>Ga0115013_10001206_pt1 | contig 15074 bp, 9 predicted proteins | sample SouAtlMetagenome_2_FD_88686 | JGI IMG/M metagenome (GOLD analysis project Ga0115013, IMG submission 88686) | Marine eukaryotic phytoplankton communities from Atlantic Ocean - South Atlantic ANT15 Metagenome | ecosystem: Environmental > Aquatic > Marine > Oceanic | place: South Atlantic Ocean...
GTCGGCACCCACTATCAAACAAGGATTTAGAACGAGACGATTACAAACACGGTATTTCCTGTAGGTACTGTGTGGGTCAGCTGTCGCAGAAACAAGAGGAGCGTTTCGCACAACGACAGCGTCAAATGGAACTCGCATTGAAGGAGGGACGGCAACACATCCACGAGCCCAAAGAACAATCCTCGGGAAGTCATACAAAGAAACTATGCGTGCGATAGCCAATTACATTTTTGAATTAAAGTAAAACCATACAATATGGATATTATGATGAGTCTGTAGTTCTCAACAACCAGTAATTCATTGTTTACATTAATTGAGTTTCAAAAGCACACATGACTCTTTGTATTTCAACTGTTTTCATATCTATTTTCCAAGAGAACTTTTCTAATTTGCATCGGTGTTTTCTTCGGAATTGTCGTTGCCAAATGGATTTAGATTATTCATCCAATCGGGCAAACCGAGACTGAGTCGATCGCTCCACGATTGCTTCGGAAAGGCGGAAAATCGATTCGAACTGGACATAAAGTCGTCACCATTGCTATCAGTACCAGACCAAACGACGTATAGGAGCAAATCGCATTCTGCTTGTTCGGCGGTTTTACACTCCTCTAATGGTATGGAGCATGCACCAACGGGCTGTTGGGCTTCTTCTTCCGTTGCCAAGGCTCCTTCGAATCCATAAGTATTGTCTTGGCATTCCTCTGCTGCGCAGAAAACACAGGCATTGTCCCATGTAATCCCAGTCACGTTACCCTGGTCAACTGTAATGATTGCCGTTAGATAGGGATAGATTCGTTCGTTATCCCTGTCATAGTATAACTTTTGAAACGATAAACTACGAACACGAATGGTGTGAATTTTTATGTAATTGTGATAGGATTTTTTGACAGCAACAATTAGATTGGCAAAACAAAATTTATGAGGATCGTGTAGATTCAATGCGGTAAAACCTATTGTTGATGTACCTCCCAAATACTACTTACGCTGTTTGTGATTCCGAATGAACGGTGATATTCTTCTGGAAAAGATTGGCCAGATCGTCATCGGGGCTGCCCACCAATTGCTGGAAGGACTCTGGAATATGGAACCTCGAATATACGTCTGCTGTCGGCTGGAAATTGAGTCGCATGTAACTAAGGTCGGTCGACCAATCGCCGTTGTTCGATAGTACCAAACAAATCGTGGTAGGATCTCCAATAGTCACAGGTTGAAACCCGTCCTCTGGGGAAACACAGCCTGTCCAGGACGATTCAGTAGGACCCGATGAGTCATTAGGACTCACGGGAGGCGGTGCAGAGACTGGGGGCGTGGTTGCATCTGGTGGCGCCGGTGGATCCGGGAAACCTTCGTCGGAAACAACCGGAAGTGCAACGAGTGACAAGGTCAGCAAAACCGCAGCTGTTGTCCTTATCATCGATGCCACGCAAAATTGGGGTTTCGATACCATGTTGCTGAAATTCAAATGTAGGAATATAGTTTTCTTTTTGGATGTCAATCCTTTTATTACGTCTATAAATCGTGCAGTCTAATGATGAAGATCAACATGTGTTGTGCTTCATGAGAGACTGTCCTACTTCGAAGTATGTCGATTTGTCGAAGTAAATGTCTGTTACTAACCTACAATGCTATATACCTTATTACACTATGAACATATGTACTGATGTTGTTTACTACGGTACAGTACTGTACTTAAGGAAAAAACGAAAAACAAAATATTTAAAGGAAGCTTCAGACAAACCCACCAATCGTTGATGGCCTGCAGAGTGACCGTAAAATAAGGCCGAGGCGGGGGGAAGCTTCGCAGCCCCGATTATCGTTTCTCAAAGAAAACAAACATAATCCCTCGACCAAAGAGAGGAAAGGTCTCATCATCTATTCTATCCAGAAGCGCAAGAGACACTTGGCAGTATTGAGCACATCGCATCCTTTCGACTCGGAGGAATAAATTTTCGGCCATGAGGTATCCTCCAAGAGTAGGCGACTGTCACTATAGATGTTCCATGCAACGAAAAGTCATCGCAATCGTTGCCGTTTGTCTGTGCGGGACAATTTCGATGGTGAGCGCTCGGACAAAAACGGCAAAATTACGCATCAACTCCGAGTCTCCAACATCTTCGACAACTCTGGATTCCTTTTCGATCCCGCCGTCGTTCATTCCGAATTTTCTACCGCGGGCCGATGAAGAAATTGTCGACGCACTGTGCACAATGAATGATCTTGAACGAGCAAACGATAGTCAACTGAACATAATATTTCAGGAATTACAACAGACAAACTTTTTTCAGCACTTTGTCGTAGATCTGGAACACAAGTGCAACATTTTGAAGGACGACGCGAAGAAGGCGGCGTCAAGCAAGAAGGTGGATACTCCAACCGCCGAATCTCATTCATCCTCTTTTTCTTTGTCGCTTCCATTTATGGATGGAACTAAAGATAATGAAGAAGAAGACGAATTCAATTGTTCAGGAGGTGCAGATGAATTGGACGAAGACGCAGTTCCGCTCTGCTCCGTTGATGCTGCGGATAGCGGGGACGAAGAAATGGACCAAATGTTCTCGGATACTTTTGGATGGGAACAAACCACTGATATGATTGTTCAGGATGAAGATCAGCCCTGTGATGGTCCTGATGGGGAGCGAGACGATGGCGTCTTCAATGTGCCCGATACTTTCTGGATGGATATGTGTAGCAACATACATCGGGGAGCAGGAACAAAGGTTGTAAATCTCTCTCTAAATCCAGAGCGCAATACCTTTTATAATGGAACCCATATTTGGAACGCCATTTACGAAGAAAATTGTATCACAACAGACGAATCATGTTTAGAGGAAAGGGTCTTGTACCGATTGTTAAGCGGAATGCATACATCAACCACCCTTAGTATTGCTCGTAACTATTTTCCTCCATCGAAACGCAACAATCGCACCGACTGGGAGGCTAACCCCGAATATTTCATGGAGCGATTCGTTGATCACCCCGAGTACATCAGAAATTTGCACTTTTCATACGTAGTCATGTTGCGTGCGATCAAAAAGGCAAGTGACTATCTCTATAATTACGACATTGTTTCGGGGAATGTTATGGAAGATGAATCTTCTCGAATTTTGTTGAAACGTCTATTGGATACTACCATTTTGAGATCATGCTCCGATGTCTTTTCTGCCTTTGATGAATCAGTCATGTTTCAAGAAGACGATAACAAAAGCAATATGATTTTACGAGAATCGTTCAAGGGCGTGTTTCATAACATCTCGAGTATTTTAGATTGCGTTCAATGTCAACAATGCAAATTGCATGGCAAGTTGACCATGCTGGGCTATGGCACAGCGCTAAAGATCCTTTTTGTAAAGTCTCCCAACAATCTGATCCTAGAACGGAATGAAGTAGTAGCTCTTATCAATACAGCTGCCCGTTTGTCGGAGAATTTAGTCGAGGTTCGGGAACTTACGACCAGTTACTGGGAGAAAGAGAGAACAAAGATTGCAAATCTGGAGGTAGCTACCGAGGCTGGCAAGGGTTCTTCAATATTGACAGAGAGTAGCGCCCCACCCTTATCGTCAACATCTTACGATAGTCTGGATATACTCGATGTAACTGTTGGTATAATTTCTGCAGCAGGACGTCAAGAAATGATTTCAGTGGGTAGAGAAAAGGAACTGATCAATATGGCATTATCCCGACATCCAGAATTGATGATTCTAGGAAAGCACTACCGTGATGATCCAAAACGATTCGTTATGATGTCGAAGGACCTAGGGGAATTTGCATCAGGCAGCAACATTACATCAACAATGACTCTACCTGTGAAGCCACCTGACGCCGTTGTGGTTGGTAGTGGTTTGGCTGGTCTGGCAGCTGCTTTAAATATTCTGGATAGAGGCGGCACCGTTGTAATTGTAGAAAAAGAGAACTTAGTGGGTGGAAACTCAAACAAAGCATCATCTGGTGTAAACGGTTATTGTCCCCACAACGAAACCTGCCTTGATTCTGAAGAAGTATTTCGAAATGATACGATACGATCAGCTGGGGCAGTAGCCGACTTAGATCTGATCGATATCCTTGTCTCAAGATCTTCGCAAGCCGTACTCTGGCTTAAAAACCGTTTAAATGTGGACCTTTCACTTTTAGCTCAGTTGGGCGGGCATACGAACAAACGGACACACCGACCGAGTAACGGTATGGCTGGTGCCGAGATCATCTATCACATTCAAAAGGTGGTTCGTTCGTTTGAGAAGACCGGCCGCGTCAAAATTCTGCTTGGCACTCGTGTGCAAGAATTGTTGACAACAGATCGTGGTGATCGAGTAATTGGCGTGCGTTCCGAATCTACTAAAGATGGAAAAGTTTTAGATATCCTTGCAGACAATGTAATATTAGCGACAGGTGGATTCGCTTCTGATCGTTCTTCTGGCTCGTATTTGGATCAGTATCGTCCGGAACTCATGTCCTTTCCGGCCACTGCCGGCGCGTTCTCAACTGGTGACGGCATATCACTTGCCACAACGCTAGGTGCTGCAACTCGTGATATGGACAAGGTTCAAATTCATCCCACAGGTTGGGTTAATCCGACAGATCCTACAAATCCTACGAAGACTCTTGCTGCTGAACTAATGAGAGGTGTTGGGGGTATTTTGATTGATTATTCAGGCAATCGCTTCGCAAACGAACTAGGAACTCGAGCATATGTGACAGAACAGATGTTGAAGCACGACAGAGAATTTGTCGAAACAGGAAAATGGAATCCTTCGACTCAGGTACCAACTTTCTATCTCGTGTTAGCTTCCTCCGCCGCTATGGATGGTAAAAAGCACGTGGATCTTTATTCCCACAAAGGCCTGTTAACGAAAGTCACTGGTATCGATGCCCTTTCTGATCATATTAAGATAGACCGGAAAAAAATTACGAATACTATTCGAGATTATCAGTCATCAGCTAAGAAAGGACTTGATGAGTTTGGGAAAACGTCGTTTCGTGGTGTTCCTGCGGAAGATTTAGAAAATGAAACTTTCTATGTTGGTAGAGTAACACCTGTGTTGCACTACTGTATGGGTGGAATAAAAATAAACCGAGAATGTAGCGTTATTAGAGAGGACGAAACAGTCATAGAAGGTCTTCATGCTGCAGGGGAAGTCACAGGTGGCGTCCACGGTGCCAACCGGCTCGGCGGCAATTCTCTCTTGGAATGCACTGTTTTTGGAACTATGGTGGGCCAAAAAGTACCAATTAAGGATGCAGAAACGTATCGGATAGTAGTGGGGGATGACAATATTCATTTGAACCAATTAGATTCTGAGGACCAACAATCGAACGACCTACAAAATATTGATATTAATGAGTTGTCGAAGCACAATACAAAAGACGACCTGTGGGTAGCTATTCACGGAAATGTCTATGATTTGACAGAGTTTGCACATGAACATCCAGCTGGCTTCCAGTCAATATTTGATCTTGCTGGTACGGACGGAACTGAAGCATTTGATGCTGTCCACAATCTGGGAATGCTTGATGACTTTGAGCAAGATAAGAAAGGCATACTCGTATGAAAACATACATCCATACTTTTAGATTTTAAAAATTAGGTTAATATATTTACCGAAAGCTCTTTGGTGCCTAGATAACAATGGAAACTCTCGACATGATTTCTGGAGTAACCTCCCCTTTGATGTGTATTGCAAAAAGTAATCCTGTTTTGTAAAGGGCTGATTTCGCGCTCGAGAAAGCAGTCATTGACGGGCTATCCTCGATCATCTCTCGAATACAAAGCTGAGAATCCTTAGTAGGACAAATGATTTCTGTGACCACCAGAGCGTCTGGGCCAAACTTCAATATGTCATCCCGTAGATTTGGCATTTCTCTTGGGTCGTACAAGCTTTTGATCATTTTGTACGTATGCGAATTGATATTTCGGATGCAATGAATACCGTCGCCCATACATTCGATCGCTTTCATCAATTCTGTTATTATTGTGTTATCCTGAGAAAGAATCACAGCAGGAGCAAGAGTTGTTGACAACCAGTATTCTAAAATCACAGCGAGTTCTACAACCTTGTCCTTTTGAATAATATTCTTGATCTTTTCAAGAACTAGCTTGATTTTCGAATCGAAGATAAAATCATCCGCCGGAATCCAATTTCCTAGGCTTCCAATTTTTAGATCTTGCTCGAACCTTCGACTTGCTCCTATGCCAATTCCAATTTCCACGGACAAGGCGCAAGTTGTCTTATGTTGTGATACTTTAATAAGCTTGACATTGGCAATGCCCCCTTTCTGGTTATTATTGTTTGTGTATAATCTTCGAATATAATATGCATACATTCTAAGCTGTCTCACGAGTGGACGTATATCACCGTCTTGGGATGAAATATTAAGTGTTATGTTTTGTGTTGAGATTTCCAAACAACTACTCCCGATAGACTCAAGTAAATATTGTCTCAGATAGGATTTTGCAAATAGACAACGGTCCGATCCAATTATCCCCGTCATTTCTATAGTTAGTAAGGATTGATAAAGTTCGAGCTGCTGAAGAGCAACTTTTGAGTCTTCTGCTAGCGGATAATTAGAGGTAAAAATCGTTACAAGAGAAAAATCCCTCCCAATGCTCCGCTTGTCCGAATTGCGAGGTGCTTTGTGTCTATCGATATGGTTATTGATTCGCTGAACTTGTGTATAACTTCCTTTTCGCCCCCCGAATCGTTGACAAATCAGTTGAGAAATAGCTAATTGGTTGGGGTTGCTGTGTGAAGAAAACATTGGCATCTCTTCGAAATTCAACACTACTAGACCAGGTTTAGCCTGGCTCATCGCCATGCGACGGCCTTGGACGATACTCATGATAGACATATCATTATTATTTGGACGAAGCTCAAACTCCAACTCTAGGGTTTTAATGCTTTTGTTGAGATTTTGTTTGACAAAGCGAGTCACACATTCTGGATCTGCATACTTTTCCAGAGTACGCTGCAATGCCGTAGGGAGTACTTTTGCCAATGAGCTCTTCCCTGGACAGAAATGGGATGAAACGAAAAATTAATTGTATTAGAAGCTGATAATTCAATTAAACAAGCGAAGCGACATATGTCAAGCAAGGTAACGTACCTGAACCTGCCTTTCCGTGAAGGTATATCGAAAGGGGTGCTTTTGGAACAAAATTTGCCTTCAATGGCAGAGGCAAATTGCTGGTCGCAGTGTTGACAGGAGTTATGCCAGAGAGGAGAAAGCAGCGTAATTCTGATTCGAGCGCTTTCTGCAACTTTATTGTCGGATAGTAGCCATTTTCAATCACGTTTTTCCAAAAGAAATCAACCATATCCGAAACAAGCTCGCGAGGTCCTCTTGTCACAATAGTATGCAAACCGGGGAGAAGCAAGAAAAAATCTGGTCGTATTCCACTGTCGATTGTTGGATCGTATAAGTATATGGTAATCCGTTCGTATCTCGGTTCCTGTCGGTTTGATTTCAAGTATATATCCTTGATACGCATCCCGTGACCGGATTGCAACAGAAACATGCAAGCGTTTGAAGCTGTAGAGTTTGAAATACAAATTCGCTGGTATTCCTTTCTCCACTCTCCCTTTCGATAGCTACGATTTCTTTTCACTTTAATACAAAGTTCAATTAGTGCATTGACCTGCTCTTCTGCGAATCTCGAAGAAATACCACACCCGCCGCATAGCTCGAATTCCTTTATACACTGACGAGTCCGCTCAATTTGTTGAAATAGCCTTTTCGCATCTTCGTCCAAGGCATCAGTAGCACATTTGTTATTCACAGTTGAATCTGAAAATAACTTATTCAGATCACAATATACTTGACAAATTTTTTTACAGAAAAGTAAAATGCAGTACGTATTCTTTGCAGATGTTTCGTAGTGTCTCTCGAAATCTTCCTGTTGTGGGTGGACCCCAAAGGCCACTAATAGAAACTCTTTTCCGTCGCGTAACGAATCATCATTTTCGCCGACTATATGGCCTATTCGGCAGGAATCAGTGTATAAGGATATTGCCTCTCGGGGAGACGAGATTTTAGTGGTGCGAAACCCATGGACATCTAATAAGAGTCGCAGCTTGTCAATATCCTGTCCAATTTTCGTCTTCGAGATAGAATCATTGGCGGCAAGGCTAAGGGGCATTCTGGAGGCAATAGTTTCCTTGTAGTCGTTTATTAGCCATCGGGTTATCGGATTCTCATTGATGCAAGCATCATTAGAAATTTCAGCGGCAACGGATGATGTACTCTCGAATAATGATCGAGCCTTCTTTTGCCGCGGTGGACTCTCTTCTTCGTTGTTTGGTGCATTTTCCTTGCACCTTTTGTTTCGTGATTCTTCTGTAATTATCCTCTTTGTCTCTTTCTTTGCATCGCAAGTGACCATTTCTGATGATTTTGACGATGTAAATGGAATGGAATAGTGATAATGTGGATTCGACTCATGACAAAGTGAGATCCAGTTCCTGATGTCATTTATTATTACACAACATCAATTTGACTCGGCGCGCGCATTTGTGCCAAACATCATGTTTGAAAAATAAATAGAAGTAGGATAATAATAATCTATTTCGAGCATATTGTTTAAGGATATTTATGTCTAACTTATGTAATTCATTGTTTGTAATGTAGTGTTGCATCACTCGATGGAATCGACACATCTTGTTTCACACCAAATTCCAATTGTATAAATAATGGTGGGAGCAGGCTCGTCGTGTGAGGGGTAGCAGCATTGGGGAATTGTTGCATTGTCGCCTTCCTGTGCTAGACCACCATTGTCGTCTACGAGCATTAGTTTCAGCAAGGCAAATGGTTCAGATCTCATGCACGAGATGGTGATTTCGATTCCATCCTCAATATCTCTGCTTCTATCCACATTATCATGTTCTTCGCAGGTTTCGTGGAAGACACTTGTCTTGTATCGTAAAAACATGTGATCGATACCTGTTTCGGCAAAAGTCTGTCTCACCCGAACCGTTACGGTCTCTTTGTCCTGTCTGATGATCTTTACGGGAGCATTTGTGGTACCTTCGGGATAACCTGTGACGCCGTCCTGGTGCACCACCTCAATGTCTTCAAGGCAAACATGATCTTCGGATGGAACTGAAGTTGGAGGATTGGATTCACTCATGCTTGGTGCTGGAGTGGGTTCCTCCACGCCACACGCTTTGGGACACTTGTCCCGAATATCAAGGTCATCACAGAGCCCACAGTTGCTGTATTCAGGAAGCTCCCAGCATATGCCTGCATTTTTCTCTTCCTTTTCCAAAACATATGAGCGGAGCTCAGAGCATGTATCGGTTGTTGTCAAAGCGGTTGGGCTTGCGGTAGGCTCTCCGCACTCAACAGGAATGGATTCGCAAGGAATTTCAACGGAGTAGGCGCAGAAAGTCTGTTCCAACTCCTCAAGATCATTGTAGTTGCACGCTTCACAATTTTCTTTGATGAATTCTTCTTCTTTGAAGACCATGATGGTGAACGAAGCAACGCCCTCGACACACTCGCCTTCAAACTCTCCTGAATTCCCGTCAACGATGTCACAAGTTTTGAGGCCATCGCGGACCGCGAGCCCCATAGCATCTGAATCGGGCAAGGCAATCGCAATCTTCACAAGGTCCTCAGTCTGTCGGAGGATATCAATGGCTGTTTCTGGTAGGTGTTCAGTCTCCATTTTATAACACTGCGAAGAGGTGATTTTTGGAGGTGTGGGCTCCCAGCAGCCGGTCGGATCAACTGGGGCATCAGTAGGAGCATCGTTGCAAGTGTTTGGATCGCAGGGCCCGCAAATTGAGGGATGTTCAATTCCAGCAACCAGATTGCATGCTTCAATCTCTGACGTCAAGCCTTGCCACTCGTTTTCCACCACCCAGTCGATACGGCTACCACATGAATAGCCGTTGGCATCTCGATCTAAGACCTCCTGTGTGCATGAAGCGCAACCGCACTTGCCAGGCTCATCGGTAAGAGAAACAGGAGCGTCAGTAGGAGCAACAGGGGCATCAGTAGGAACAACAGGCGTTGGTTCCTCCACGCCACACGCTTCAGGACACTTGTCCCGAATATCAAGGTCATCACAGAGCCCACAGTTGCTGTATTCAGGAAGTTCCCAGCATACGCCCGCATTTTTCTCTTCTTTTTCCAAAACGTATGTGCGGAGCTCAGAGCATGTATCAGTTGTCGTCATTTCGGTGAGCATTGCAGTGGGTTTGGTTGTTGGGTCGGCAGTGGGGTTAGCAGTTGTTGGGTCGGCAGTGGGGTTAGCAGTAGGTGCTAGAGTAGATTCCTTCACACCACACACATTGGGACACTTGTTTTGAATAGCCAGGTCATCACAGAGCCCACAAAAGCTGTATTTATCGTAATCAGGAACTTCCCCGCAAATAGGAGCATTTTTCTCTTCCCCTTTCAAAACTTGTGCGCGGAACCAAAGGCAATAACCAGTTGTTAATTCGGTAACCATTGCAGTGGGTTTGGTGGTTGGAATGGCTGTGGGGTTGGCAGTAGGTACTAGCGTGGGTTCCTCATCATTTGGGAATTCAGTTGGTTCATCAGTCAAGCCACATGCATCGGGGCACTTGATCTGAACTTCTTCTTCACCACACAACCCACATTCGCTTTCGACCTCTTGAACATCATAACAATAAACTTCATCATTTTTTTTCACCGTCTCTCGCAAAACATCTTTGCGCACATCCTTGCAATATGAGTATGTAGAACTTTCTTCGTGAGTGGTCACTAGAGTCGGTGGGTTAGTAGATCCGTAGTATAAGCACTGTTCACACGTGTTAAAAACTTCTTCCATCGCACAAAGCTTCTCGGCGCAAGCTCCATCAACGTTCAGAAATCCTCGACAGTTTAATCCATGTTCAGTTTCGAGGATGGACTTGTCGCATGATTGAAAAGAAGCAGTGTACTTCTCGCACCGCCCACAAGCAGTAGCCTCGTTCAGGTTTAACAACGCGGTACAGACCCCGCTTTCACATTCATCCTTGATCGCATCACATGCATACCCCCCTTCTATAATATTCCCTGCAATCGCATCGACATTTGCGGTACAATCCAACCCTGCGATGAAGAGGCAAAGTTCGGAAAACGTGAATGATAGTTAGGAAACAAAAGCAACAAAACAAAACCAAGAAATTTTTCACCCCACTGTCACAAGAAATAATCATCAAAAATTTGTTCGGAAACCTACCTTCGACAGCAACTGGGGTAGCCACAAGGAGCGACATTGTCACAAGAGTAAGAAAAGAGTTCATCATTGTTGGAAGAACAATTGTATTCGTTTTTGATTTTTGTAGTTGTTTTGATTTGTATCGTTTTTGATTTTGTGAGAGTTGAAAATGGAACGAAAATTATTTTTTTCTCGATAAAAAATCCCTTGGGCTCACTTTGCATCGCGTGGTTTATCCGGAAAAATGAAGGCACTCGCGTTCACCCCAGCGGTCACATTGCATTTGATTGCGGCTATGCACTGTGCATTGATTCATGTGACGATTCATTCGACTAAATTAAGTGCTGGTCGTAGGATCTGGTACAAAAACAGCGTGGGATCACATCTTGCATAGGGACCCTTGCGCATTTTTTCTTCGTGTCACCTACCATTCACGTTGTTTCATTGCGTTTCAATCTAGAATTGCACAGGAGAGTTCTTATATGAGTTTGGCTAATTCACATGGAAAGATTTTGTTGTCGAACATATCCGCTTGTATATTTTTTGGTGGCGGGGTTCTTTACCTACCAAAAGTAGCAACAGAGCAGCGATGACCGACAACAAACGACCCTGTCTGTCTGGATTCAGGTCGAAGGTGCCCAAAGCAATAGAAATATAGAATGACGACTGAAGAATTATTTAAAATCAACTGTGCAGCGACTTGTGGATATGGGCAAACTCATTTCTGTGGAAATTTTTACCGAGAATGATTGGAAATGTTTTAAATTCGGGGATTCCCCGATTCTGCAGTGATTTCAATTGTGAAACGTAGAAAAACTGGCTTTGGTGGGTCGTTGCTATCTTGGATGAAGGGTTTCAATTGGATGCGCAGATCACCATGGAAGCGATGTATTGGCCGTCAAAATTTCTTTGCAAGAGATGGGGCACCAAGATCACGGATTCGGTCAATCCGATCTGTGGGGACAAAATAGATTGAACATGACGCAGAGCGCGCCAAAAATTGTTCTTTGAAATCTCAGCCATCTCTCTAATTCCGTTAAATTATTTCCCGGCTTCACTTTTTTCGTTGCGTTTTTCATAGTAGTAAAGTTTCAGCAACAGACGCGCACACAGCGTGATAAACGGCTCGACTCATTAATTCCTGATTTCCCGGGTCTGCTCTCACTCTGAGAGTCTCGTTTTCCATCATTGCGTTGTACTTCTCTAAACAAAGCGTTTAGGCCACCCGGATCCTCACTTATTCGACACACTCCCTGATTGTTCAACGTTTGAACAAGGAGCTCGAATATAATGTCTAAAATAAACAGTAAAAAAAAGCGATCCACTCCAGCGGCATCGGCAAACAAAAAGGCCGAGACGCGAAAGGTGTCGCCCGATAGCGTCACTTGCATCGACCTCACCATCGACGATGACGAAGTTGAAATGGAACGTAGATTTGGAGCCATACGAAAAGAGTTAGATCCTCCTTCGGCAAGGAAAAGCAAAGGTGGCTTCAAAACTACAGGTTTAGACGATGTTGACGACGACGAAGTCATCGTCATTGATAGTGATAGTGATAATGATAACGCCCCGACCGGCGGTAAGTGAATCCCGACTGACACGTAGTTATAAATTGGTAGCTCCACCACTAGTAGACCTTACAATTAATGTTTTTGCTATTGCCATTTTATTATTTTGTCTTAGGTAAAGATGTCAGCAGAACCGGAGCCATCATCGCTTCTCAGTCAACAACAAAGAAACGAGTAAAGAAGGAGGGAGCACCATCCTCATCAAAAAGGAAGAAGCTAGTTGGAAATATCGACAATGGCGACATGGACTGCGAAGAGGTGGAAATAGTCCAAGCAGAAGCCCCGAAATTGGCCGCTGCTACCATGGTGGCGGAGTCGGCCGCGGCATCGACAAACAAAAGTGGTGACGATGATGTGGTAGTCGAAGGTGTCCTGAACGAGACGCGACTACCACACATGCGGCAACATTGCATTCGCTGCCCGTTCACTCATACCGAACTGAGTAGATCTAACAAAAACTTTTCTGTTGCTTGCAAAGCCAACAGCAAATCTTGCGATTTGTGCTATTGTTACGTATGCGATTGTCCGGTCAAGGATTGTCAGCATTGGTATTCGTCAACATCTACGAAACCCGAGGACAATCATTGCTGTGCTTCTGATAAAGATTACAGGTGGGAAAGGATGCGCTCTCGAGCTAAAACGAAAAAGAAGCGATCAACATCGAGCGGCTCCACTGACGACGAAAGCGATGATGATCCCCCAATCGGTTATCATTTTATGAAAGACTGTCCATGTTCTTACTATACTGGTGAGATGGGATGCGATAATTGCTGGTGTTACGTCTGCGATGAGCCAGCTGAAGAATGTACAAACTATTACGCACACAGATATGCGTGTCCAACGAGCGAGCATTGGAGAAATATGCGGCAAAGACGAAAATTGTCAACTTACGGATTACCGGGGCCCTTTGAACCTGACAACACAGATGCACCTTTAGATAAAGGATTGACTAAATGTCGACACTGTTCTTGGTACGTTCGCTTAGACGGTTTTTCCAGTAGAGCTTCTAGTCGTGATTGGTGTGCTCGTTGCGGCCGCGTGGCCTCTGAAAAAGATCTCGGGAAAGATCAGGTAAAGCCCACGAACGAAAAGGTAAATCCAACGGAAGAGCCATATTTATTTGGACAGAAAGAAATAACATTTCGAATCAAAGCTCATGATCCAAGGCTTTTCGAAAAATACAAAGAAAGTTGGGAGGAAGACGAATTGGATTACAATGATGCTGAACGGGAAGAGGAAGTATACTTACACCGTCTTGGAAAGAATCTGACTTTTGGAAACCTGCTTCGTTCGATTCCGTACGTAGAAGAGGGAAAGATACCAACGACATTGGAAACTGATGGTTCTTATTCATCAAATCGTAACGATTGGGAACTACAAGATGCAACGGATGCCGTCATCATTGATGATTCTGAACAGTTTCAGTTTCTCTATACAATTGCCTCGATTGGCGATTCTCTTCCAAGCGACACATCAACAACCCCTTTCGAATTGAAGGTAACTACCTCGTGGGACTCGAAGACCAGACGTGGAACTTTTAAAATACAGCTTTTGATACCAAAACGAACGTTCATCGGACAAGGTAACAGATCAAGCTCTTATCATTCTGAGAAACTTCTAGTGGTTTTGGGTCTTTGGTACGGCTTATTTCCGTTACAGCCGTCGGAAATTTGTGGTCTATTGAATGCTTCTAGTTCAAAGGACGTAGTCTCCAATCTTCGTAACAGAAGTAGTTGGGAGAAAAAGTTTACCCTGCCTATTGCGCCGTATAGAGTTGACTTGAATGAGGTAATCGATGATGTTCATGAAGAATTAGATCATCGCCTGGAGATTTTTTCAAAGGCAAAAACTACAAACGAAAGCCAATTGTCGCTTTCTCCTAGTAATGGATCTCGCTTTAGCGGAGGTGTATGTCCATCGATATCCTCAAATCCTTTCCGCGACACAATTGTAAGCTTCTTTTCTGAACAGTTTGCGTCGCTGATCCGTAATTCATATTCCTATCGCACAGACTTTATTGCAAGTTGTGTTGGTGCGATTCGTGGCGATTCTTATGATACACTACACGCACTTCTTGGCTTTCAAACAGCTGCTACTTCAGGCCTTTGCTTTGCCGAGGATGCGTCGAACTACAACTATAAGAACGAAAGCCCATCGATTGAACATACGATGCATAGTGTTGAAAGTCTTGGTCATGCGTCTGAAGATTGCATCGAAGGATTGAAGATTGAATTATTGGATTTCCAACGCCAGTCTTTGAAGTGGGCTCTTGAGCGTGAACAAACCCCAGGCGGTATTCAATCTTTCATTTGGCCAAAGCTTCCTAGTAGAGGTGAAGGGCAAGAAGA
>Ga0115013_10001209_pt1 | contig 15044 bp, 13 predicted proteins | sample SouAtlMetagenome_2_FD_88686 | JGI IMG/M metagenome (GOLD analysis project Ga0115013, IMG submission 88686) | Marine eukaryotic phytoplankton communities from Atlantic Ocean - South Atlantic ANT15 Metagenome | ecosystem: Environmental > Aquatic > Marine > Oceanic | place: South Atlantic Ocean...
AAGCCCCTCATGACATCCAATTGGCTGATGCGCGTGATTATCGTCATGTGTTAGTTCATGCTGTGATTGGGGTGTCGCGGGGCGTGCCAAACCAGAAATCATTGTTAAAGGCACGCCTATTTGGCGATTCCTATCACAGATTTCACCCTCAATGTACACGAATGCGATAAGAAACAATTCCATACTAAGGATTTATTAATAATGCCTTCAATGTTGAGAGAACGCATGCATTTATCACAAGGGCTGCTCGTGACTAAACCCATTATATCGAAACGTTTGAAGGTGCTCACAGACACCTAACATGAGGTCGAATTCTTTCTACCCCGCCACAAACCCTCTATCGCTCGAGCGTCTCAAAAGTGAAGAGCCCCGCGTTTCCTTCATCATCGTAAAAATCCAAGAACCGCAAAAGAAATTCTCTTTCATCAGCTGTTCGGACACAATAAATGAGGTCCTGATTGATGCTGTATGCTCCTTCTTGTAAGCTATATGATTTCCAATCGTATCCTATAACATCCCAATCGCTACTCAGATCTTCTTCAGGCCATTCTGCTTCTTTCCAAAATTCCCAAGAGCCAGATTCTGCCTGCATGACGCGTACTCCTTCCGCATGACTAAGAACGCCGCTAACGAGATATTCAATTGCCGGCAGGTCATCGCCTTGTGAAATCAATGTTGTGTATTGCGTAAAGTATAGGTCCCATAAACCCGTGCTGGGTTCTATATCAACCACTTGATTATTCAAGAGGCTGAAATGAACATTGCTTACACTCAGATCTCTGAAGATTGTAATGGTATCCCAATTATTTTCAATTTCTGAATCCGATTCAGCCAACAAAACTGATGATCGTAGGGTGACATATTCTTCTGATTTCTCAAGGATTTGTACTCGACAACTACCTAGACTTTCAATAGGATTGTATGGGTCACGCCCTAAATCGATGGCTGTGACTTCGTTATTTTCTATGAGCTGTTCAAGTGTCCTTCCTTCCGGATGATTTACTGTCCAATTGAAAGCATCTACTTCATTTTCTGAAAATGCCATTTCCGATTGGGTCAATACGAGCGGGGCACTGCGCATATACCTGCTGCTATTGAGGTCCATCCAAATGGAATCACCATCAAAATGAAATCGTAGGCACCATGCGTCCTTCGTATTGGGGTACTCCTGGCCTAAATCCAAATCAAAATGCACTTGACCTGAATAATTGCTTCCAATACTAACCGCTCTTATCACTGCATTACTTGGCTCTCGAGGTGGAATTGGCAATTCGTTCTCTATGCATCCTATTAAGGAAACACAAGTCGCAAAAGCAACAAACAAAATTTGTTTCTGATTCATTTGCTTAAGAACCTTTTGCTCTCAATTTGTGCGTAAGCGTAAAAGACATACTTCTGCCCCAAGCGAGCCAGGTCGTCCCCGAAGAATGCGCGCCCCCATTCTCCAATGCTTGGGCTGTTGTGACATCAAAAATATTATTGACTCCAAACTGCAGCGTCCAAGAGGCTTGCTGCCATCTGAGTTGAGCGTCGAGCATAGAGTAAGGCTCAGATTTTTGAATCACAATTTGGTCTTGGTCATCAATCACATTTCTTGGCTGCGAGCCGTTGTGCTTCGCATTCAGGTTAAACGAGAGCGGTTCTGCGATTTGAAATTGGACTGAACCGGTAAATTCTGGGGTCCACAAAACATCCGATGAATTATCAGAGGCGGTTAGGGTTTGTTCTCTGCCCGTATACTGAAAACCGCCGGAAAGCTGCACTCGGCCCCATTTGGAATCCGCACTGACGCTAATCCCTCTGGCGTTAAACCGACTGATATTTTCATACCGATAAGTGCCGTCCAGTTGGTCTACGAGGGAGATACGGTCGACCACGTCGTTTACAAATATTTTCGAACGAATTTGGAAGTTTTTCTGGGCTCTAGACCAACTCATTTCGCTGTAGTTGGATGATTCTGCTTTGAGGTTGGGATTTCCGAACAATTGGTGATTAATATCAACGAACCGGAAGTACAGTTCCTTTAAGGTAGGGGCACGGTAGCCACTTGCATACGAAAATCTGAATCGATTCAGACCTGACTTAATCAAAGTATTTACACTAGGTAGTAATGGATTCTGAAAAGAAGAATTCCATGCTTGTCTTATTCCGAATTGCCCTTTAAACGAAGTTGACTCAAAAGTGGTCAATGCGAAAGCCGCAGCATCAGTCATAGCCTGCAAACCATTCTCGATTCGCTCTGATTTGTAATTTTCATGATTGATATCCCATCCAAATCGAATGGACCAATTTGAGTTCAAATTGACATTTCTTGTTCCTCTACTCATTATAGATGTAACGCCCGTAGTATCCTGCTGTTGCGCTGATTGTAGTTCTGAGGTAAGAGTTGTTAAGTCAGTTATAAGTCCGTTTTTCCTTCGTGAAAAGGACTGCACCGAGGCTATAATATTCCAACCCACCCCATTTTCATCAAAGCTCTTTACCTGAAGAGACGGCAGGAATCGACGTGTCTGATATTCATCATCAAACGCGGAGAGACCGTATGGACCGCGTGGTAATCCTCGATTGATAATTTTCTCGTCCAAGAAAAATAACGTCGGGCTGAGGGTCCAATTGCCCACTGTCAATGTTGACTTGAAGTTGAACTGCCTTTGCTGTTTAGGATTCCAAGATGCCACCCTGGAACTATCCGCGACGAAATCCTCAATCCAATCGAAGAAAGGATCACCAACAGACCAACCATCGAAAACATGATTTGAACAACTTATTGTTGTCGAGTGATTTGTTCCAGACCAACTAGCATTAACGGATTGCGTGTAATCTCCAACGCTTTCATACCGTAACATTGTCGTTAATGAAGGGGAGGCGATTTTCGATTTTTTAGTTAAGAGGTTGATAGCACCGGCCAATGAGTTAGTGCCAAATTCCACCGCCATTGGGCCGTCGACGATTTCGATGCTTTCAATGAGATCGAGTCTTATTTGACCTAAATCAATATTCCCTCCGAGTCGACCCACTAGCGGAACGCCATCGAGCATAATTTTTATGTTAAGTCCCCCGAGTCCATTCATTGATAATCCGCCACCCAGTGCTAGATCGTGGTTCATTCTTATGCCATTGGTAAGACGAAGGGCGTCTTGGAGGGTTTGTGACGACCCAAAACGAACTTCATCAAGGCGGAGTTTATTGATCACCCGAAGCGCATTTTCTGCTTTGACAGCACTTGTCTCACCCGTAACTACGGCTTCATCAACTTCAACAGACCAAAAGATGCTGTCTTGCGATTGAATTTGCCCGAAAACAGCAACTGGGAGCGAGGCTCCCAGTGCTGCAGCTAACGCGTATATTAATTTTCTTCTCACAAAAAACTGCACTATTGAATTAATAATCTGTGGTTAATGATGCCTTTATCAGTATTCAAATTTAGGATGTACATTCCTGGCGATACATCCTGCAAATGAATAGTTCCACTCCAAGTATTAAGCGCAGTTGTGTAAACGACAACTCCAGCCATATTAGTTAAGCTAGCATCCTCAACTTCAAAGTTGCCTTGTACAAAAATCTCTGAATTTTCCCTGGCAGGGTTAGGAAATACATTCCAATTTAACCGTTCTGCATTGGCCACGGAAACGCCGGTTTCTAGGATTTTTCCGATTTCTATGTTGCCCGTCGTTGAGCCTTCGAAACCGGTAAAAACAAGACGCCATTGGGAACCCGCATTCGTTTGGACGAAGTAACACCGATCATCCGCTAAACTGTACGTACCCCCTGCATATGATTTCCAATCGTAGCCCACAGAGTTGGCATCATAATTTAAAAGATCTGCATCCATCTCACCATCCGTGAAGGGGTCTGCGAGGCCTTCGAGCATTTGAACCCCCGTGCTGGGATTCACCAAGGCACCCGTAACGCCATAGTAAACTTCTGGCTGAATTTGCTCTACGTAGCGAAGGAACAAGAAATCCCAATTTTCGTTTGGTTCTAGGTCGAGCGCCGATTGGTCACCAATGCTGTAAAAGGCAAGTAATTTATCGGGATAATCTGATTTCGAAAGCTGATCCTCGACGAAGTCTGTTCCATCAAGATTAGCATATTGGAAGGAGTAAGTGCCTGATTGGAGAGATAAAATGGCAATTTTTTTCCAAGTTCCGTCGGGTAAAGCAATGACAAAAGTTTTGTCCGAAGTGATGATGTGTGTAACGATGTCATAAACACCCCAGCCAAGGTCAAACATGCCGTCTCCTCCTTGAGAAAACGCGCCAGATGACCAAGAGCTATTATCATTTCTCAATTGCGATAGTTTTGCGGTCATATCGATGAACGTATCATCAATGTTCTCCCACTCGTCAAGATCACCGGCATTGTAAAGGACAGTTCCTTGGCCTCCGTTGATGCGCACTGAGCTTCCCATTGATCTTACATCGAAAGCCAAATCCCAACTCGCCATAATTTCTTCTCCGACGACGCCTGAATCCATGCTGTAGAAGACCATGTTTTCATAACCTGGATTCATGGAAAATTCATCATAGGTTATGTCTTGGGCGAAGAGCGCGATTGGCGCAAGTCCTATTGAGAGTAAAAGTTTTTTCATTCTTCTGGAATAATAAATGATTCAATAATTGAGCTAATTTCATCTGTGGGGTGGTCCATGAAATAAACGTACGGGGGCTTACCTTGAACCTTACCACGCAGTTTTAAAAGGTTATTATCGGCCTGCATGTGCTTTCCCCACTCGTCTCTGACATCAGACCAAAAGTCCTTATTCTCTGTCCAGTACTCAACAGCCATTTGACACCGTTCATCGTCGACGCGTGTGTAGGTATTTCGTCCCTTCTCCTCAGCGATGACTATTTCGTTTTCGCCATCTAACTGGACTTTTAAATTATCCTGTTCGTGTGTCCAACCTACGTTATGGATTTCGTGTCTGTTGCGTCGATCCATTACATCGTAATCTGAGCGTTTCGTGTATTCGCGTCGAGGTAACGGGGTACGTGCATTGGCTTCCCAAAAGTGTCTTCCATCGGCGTGTATCCATGTGCCTGTAGAGGCATAACGCGGGCTATCGTCAACTTGAAACACTCGCTGCTCCCACCGGCCAGCAACAGCCATAGGGTCATGTTTCATTAGCTTCCAAGTGCGACCTTCAACATAATTGAAAGATTCCTGTGGTTGGTATATCCAATCTTGTCTCCAGTGCTTGACAGTATACATGTCTTGAATTACTAGGATATGCTGCATGCGAATTGTGCTGCCATCGTCCTCTATCATCTGCACCCATTCTAGTGCTGAGGCTGAATAATTATCTTGAAAAATGTAGTTGGTATCTGGGCTAAAGGTTTCGGCAAACTCAAAATCCACTTCATAACATCCACACATCGAGCGTATTGATTGAAGGTCTTGAGTGCTTTGTGCTGCACTCATAAACGCAAAGAGAAGCGCGCCGACTGAGAGAATTAAATTTCGCATGATTATCAATAAGGCTTACAAAAATCGTGGTGTATATCGTTTTACTCAATACCTAAAAAGGGTTATTTAGAACAATTCTAAATAACTTTTTTAAGGTATGGCTTTAATCGCATAGAATATCGAATTTTGTAAAAAAATTGAACCCATGAATAATGTCATTAGCCTTAAGCACTTGCTCATTTGTTGCTTAATTGTGCCATTTTGTGCAATGTCCAATGCCCAGGAAACAGATTGTGCTGGTGTTGTGGACGGTTTAGCGTTGGAAGACGAGTGTGGCGACTGTCAGTCCGCATACGTTTACAATTTCATCACCCACTCAGTTACGTTTGTTGCAACGGAAGATGAAGCAGATCTCGGTCCGAACGATATTCTCGTTCTTCCAGATGATCCAGGTAACCCTTACTGGAATCAATCGTGTAGCTCAGTGCCTGGTTGTACAGACCCGATGGCATGCAATTTTGATTACCTAGCTACGGAGGATGACGGGACTTGTGGTATAACAGATGACTGTGGCGATTGTCAACTCCCCTATTGTTACAACCCCGTAACGCACGAGGTGAGTTATACAGCTGCTGCAGATTGCGGAGACGTTTGGGTCAGCGGCGATATGCTTTCAAACCCTGCCATGAATCCCTATTGGAATGCTTCGTGTGATGTTCCTGGCTGCACATATTCTGGGGCATGCAATTATTCGATGGGTGCTAACATGGATGATGGAAGCTGCGATTATGAATCATGCGTAAACTCCGGTTGCACATATGAGTCAGCACTAAATTATTCCCCTGATGCCACCGAAGACGATGGTTCATGTGAATTTAGTAGCTGTTTGGCTGATTTAAACTCTGATGGAATCGTTGGCACCCAGGACTTACTCATGTTCTTGAGTGAATTTGGATTCTCTTGTAACTAAGCAATTGAACACACGTCCTCTCAGAGCCTTCAGCGTAGTCTATCGTCAGAAAAAATTTTCAATGTTTCGCATTATTTTATCTCAAGGCGCCTCGGCGCCTTCACAAACTATTATGTTCTTTATCGGCTTGTTTGCATTCAACATGGTTGAGGCCCAAACCGATAACGAGGGGTTATCAAGTCGTTCATTTTGGAAGAAACAGCCCTCACTTGAAGATGTCATGATTCAGGTCGATCTTGGTGACGATCCATCGGCCTTGGGGCCTTATGATTTTGACCCTTTGAGTTGGGCTCTCATTGAAGAGGCCTCACCCGAAATCTTGGATTATTTATTGAGCTTCGAGGGTAATACAGTCAACAAACTAACTCACGACGCAAGAACTTATGTGTTTTGGGCTGCTTACCGGAATAATCAGGCTTTTATGAAAAAGCTAAAAGGTATGGGTGCCGATTTCGGAATTGTAGATGAGCATGGTTACTCGCTTTTGAATTTTGCTGCCGTAACTGGACAAATAGACCCCGTTTTGTATGATTTGATTATCGGTGAGGGAGCAAAACCGGACCAAGAAGTCAACAACAATGGAGCAAATGCATTGTTACTCGTTTCTTCGCACTTAGAGGATATGGGCCTAGTTGATTACTTCGGGCAGTTCGGATTGGAAATGAACGACACAGATTCGGATGGTTCAAATGGCTTTTTATATGCTTGCAAGGGCGGAAACGTTGAATTCTTGAACCTTTTAATCGAACAGGGAATGTCGAGTCAATTTCAAAATTCAAAAGGACAGACTGCCGCTCACTTCGCAGCTATGGGGACTCGAGGAAATAACATTCAAGTTGAAGTTTTTGAATTTTTAAAAGAGCAAGGAGTTGAACTTGATTACGGTGACGAAAAAGGAATAACCGCATTAATGATTCTTTGTCAAAAAAGGAATGATAATGGCCCAATATTGCGATATATGATAAGGGAATCGTCTGATCTTCACGTGCAAGATTCTGATGGAAAGACTGCTATGCACCATGCTCTTGAAGATGGGTCCGTAGGTTGTATTAAGGAGTTGATGAATTCGGGTTGGAGTATGGAAGGGACCAAATTCAAGACAAGCACCTTAGTGCATTCATTAGCTGAGGGTTACAGTTCGAAGAACCATGATGTGTTTGACGAAAAATTGACATTGCTTAGGTCCGCCGGAATATCGGCAAGACAACTTCTTAAAGAAGGTGAAACGTGGTTTCATATTGGCGCGAAAAGCCAATCTATGGACATGTTGAAATTTGCGGCAGTACTAGGTCTTGATGTCAACCACGCGGATGACGAAGGATGCACTGCACTGCACGAAGCATGCATGACCGCTCAGGATACCGATTTGTTGAAATGGCTTATATCGATTGGGGCAAGCAAAGACACACTTACGTTGTTTCAGGAAACTCCTTATGACTTGGCAAGCGAAAATGAAATGCTTGCTGGAGAGGATCTTCAATTTTTGAAAATTGGCCCATGAGGTATTGGATTGGCGCAATCTTGACCTCGGTTGCATTGCTCGCAGCAGGTGACGCCCCTACTGAGCATAGGGTGCGCTGCATGATTCAAATGAAGAATTACGACGGGGAGGGAGCGTACATAGCCGTTGGTCTCGTTGATGAAAATGGTGATTATCTGAAAACCCTACACATTGTTGGAGACGACGATGAGTGGTATTATGAACTGGAAGAGTGGTGGAGGTTTCATGGAAGGAAAAGAGCATCTGTAGACGGGATAACTGGACCCACAATCGCTGGTGGTGAGCGCACCACTTTTGTTTTCCAGCTTGAAGCAGAAGATTTGAATAAAGGTTACGGTATACGCTTTGAATCTGGAGTTGAGAATGAAGGGTACTATCCTCGTGAGATTGTAGTACCGCTTGACACAGATATACCGGACGGAAAATTAGAATGTGACGGTTTCATTCGTTACGTGAGACTGCTTACAATTTAATGTTTCAGTCCATCTGGCTTCGAAGGATACATAGATTTCTGGCGGTCTGGGTATCCGTCGCTTTCATTTTGGTCATTGTAACGGGTACGATTTTGGCCTGGCACGCAACGGGCTGCAACATTGGAGCCCAAGGAAATGCCTCCTTAATGAACAGCACAAGCATTTCAGATCTGATGACCTCGTTTCAGAACGAGTTCGATTTTATCGATGCAATCGAATTTGATGAATGTGGGAATGTATTTGTTAGAGGTGAACATGTCAATTACGCCTATGGCACTTGGGAATGGGATATCCTAGTAAGAAATGTGATAAACGAGCGCGTACGTACTGCGAATTTCGTCCAATGGGCTGCCGTTTTACACCGATCGTTTTTTTTAGGAACCATAGGTCGAGTATGGGCAGCTATTACTACTCTGCTCTTCTTAATTCTGACGATAACGGGACTATTGCTTTGGTTGAAAACCCATGGGTTTAAGTTGAAACCATCGAATATTTTACATGTTGATCTCGGACTGGTCCTTTTCATCCCTTTGTGTATTCTAAGCCTGACCGGTTTGAGTATGTCTGCCGCGCATTTCGGTTTGTGGAAGTTAAGCAATACGGAATCCAAGGCGCAGGTACAAGATGGACTGGCGATGAAAGATTTTATTGAGTTTGAAATCTTTCAAGCACACACGCTTTCAGAAATCCAGTCCATTGATTTCCCGTTTGCATTTGATGAGGAAGAATGGTTCTATGTGCGTTTTCGAAATGGAGTAGAGGTGAGTGTCGATGCATTGAGAGGAATTGAAATGGGACAAATACGTCCTAGTGCTGAATCTTCTCTCTTACAGTGGATGGCAGATGTACATACGGGTGACAAGAGCCTGGGTTGGTCTCTGTTGTGGATATTTAGTGGACTTGCGTCGTGTCTCGCGATTTGGACGGGGCTTCAAATTTGGTACAGGAAAAGGTCACAAATTCGAGTTGCAAGGATCGAGGATATTTCAAGTTTTGATATCTCATTGGTCGTGGCTTCACAGGGCGGAACAACCTGGAAATTTGCAGATGAATTCCAAGAAGGGTTAGGTCGGAACGGACTGAAGGCTCAAGTTTTCGAATTTGAAAATTTCTCGCCTGATGCTTTCCAAGGCGATGTTGTTTTCATGGTCGCTACCTATGGCAAAGGCACTGCCCCTGAACACTTGTGGAACTGGAGAAATCAAATTGAAGGCTGGACTAATTTTTCCGCCGATTCGAAAGTATCCGTAATCGGTTTTGGAGATCGCAAATACGAGCAGTTTGCACAATTCGGAACAGACTTGGCAGAAGCACTGGTTACCAAAACAAATGGGGGAAATTTCATTCAATCCCAAAGTGTCAATTCCCAAAATTGGCATGAGTTTCAAGTTTGTGTGGACCACGTTTGCGAGCACTTTTCCATGCCAAAGTGCCCCGTAAAACCACAAGCCGCTGCTTACGAAAAAAATTCCCCGTTAACGCTCCAAGTGCACCACGTCAGTGGCACAGATTCCCTGTTTTGGATTGAATTTCTGCAAAAGGGCAAAACGACGAATGAGATAAAGTCTGGTGATTTAATCGCATTTGTACCTCCGGAGGGCGGCACTGAACGATATTATTCCTTGTCCGTCCAGCCTGACGGAATCTATGGAATATGCGTTCGATTAGTTGAGGGCGGTAAATGCTCGACTTGGCTTTCCAAACTTCAAATCGGGAGCACCGTTTACGGAAGGGTTCAGTTCAACACTCATTTCCATTTAAAGAACACAGATGAAAATTTGATTTTCGTTGCCAATGGATCCGGAATTGGCCCATTATTCGGCATGATTGCGTCATTACCCGATAACCAAAACGCAACCATTCTTTGGGGGGTAAGAGAAAAAAATGAGGCTGTATTTGCTCAGGACATGCTTAATAATGCACGAATGAGAGGAGCATTAAAAAGTGTATACTTGACGTTCTCGTCGGAACCCGAGAATGGAGTGAAGTATGTTCAAGATTTCTTCACTGTAGAGGATAAGCATCTGCAGCAATGGACCAATCCAAAAACTAGATTCATTATTTGTGGAAGTGACGAAATGCTGAAGGGACTAGAATCAACGTTGAAACTCGGCGATGCTCAAGCTTTCGAAGTGATGCGAAAGCAGAAGAGGTGGCAGTCCGATTGCTATTAACCGGTGAAAGAAAGAATTCCGAACCGTAGAATCATGACAAGAAGTTATGCTGACCAGGGGTAGCGAATAACTCCCAAGATTTACAGCTAGCTTGATGGTATGAAGAGGTCAATATTTCTGAATTACGAAAATTGATACCCATTCATATGAAGCTACGTGGAATCACTAGTTGAATACCTGAAAACAGTTATTGGATACCGCTTGACTTTACCTCCACCTTTGTGCCAAATAGAAATTAAAATCACGTGGATTTTTATAATACGCTCGATAACCTTACCGATGAACAAAGCCTCATAATGAGGTCCACCCGAGATTGGGTTGATCAGGTTATCCGACCAGATATCAACAGATATTTTCAGGAAGGCGTAGTACACCCTAAGGCTTTTACGGGACTAGCAGAAATCGGCGCCTTTGGCCTTATAATTCCAGAGAAATATGGCGGCTGTGGAATGGACTTTGTGTCGTTCGGCCTGATGATGCAAGAATTGGAGCGGTGCGACAGTTCAATACGTGTTGTCAGCTCAATCCAAACATCTTTAGTGATGTATGCCATTTATGAATTTGGATCCGAAACCCAAAAAGAATACTATCTGCCACGTTTAGCGAGTGGTGAATTAATGGGAGCGTTTGGTCTGACGGAACCGGATTTTGGCTCCAATCCTGCCGGAATGCTGTGTCGTTTCGATGTTTCCAACGACCATATCGTACTTCAAGGAAGTAAGATGTGGATTGGCAACTCGGAAAATGCAGATGTTTCCATTGTTTGGGCAAAGAATGCGACAGATGAAGTCTGTGGCATTATCATTGAAAAGGGTAAAGTGTCCAACTTCACTTCGAATACTTTCAAGGATAAATGGTCATTCAGGTCATCAAAAACTGGAGAGTTGATTTTTAACGAGTCAAAGATTCCTATTCAAAATATTCTCCCAAACACCAATGGCCTAAAAAGCGCATACGAATGCTTAAATGTTGGTCGTTTTGCTGTCGCTTGGGGTAGTCTAGGCATAGCAATGGAGTGTTTCGATACCGCCTTGCAATACTCCCAGGAACGGCTACAATTTGGCAAGCCGATCGGAAGTAAACAATTGATCCAAAAAAAGCTCGCTCACATGGCAACCGAAATCACGAAGGCCCAATTACTATGCATGCAATTATCGAGATTAATGGATCAGGGCAAATCCCATTACGCGCAAGTATCAATGGCCAAGAGAAACAATGTGAAAATGGCACAAGCCGTCGCTATGGAGTCTAGGCAAATTTTGGGTGGTATGGGCATTAGTACTGAATACCCCATCATGAGGCACATAATTAATTTGGAAACCCTAATCACATATCAGGGTACAAATGAGATTCACGAACTAATAATTGGTCGTGAATTGACGGGCTTTGATGCATTTTGAACAACAAAAGCTGAAACGAATGAATACTGCGAGACACAGAATGCGTTCACTAGTAGTGATAACCATAATTTTATACCAATCATTTGTAATCGCCCCGTTAGCCAACCTGTCTCTTGCTCCAGAATCAGCGGCTCTTTTTTTACGAAGCATTTGGCCAATCTTCTTTGTCCTCATAGGTGGGATAGGTGTAACGGGCGTGATTCAAAAGAATCACACGAGGGCCAGGAATATCAATTTGATAACCGTTATTAGTATGATTGCGTGTATCATTTTGGTGCCGAGGATAAACCTCGCAATGGATACTGGTAATATTGCCCTTTGGAAGATTTTACACATGGCTACCGTGGGACTGACTTTAGCGAGCTTAATACTCCACATACTATTTGCAGTGCGATGGCACCACATACATGAAGAGTGAAATGCGCGGAAGTTTTCTCTTTCAATAATCGTCGAAAGGAGGTCAATCCACGACTTGCTTTGAAGAATTTCTTGTTCCTTTCTTCCCTGATTCCCTCTGCCGAATTTGGGCAAGCACAGAGGTCAACGATAAAATGGACGGGACCCAAATTCCGACGAAAATCCCTTCTAACTGGTTTCCAGTAAACCAAAGCGTTACCGAGAACAAAAAAGAAATAAAAGCAAGGATTAAAGGATAGTATGCGAAAATGAACTTCTTCATGTTTTCGATTTGTTTTTTCCAAGTCGGTTGTAATTACCATGGCCGTCGTAATCGATATTATCCCGCATACTTGATTCATTGTTCTCCTCCCCCTCCTCTTTTCGAACCGAAAAAAAGAGGAATACGTAGGTTACAAAGACCAAAAGGCCAACGATTCCAATGATGTTCTGAACCATAGTGAATTAACTATTTATCAGGCATTTTGTTTAAATCAAATATCATATAGAATGTTGAAAATCAGATGATTCTGCACAATTTTGACCGAGTACGAGGTTTGGGAACATGCAGGTCAAAGTCAAAATTTCCTCGCTTTTTAAGGCTCTGTATTTTTAAGGAAAAATCGTAACGGCAGAAGATTGGGCAGTTCCATTAAAATGTCGTTCCTTCGATTTTTAAATTTGTTGAACAACAACCTTTCACTTCACATGCCTGCACCGCACATCGCCAACTTAATCCACGCAACCAGCCTCATCCTCTTGGGGTTATTTGGCTACTTTACTTCAGATACCCCTTCAATCACCGCCTTGATACCGGTGATTTTTGGTGTTTTGCTCGTCGCATGTAACCGTGGCGTAAAAAATCAGAACAAGGCCATTGCGCATATCGCCGTTTTGCTCACGCTGTTGATTGTAATCAGCTTGATCATGCCGCTGAGAAGTTCCATGGGCAGAGGAGATATGGGAGCTGTTGCTCGCGTCTTAATCATGATGAGTACCGGTGTTTTTGCTATGGTTTCGTTTATTCAGAGCTTCCGCGCGGCGAGGAAGGCCAAATAAGACTGACCTCAAGAACACACTTATTAAATGGAGATTCGGCTACTCCTTAAAAGCTTTGTCGATACAACTTGGTTCATATCCCTCCCTACCATGGGGGTGTTCTATGGTTACATCGGTTGGCAACATCTAGTCAATCCAAGTTTTTTCTTGGATATCATGCCTTCCATCATTCCTTATCCTGATGCAGCAGTATTATGGTCTGGCATCTGGGAAATATGCATCGCTGTTTTTTTGCTCTCGTCACGAACCCGGCGCTTCGCCGCCTGGATGGCCTTTGCGCTTCTGATTTTGGTTTCACCGGTAAACATAAACATGTGTTTTGATAGCGAAATTTGTCAAATACTCGGCTTTAGCAAAGCAGAGGCCGCGCTGCGCTTATTTTTTCAAATCCCTTTACTTCTCATTGCGCGATGGCATGCCATAGGCTTAAAACACGGCTTATATTCTCTGATTTGCTCCGCGCTCTTTTTTCCGACAGTTCTCTATTTTATCCAACTTTGACCCCCTATTTGCAATGGAAAAATCAACATCACCTTCAACCAAGGATTCTTTTTGGCATTACATCAATCCCATCTGCCTATCAGCAGGCATAATAGGCCTCGCTTTGGATTTTGAAGTGGAGATGCTGGATCTGGGAATGACCGGGTTGGGCCTTTGGGGCCTGACGGGCATATGGGGGCTTCAAAAGGAAGGGGTTATCAAATGAACGGATCCGTTCCGTTGCCCGAACTGAACGAACTCCCTTGGTATTTGTGAAGCCGCTGAAAAAAGTGTTTTGGGTGGTCGTTGTGCTGGTACTGATCGGCTCACAAAGCTGTCAGAGCATTCCACCCTTAATACATTGCGCCCCATGGCAAGAGCCTTCTTCCTATTCGTCCTGGTATACCTCCCTACTGCTAACGCCATCGGACAGGCCTACGTGCCAATGATTTCGACCGCGGATTCATCGGACATCTGGGTCGACGTTCACAGCTGTACTGATTTTGACTGCTGGTGGGCGTATCGGAACATCTACACGGTTGACGGCACCATATCGGCTGGAGGGTACGAATACGCTCAGCTCAACCAAAGCACGGAATACGAACAAGGGACAGATTTGGGCCTCTGGTGCACCGAATCTCTCTCAACCTCTGAAGCGATCATTGGAATCCGAGAGGAAAACAAACGCGTCTTCGTAAACCCAAATCCCACCTCTGAACAGTCCGCAGAATACCTCGCCTATGATTTCAACTTGACCGTCGGCGACACCGTTCCAGACCCCTATTATTACCAATCAGCCGGAGGACCGTCAGATTTCGACTTGATCATTCATACCATTGATTCCGTCTTCATTTCCGGAACGTGGCGTAAGCGCTACCAAATCAATAGTTGGCCGGATATCATCGAAGGAGTTGGCTCCTCATCTGGACTGCTGAACCCGCTGAATTACGCATGGTCAGGCACTTGCGGTATTTACCTGAACTGCTACATGGAGCACGGGTTTGCGGATTATTTTACATCCAATTGCGAGTTGCCAGTGAACAGTGTTTCACTCCCTGCGACCTCCCAGCCTCGTGAGCTGCTTAAAGTGGTGGATAGCATGGGGCGAGAGCGACAAGCAACACCGAATACCTTGCTTTTTTACATCTACAGCAACGGCGAAGTTGAGAAGGTGTTTCGGATGGA
>Ga0115013_10001211_pt1 | contig 15032 bp, 25 predicted proteins | sample SouAtlMetagenome_2_FD_88686 | JGI IMG/M metagenome (GOLD analysis project Ga0115013, IMG submission 88686) | Marine eukaryotic phytoplankton communities from Atlantic Ocean - South Atlantic ANT15 Metagenome | ecosystem: Environmental > Aquatic > Marine > Oceanic | place: South Atlantic Ocean...
TAATACTTGGAAAAATGGATAACAGCAACCCATCTTATAGATGGTGGCCTGCTGCGTGGGTAATATTTGGTATTGGAAGTTTTATGACAGTACCAGTTATGTTATTACCTTGCTTGAACGATAACTATAGAGACATATTTGTTAAAGGATATGTAAACAATTTATTAAAAATAGAATTATGAGAACAAAAATTTTAACAGCTCTACATAAAAAATATGAGGGCGTAATAGCAGAAGCTGAAGCAAACATTGAAGTTTATCTCAAAAATCCAGCAGGTATTGGGGAACACCCTGATATCATTGGTGCAGTAGATATGCAACTTCAATTAGTAGCAGAGGCTAAGGAGAAGTTAGAACTTCTTAGTGAATTTAAATAATGAACCACACAATCTCAGAGTGTAATAAAAAGTTAGTTGTATTACTAGATAAATTAAATAATTTAAGTGAAAGCGACCCAATGTATAGACATAAGGTTGCAGATGCTAAAATGTTAGCACAGGAGTTAAGCCGTGAACGAGAGTTTCTGGGTAGAGATTGATACTTTAAAAGTAGGTATTCTTAGAAATCCCTATGAGAGAATTATACATCTATATAAAGAGAGCTGGGATTGGGTTGGCTTAGAAAAGTGGATAGAAAAAACTACTATCACTCCACAATCCGAACTATCTAAAGAATGCGACGTTGTCGTATGCTTAGAATCATGGGAAGATGATTTCAAATCGTTAGGAATTACCCCTGACAAAAATAGCATGAATAAGCTATGCAAACATTATTCAGAGGACTATAGACGCTGGTACAGTCAAAACTTAAAGACGCTAGTAAGACCAATAGTACTTCAAGACCTAACGACCTTTGGTTATAGGTTTTAAAAAATAGTTCTTGACTGCGCTCTTGTTTCCATATATAATATACTTATAAATTGGAAAAAGGAATGGCATGGGCGATAGATTTTATCAACAGATGAGAGACGCAACGGGTTGGTGCCCGGGCATGCCAGAACATTTAAAAAATAAACGGAGACGAAGAATGGCTTGGACAGACGAAGCAAAAGCTCAGGCAGTAGAGATGTATACTGCAGAAGAACCAACTCCAGAAAACAGCATGGAGATTGTCAAAGAAATAGCTGCCGAATTAAGCGAGAGCCCAAATGGTGTCAGAATGATTTTGACAAGAGCTGGTGTTTATGTAAAGAAAACTCCTGCAACTAAATCCACTTCAAGTGGAGGCGGTACTGGCGGTGGCAGAGTATCTGTCGCAGATGCCCAACAAGCGGTTACAGATGCGATATCTGACGCTGGTATGGAAGCAGACGCTGCTATTATAAGTAAGTTAACAGGTAAGGCTGCTAACTACTTTGCAGAAGTAATTACTAAACTTAACGGGTAGTATCTTAAATTAACAGTCAGTAGCTTCGGTTACTGACTGTATTTTTGTACCTTAAAAAACCACCTCACAGATTTAACCATAGGGTTCTTGGTAGAATACAATTTTAACCTAAAAGGAACTCATGAAGAAAGATGATTTTATTAAGCAGGTCGACAAGTGCGGCGATGCAATAATCACTTACCGAAGCCAGAACAGTCGTAGACTAAAGTATAACGTCTGTACCCTTGACTTCGATAACAAATATATACAGTCTAAAAGAAATAGGGCAAAACCTAATAGTAATCAAGTGTTATTATTTTGCTGGGATACGGACTCATACAGACTCTTAACGCCCGCAAATGTAACTTCTATAGTTCCTTTATCAGCGATACTAAAGAATGATAGAACTACATGAAGCACCAGCACTCTATGAGAAGTTAGTCCACTATAATGAAGCAAGACACGAAAAGATTTATCTAACTGTCAACACTTTCAGAGATGTGGAGTATATCTCATTGAGAAAATATTTTCAAGACTTTGACGAAGAATGGAAACCTAGCAAGGAAGGGATAACTATGCCTCTAGATTTTGAAAACTCTAAGTTGTTATTTGATGGATTAGTGGAGATTCTCTCCATTAGTGAAGTAAAGGATATACTAGAAACACATTTCAAAGAGAAGCTAGATGAAATCTACCAATAGAGCAGTTCACTTTTATGGTGATAGCCATATGCAAGGGTTCGAAATTGACCACGACCAAATTCTTGGGCGTAACACATACAAAGAAAAGAAAGACTTAATTCATCAGTTTGGTTTACACCAAGCTATAGTCATGTGGAATCAAAAAATGGGCAGAGCAACTAAGATGTCTGTATATGATTTTGCACATCGTAGACTACCTGAAAGTTATCCTTTATTAGTATTCCCCGAGTCCAGATTAAATGCTTGGCCCGCTATGAGTTATGACTACTTACATTTACGATTAGTACATGACTACCATAGAGGATTACTTAACGATTATGATAGAGTATTTATAGGAGTAGCAAGACCCACGCGTACCTACAAGCTAGATGAGATGGGGAACTTTGATTATAGATACGAAGACTTAGATGGCAAAGCAAATCAAATGACTGACATACAGTACGCTTGTGCTTGGACACTAGGTGCAAGGTCTATCATGGACTTTATGGAGAAACGACACATAGAGTATAAATTCATAAAACACTTTGATATATTCGATAGAAGTATAAAAGACATACATAATATTGATATACCTAAGGGTGCAATATATACTAATATGTTTTATGATACTTTCCATGAAGTCATAGAAAAAGCAATTCCTAAAGGATTACACAACTTTGGAGAGATGAATGGATTCTACCACCGCAACGCGGAAGCTCATAAACAATTTGCAGCATACCTTAAAAACTACTTGACATAACCTCAAATATTTAGTATAATAGTCTTATGAATATTTTTATACTTGACGAAGATTTAGATAAGTGCGCGGAGTATCATGTCGATAAGCATATCGTCAAGATGCCTCTAGAGGCAGGACAAATGCTCTGCACAGTACATTGGACACACAAATATGCAGGATACGTACCTAACAGAAAACTCACCTCAGAAGAATGGGCATCAGTCTCCATTCAGAAAAAGAATGACCCGAGGGATTTTCCCTATCTCCCTACTATGTATAATCACCCTTGTACCATCTGGGCTAGGAGTTCACAATCAAACTACGATTGGCTCTACTGCTATGCCTTGGCATTGGGAGATGAATATACCTATCGATATGGGAAGGTGCATAAATCAGTCGACATGGTACTGGGGCTACCAGAAATATCAATCCCCGACATCGGGCTTACCCCATTTGCACAAGCCATGCCTGATGATTGCAAACGAGACGACCCAGTCGAAGCCTACCGAGAATTCTACCACAAAGACAAAGCAGTCTTTGCTGACTGGAAATACCGAGATAAACCACATTGGTGGGACGAACAATCAGCCGATTACGAAAACAGGATAAGTAGATAATTTTTCTTCCGTCCTAGTAGCTCAATGGATAGAGCAACTGCCTTCTAAGCAGTAGGTTGCAAGTTCGACTCTTGCCTGGGACACCAGAAAAATAGTTCTTGACAAATCCTTAAAATCTTAGTATAATATACAAATGAATAAAGATATAAGAGCATTTTTAAGCAAGTGTCGCGAGGCATATTTCAATGGATATCCTATCGTGCCTGATGAAGTGTATGATAGATTAGTAGAGAATGTAAATACAGATGAAGTGGGCTCAGCTACAGACAGTCGTTTTAAGCACCCCTTCCAAATGTTCTCACTACAAAAAGTCTTTGCAGACGAAGATAAAGCACCTGACTGGGGTAAAGACGCCGCAGTTACAACTACTAAGTTAGACGGTGCAGCAGTATCAATTACATATATTGATGGTATATTTCACCAAGCCTTAACACGTGGCGATGGTATTGCAGGACTAGACATTTCAGACAAAATCAAACACATAGTTCCCAAAGTATTAGAAACAGGACAGACAGGCTATGCCTTGTTCTCTGGCGTTCGTCAGATTACAGGAGAAGTCGTAGCTCCTAAAACTATTAAGAATAGTAGGAATTATGCAGCTGGCGCTCTTAATCTAAAAGATGTAGACGAGTTCAAGTCGCGTGACTTGACCTTTGTAGCATACGGCATACAACCTTACATTGGCGAACGATGGCTAGAAGATATGAAACTTCTTGACAACTGGTTCAATGTTATATCAATGGGCGACTGGAATGAGTTCCCAAACGATGGTATTGTATTCCGAGTTGATTCATACAGGGCATTTGATAAGTTAGGACACACTTCACACCACCCTAGAGGAGCATACGCATACAAGACAAGAGCGGAAGGAGTTGTCACTAAGTTGTTAGATGTTGAATGGAATACTGGTAAGAGCGGAGTAATCGCTCCAACTGGGTTACTAGAACCTGTTGAAATCAATGGTGCAACTATATCCCGAGCAACACTACACAACATCGCTTTCATAGATGAACTAAATCTAGAAATCGGTTGTAATGTAGAAGTTATTAGAAGTGGGGAGATTATCCCCAAAGTAGTGAGGAGAGTATAATGTTATTATATTTAGAATCACAACTAGAGAAAGCATACCGAGTGTATGTAACTAAGATACCTTTTGGTCATTCTATTCCAGATATTGAGTTCTTTAGAGAAATGATAGAAGAAATGAACGACCCAGAATACTTTGAACAACTACTAGATGAGTGGGAGAACTTAGATGAAGCTAGACGCAATACGCAGTAAGAAAGCGAAACAGATTGAAAAACGCTTGGAAAAAGCGTGGCTGAATTTTGACTTATCTTGGTGGATAAAGTGGGCGTCATCTTTAATTTTACTTACTGCCATGATACTTCGTGGCGGACAAGCGTACCCTTTTGTAGACTTAGTTCTCTCAACTATAGGTTGTATGGGCTGGTTAGCAGTAGGTATTATGTGGAAAGATAGAGCGTTAATAATTCTGAACGCAGCAGCAGTAGTAATACTCGCGTCCGGAGTTGTTCGTGTTATTGCAGGAGTTTAATATATTGGCTTCTGTAGGTAAATATAACGAAACTTATTTCAAGAACTATCCTGCTGAAGCTCAGCGAGAAGGTGTCTTGTATGGAGTAGTATTAGTAAACAAGAAAACATATGAAAGAGAAATCATTAAAGTAGGCATTGCAGCTGGTAAAGACTGGCGTCATGTCATCAAGAGAGCAAGAGGCTTTCAGGGTTATGACCTAAGAATTCAACGTACATGGACGGCTACATTAGAAGAAGTATTCTATATGGAGCAAAAACTACACGCTAAGTTCTTAGATGATAAACTTGAACCGTCTCACAAGTTTGGAGGACACACAGAGTGCTTCAAACCTACGAGCAAGATATTGGAGGATTTCCCTAAAAAATGGTAGAAGAACAAGATAGATATGTAGAATCAGATAAGCCACTAGACCATCACAGGTTTCAAGGTTGGCATTATCACAGCGAAACTAAAAAGTATTACAGATTTGACGACTTACCGCCCTATGAAAATCAATAAGGTTGGTCATACTTACTTCGCTATAGAAGAGAATTTTCTCTCTAAGCAAGAGTGTAAGTCGCTAATTGCGAGTGTAAACGATTGGAACTTATCTAACGTCCCAGCGGGTACATACAATGGTTGGAAAACAGGAGTACAATTACGAGACATTGGCGTGCCCGATGTTTCGTGGCAGTCTAAATTTGACGAGGCTTTCTTTAAGTTTAATAGTATGACTTATAGATTTAATCTAATAGATACGTACTCCCACTTTTGTAATAGGTATTACGAGGGTTACGAATTAGATTGGCACAGAGACGAAGATGAATCAGTTAAAGATTTATTCAAAAGAACACCAGCAAATAGATTAAGTGCTAGTGTCTTTTTGAATGAATCCTTTGAAGGAGGAGAATTTGAATTAGAAGGAATAGGTTATTGGAAAGCTAAAACAGGCGCAGCAATATTCTTTCCTTCAGGGCAAATGCACAGAGGTAGGAAAGTTACCTCGGGTACAAAGTATAACTATACAATTTGGAGAAAAGGAGAAAGAGGAGCGTGATAGTAAAAGGTATAGCAGAGGGGTTTCATGACGCCTCAGTATCATTAGTTAAAGGGAATGAGGTTCTCTGGGCTAAGCACGCAGAGCGTTTTAGTAGAAAAAAGAACGACAGAATCAACCCACTCCATTTAAGAAATGCAGACGCAGATGTATCGGTTTTCTATGAAAATGTACCGCTAAAGAACGAGAGACGTGCAAAGTTTTCACAACTCCCTGTTTCAACAAAAATTTTTGATGAATGTGATTACCATACATATCATCACGAAAGCCACGCAGCAGGAGCGTACTACACATCGCCTTTTGATGATGATGTGGTTTGTGTCGTGATTGATGCGATTGGAGAATGGAGTACTAGCAGTATTTGGATAGTCGAGAACGGAAAATTGAAAAAAGTTTTTGAAAAAATTTATCCACAAAGCATAGGCTTGTTCTACTCAGCAATCACCAAGCGTATCGGCTTGAAGCCAAATGAAGATGAATATATAACTATGGGAATGGCGGCATACGGAGATGTATGTGTAGATATGCAGTATTGCTTCAATGAGTGGGCAAATTGGCATAAAGGATTCTCATTACAAGATTTTAAAGGTCATAGACCAGAAGATATAGCCGCAAGTGCCCAAGCTCACGTTGAGTTAGAAATCGGAAAGATTATGGGTCTTGCGTCAAATTGGGGTAAGAATTTATGTTATGCAGGTGGGGTCGCACTCAACTGTGTAGCAAATAGTAAAATACTTCCTGAGTATTTTGGAGATAACATTTGGATTTACCCAAATCCAGGCGATGCAGGTAGCAGTCTAGGAGCTGCGCTAGCATACACTAGAAAGAAAGTAGAATACACACCCTATCTTGGGACAAACATAGAACACTTTGTCAACCCTAAGATAGTAGTAACACAATTATTAAAAGACAAAGTAGTAGGAATAGCAAATGGAAAAGCAGAATTTGGGCCTCGTGCTCTTGGTAACAGGAGTTTACTTGGCGATGTTAGGTACGACATCAAACGTACAGTCAACAAAATTAAAAGACGTCAACAGTTTAGACCCTTCGCTCCCGCGATTCTATCGGAGTATGCTGATGAATACTTCGACGGGCCAATGAATAAGTATATGCAGTACACTTCTCAAGCAAAACATGATTACAAGTCTGTAACTCATGTAGATAATAGTGCAAGAGTACAGCTCGTTACTCCTAGTTGTAAAACGATACTTAGACCTATACTTGAAGAATACTACGAAAGAACAGGAGTTCCAATGTTATTGAACACCAGTCTGAATATAAAAGGACAACCAATAGTAGATAACTGGCAGGACGCAATAGACTTCAATAAGAAGTATGGAGTAAAAATATTTTGACAATTTTATTTGCAGGCTGTAGTTTTACAAATGGAATGGAACTACAAGATAAGAAAAAGACAAGATTTAGTAACTTAGTGTCTAAAGAAATGGGACACTTAGAGTGGAATGAAGGCAAGATTGGTGGAGGTAATGATTACATACAAAGAACAGTACAGAACGCAATCATTGGCAGAAAAAGATATTGGAGTACTACATTAGCAAATGTAGGAGTAAAAAAACATAATTATTCAACTAAGAAGTTTAAAGAGGGTGTAAATCCTAATCAGTTAAAGCCAGGAGCATGGGAACAAGATGCACAGCAATGGTTTGAACCAAAAGACATGGTAGGAAAATATCAACAAACATTTCAAGTTAACAAACAATATGAAAAAGACGGTTGGCCAGACCTTGTAGTATGTATGTGGTCGGGTATCAACAGACTAGAAAATTTAAGACTATCCCAGATTACAAAAGACTGGAGTTGGGTAGTGGCTGCATGGGGAGAACACAAGTTACAAAAAGAGAATTATAAAGCAACTTACAATAGTCACCTGTATATAGATAGACAGTATGAACCTGGTGAAGAAGAATTTTATCGTGGTTATATGATGAGGATTAGAAACTCACACTATAACTTGCGATTAACTCTAGGAAATATGATGGCGGTAAAATATATGCTGAAAGCAAAAGGCATACCCCAACTACATTACCTATTCAGTAGTGGACAATATAAACCTCTACTACATTTACTAGATTTGCCTGTTTATGAGAATACAAATAATTGGTGGGAGTCATTAGACATCGATAGAGCAACAGCAGTTCAAGAATTGCCATGGCTAGAATCAGAAGGGTTCTATGACATAGCAAAAAACAATAACTGCCCTATCGGCGTGAAAGACCACCCACTAGAAAAGGCTCACCAATTGATGGCAGAGCGAATAATAGGAGATATAAAGAAAAATGAATTTCTTAAATAAATTTATCCAACGAATTAAAACATGGTGGTTCGAGTGGAATTTGAAACGTAATTACCACCCCGACACCTATGTCTACGAAGATGAGGAAAATTTTGAACTCGTTGAAGAAAGTCAGGAATCAAAAAATAGTTCTTGACAAGAGGTCAAATTTCCTCTATAATATACAATATAAATAAAAAAGAGAGAGAATCGAATTGAGCCAAATTTTACCACCAACTGCTTGCCCTTCTTGTCAAGGAACAGTAGAGTTTGTTAATGACTTACTTTATTGTTTCAATAAGATGTGTCCAGCACAATGGGGAAAGAAGCTCGAACACTTCGGTAAATCTCTCAAAATAAAAGGTCTCGGTCCAGCTACCATTGGTAAGTTGGAACTTGACGATTATCCAGAGTTGTATGAGCTTACTGTGCAGGATATATCCAACAGACTAGGCTCGGAGAAAATGGCATCAAAGTTAGCAACTGAGATTGAGAAGTCAAAATCAGTTGATTTGCAGACATTGTTGCCATCGTTCTCCATTCCACTTTTCGGTCGGTCAGCTTCTCAAAAATTATGCGAGAAAATTTCTACACTCGAAGAAATTTCAGAGAAAAGTTGTACTGAAGCGGGTATTGGCCCGAAAGCCACAGCAAACCTTTTAACATGGTTAGAAGAAGAATTTTACCCTAACGAATACGACATAAACCTGCCCTTTAGCTTTTCAGCAACGAAAACAGTTAAGAGGGAAACTATCGGGACAGTCTGTATTTCAGGTAGACTCAATTCATATCCTACTAAGGCTCGTGCTGCTGAAGCTCTGGAACAACACGGCTTTGCCGTAAAAAATAGTCTGACAAAGGAGTGTACTCATTTAATCAATGAGTCAGGAATTGAGTCAGCCAAAACACAGACTGCTCGTGACAGAGGAGTCATTATAATAACCAACATTTTAGAACTAATTGGAGAATAATAAAATGGCATTACCAAAATGGACAGATGAGAGAACATCATCTCTCGAGAGCTTTGTAGGCTCTGAAAGCCCTGTTTCCCAAGCTACTGTAGCTAACGCTGCAGATGAACTAGAAACTTCTGTAAGAAGCGTAAGTTCAAAGCTAAGAAAAATGGGCTACGATGTAGAACTTGCTTCATCTAGCAACACTAAATCTTTTAGTGACGCTCAAGAAGCTACTTTATCAGCTTTTGTAACTGACAACTCAGGTCAGTACACTTATGCTGAGATTGCCTCAAATTTTGAAGGCGGAAACTTTTCTGCTAAATCAATTCAAGGCAAAATCCTTTCAATGCAACTAACAGAGCATGTTAAACCTGCTCCTAAAGTTGAGTCAGTTAAGACTTATTCTGAAGCTGAAGAAGGAACTTTCGTTTCAATGGTAAACGACGGTGCTTTCATTGAAGAAATTGCTGATAACCTAGGAAAGAGTGTAAACTCTATCAGAGGTAAAGCACTTTCATTGCTAAGAGCTGGCGAAATTAACGCTATCCCTAAGCAGAAAGAAACTAAAGGTTCAGGCAAAGCTGACCCTCTAGCGGACTTAGACATTGATGATATGACTGTAGAGTCTATCGCTGATGAAATCGGAAAAACTGTAAGAGGTGTTAAAACCATGCTTACAAGACGTGGTTTAGTTTGCGCTGACTACGACGGTTCAGCTAGAAAAGAAAGAGTTCAATAAGAACTTTCTATTTGTCAAGATGGTAGGGGTGGAAACGCCCCTACTTTTTCTTGGGAGAGACGATGACAGTAGAGAGTGCATTATTAAAACAGCTTTTATCGCAAGGAGATTTCGACACTTGGGGTCGCTTGCAGCAACATTATTTACCTGAAGGCGAGTATCAAAAGATATGGAAGGTAGTGGACAAGCACGTCCACAAGTTTCATGCTTTACCCACATTTGAAGACCTTAAATACGAGATTAGGTCTAGAGAACTTCAAGAGAAAATTTTTGCGATAGAGTCTGTAGAAACAGATGTACCAGCTTATGAACTGTTAGAGTATCTCAAAGACTCATTCACTCAGAATGAGATATTACAAAAAATAGAACACTATATTGATGAAACAATCTCCGTAGCTGATGCTAAGGAGAATATCGACTATCTGCAAGAGATGGTCGTACAAGTTCAGGATAGAGTAAATACTGCTGATGATTCCGATACAATGGATTCAGTAGAGTTATTCGATTCTGAAGAAGATTTAGCTAAGTATCTACCCCTTGGTCTTAACCAAGATTATGATATAAGCTATAATTTCTCTCCCAAAGACTTGGTCATTGTGGGGGCGCAACGAGGTCACGGAAAGTCATTTACTTGTTGTAATATGGCTGTCAATGCCCAGCAAATGGGACGTTCCGTGCTTTACTTCACTATCGAGATGGATCAGCGACCAATTCTGCAAAGAATGGCTGCTATGTCCACAGGAATACCACTAGGACGCTTAATTAAACGAAACCTCTATGAAAAAGAGTGGAATCGTATTGGCGAATGGTGGGCAGACCGTTTTGATGGTGGAAACGAAATCCTAGCAGACTACAATGTAGCTGAAGATTTCGATAAATTCCATTATCAACTTTCTCGTAAGTGTGAACTAAAGAAGGAGGCTCAGTTAGATGTATTCTATGACCCTTCACTTACACTTGCTAAAATTATTAGTACAGTTAGGCAGAAGAAAATAGAATATCCTGATTTGGGTATGGTAATCGTAGATTATCTGAACCAAGTACGTCGTCACAATGCTCCTAGTCGCTCAGGTCAGTATGAATGGACAGAACAGATTGAAATATCCAAAGGTTTGAAAGCATTAGCCCAAGACCAAGAAGTTTTAGTCATATCTGCCTTCCAAACTAACCCGAAAGGAGAGGTAAGATTCTCAAAAGGTATTGAAGACGCTGTAGATGCCTCTTATACACTAGAACATTGGGGTAAAGAAGAAAATGCCATCAAGTTTAAGTGTAATAAGATGCGTAGCGGTGAGATGAAATCCTTTATATCAGAAATTGATTGGGAAACACTAAAGATTGGACCACAGTCTGCAATGGATCCTGATGAAAGAGCTGATTTAAAAGAACAGATGAATACAGGAGAAGATTACAATGATTTATAGTGGGGGCTTCAAACCATATGAATTTGCTTTATTTGCTTGCGACATAGATTCGCGATTTTATGAGCATTTTCGCCCAGATTGGTTGGCACCACGCGGCGCCGAAGCATGGCTTAGACACAATCGTAACAGAATTTACTTACGCGCATATGTCTTCTGTGATTCAGTTCTAGAACGACACAAAAACGGTCAAATGGGGTTTCAAGACCCAGTAATAATATGGGCAGATAAAGAGAAAGGGGAGTTTACCATACACCCAGGACAAAATAGAATAATATTAAAAATGTTACTACCAGAAGTACGCATGGTGGGTTGGGTTAGAGACCCCAACTGCCGTAGTAGAAAAGAGTATAGTGGTATTTTTAATAATATTCAACCATTGGTTCGAGACACAAATGGTAATAGACTTGTAACATGGCAGACACTACATAGAAGTAATGTAGGAGGCGAAGACCAGTATCATGAAGCACTAACTTCTGATACTTATTTAGGCAATCGTGCACATGATACAGACGAAAGAAGAAAAAAGTGGGCAGAATTACAAAAGACACAGGGATTTAGCTGTAGAGTAAACGGTGCACACTTTTATAATATTGGAAAGCCAACTGCTGAGTATGATTTTGAAAACATAGCAGGAATATATCAGGCTTTTCTTCATCATTTTCACGACTTTTCTTACAGTAAGTGGGACAAGTTACATTTTAGGAGAATATAGTGAAAGCAGGTAAAATTTGGGGTAACACAGAGTTAGTCCATGCTAATGGAGTTTTAGAGTTCCATAGAGTAGAATATAAAAAAGGTATGGAGTGCTCGGAACATCTACACGAGTTTAAATGGAATGGGTTTTTTGTAGAAAGTGGCAAGATGATGATAAGAGTCTGGCAAAACGACTACGACCTAGTAGATGAAACAATATTAGGCCCAGGCGACTTTACACAAGTTAAGCCAGGAGTAATGCATCAATTTGTAGGACTCGAGAGTGGAGTAGCTTTTGAATTGTATTGGGCAGAGTTTAATCACAATGACATAAAAAGGAGAAGTGTCGGTGGACAAACCAAATAAAGTAACTTTTGTAGACTATACTTGGGATAAGTTAGAAAACGGTGATATACTGTTTGACAAAGAACTTACCCTAGAAAGTATGAGTATGTACGAAGGTAAAACTTTTAAAGTAAAGATACATGAGGGTCGTATCTTACTGAAGTTCGTAGAGGACTGGGATATGATGCCAGACCCTGATGATATTGAATGGAGTAATTTATGAAAATTAAAAAAGTAAATCCAGTAGCCAAAGCAAGTAGAAATATGAGTGGTGCTGGTGCGCATAAGTCTAAAAAAGACTATCGAAGACAAGAGAAGCACAGAAAGAAAGAAAAGTTGGGATATTACCCAAAAGAGTCAGTTGCTAATAAACTGGATAGGCTAATTTTGTTAGAAGCAATGCAAGCAAATACCAACTCTGCATCTAATTGGTTTATGTATGAAGAAGAAATACAAGTAATAAAACAATACCTTGCGGAAGTAGAAGTCTAATGGCAAATGACAGAATCAGCAGAGATACGTCCGAGCTGATACCATTACCGCCGCATACTTGGTATGTTAAAAAACTAAGGTGGCTATTACAGCAACCTAAAGTTAAAGAAAATATAAAGAAGGTGCCATTGAATAAACCTCTTTATAAGTCTGTGTTTGAACACGGAATTAAAGCACCTTTCTTAGTTATGCCAAACTGGTACCCAATAGCTGGGAGTCAGAGACTGAGAGCAGTTGCAGAAATGGCAGTAGAAACTAGAACTGACCGAATGGATATGATTCTAGAACAGGAAGTAAGAGTTTGTCGCATAGATGAAGAGTATTGGCTACTATGGTATTTATGGGGTGAGAAAAACTTTAGAGATAAAGCGGTCGCAGTTTATTTTCAAATGCTGGAATTAGTATGGAAGTCCAGATATTACGAAGATGAGTTAGACCCAAGTGGTGTTCCAATGACAGATTTTGAAAAGTTAGGAGACGAATTAGACTGGAAACACAAATCTACACTTGGAATTGAAAGAATTAAATCAATGGAAGAAAAAAATAATACTTGACACAAGGTTAAAATTCCTGTATAATATAGATATATAAAATGATAGCAACAGATTTATTAAACGAAAAGCAAATACCATTTACTGTCAAAGGACAGGACGCTATTATATCATGCCTAAATCCTGAGCATGATGACACGAACCCAAGTCTCAGAGTAGACAAAGTAACAGGCATGATGCACTGTTTTTCATGTGGGTTCAAAGGTAACTTATTTACACACTTCGGTGCACCAGAGAGTCCACTAGAAGTAAAACTACACAGAATTAAAGAAAAGATTGCAAAAACCAGATCGCAGACCGTAGGTATTCAACTCCCAGAAGACCGCATAGAATGGAAAGGTGGTCCGTATCGTAATATCTCTGAGAAAACTCTCAAGATATGGCAAGCCTTCACTTGGAATGTTCCAAAGTTTGAAGGGCGGATCATCTTCCCCATTCGCGACGTAACTGGTAAAAACATTGCACTCTTAGGGAGACTTATAGTTGGAGGCACAGGAGCAGAGAAGTATTACATTTACCCAAGCGGGGTAAAGATGCCATTCACACCAGCTAAAGTAAAACCAATACAAAACAGAGTGATATTGGTTGAAGGAATTTTTGATTGTCTCAATCTTTGGGACAATGGCTTGACTAACACAGTTTGCTGTTTCGGAACACAACAAATGGACTGGTTCAAGCTATCTCTACTCAAATTACAAGGAGTACAGGGAATAGATATTATGTTTGATGGCGACGAAGCAGGTCAGAAAGCAACAGAACAAATTAAAACATTGGCAGAAAAAATGGAACTGTCAGTACAAAAGATAACATTACGTGATGGACAAGACCCAGGTGGGTTGACTCCTGACCAAATTAAAAAGATAAAGACTCGATTATATGGATAGCACTCAACTTCAACAAGCAATCTTCGGATTGCATACTCGTAGATTCGGCACAGTTGCCGAGATTATGATTAAGAAGATTATACAAGCAGATAACAGCGATCAGTTATCATTCGATTTATTTGATAAATTTGATGGTAGTCGAATAGAGTGTAAATTTTCGAGAGTACAAAAGAAAGCAGAACTAAAGATAACGGACAGTAACCTGTTTAAAGCTTTACAATGCGAAGCCAACCGTGATATAATGTATCATGAGTGGAGAGATTACGACTGGGATTGTAATATCCAACAAGTCAAAAAAGAAGAATTTGATGTTCTTTTTTATGGAGTATTCTTTAAGGATATGGTACTAATCTTTAGGTGTTTAGCCAAAGATATTGGTACTGATATGAAATACTCTAACAAACAACACAGAGGGAATACAGGTGAAGGTCAGTTTCATTTAAACAAACAGACTTTTAAGTATCACTTGGATTCTCACTTATTTAAAACATTAACTTATGGAGAATTATTAGAATGGCTCAAATAGCACTTATAGAAACAAAGCCTACAAGTACAAACTTCGATAAATATTTCGAGTTTGAATTTGACCGTTTTGCATTATGTTCTGATAGTTCTGTCAAGAAAGTTCTAAAGAAAGATGTAGACCTAGAGTTAGATA
>Ga0115013_10001213_pt1 | contig 15019 bp, 8 predicted proteins | sample SouAtlMetagenome_2_FD_88686 | JGI IMG/M metagenome (GOLD analysis project Ga0115013, IMG submission 88686) | Marine eukaryotic phytoplankton communities from Atlantic Ocean - South Atlantic ANT15 Metagenome | ecosystem: Environmental > Aquatic > Marine > Oceanic | place: South Atlantic Ocean...
ATCAGCCTCGACGCCTCACAACCGGCCGTTGACAGGGCGCACCACCATGCCGAAATCAATGGTGTGGCAGAGCGGCACACCTCCATCTGCTCGGATGTGATGGCGTACATCGGTGAGGTGGATCGCCTCCCCCCTGTTGTCATCCTCGACCCTCCTGCCTATGCCAAGAGCCGGGCCAACCGACACAAAGCAGTCAAAGGATACCAGAGGCTCAATGAAGCTGCCTTGCGAAAAATGCCTGCAGGTGGTCTGCTTTGGACATTCAGCTGCTCACAGGTGGTAGATGCCCAGCTGTTTGAGGACACCCTCGTTTCTGCTGCCATCAAGTCCGGAAAAACCGTCCGAATTCTGCGGAGGCTGGGGCAACCTGCCGATCACCCCACGTGGGCAGGACACGCCGAGGCGCGATATCTCAAAGGGCTTATTCTCTACGTTGAGTGACGGGGGCGCGTCCCCTCAGGGCTGAAGTCGATCTTGGCTCCAAACGCCGTCCTTATGGAGATAGCGAATGCGGTCGTGAAGTCGACCAGGCCGGCCTTGCCAGAACTCTACAACATCTGCTTCTAGGCGATATCCCCCCCAATGAGGTGGCCTCGGCACATAGTCTGGGAAACGGGCTTCAGCCGCAGCTCTGGCCTCTTCCAATGCAGGTCGGTCAGCGATGACCTCACTCTGCTCCGAAGCCCACGCGCCAATCTTGCTCGGCCGAGGCCGGCTTTGGAAATAGCGGTCAGAAGCTTCTGCTGTCAGGGGTTTGACGTGGCCCCGCACGCGAAGCTGCCGCTCCAATCCCGGCCAGAAAAATGTCAATGCGGCGGATGGACAGTTGCTCAATTGCCTGCCTTTTGCGCTGCGGTAGTTGGTGTAGAAAATGAAACCTCTGCCCTCTTGATCGAGGTCGCGCAACAACACGATTCGGGCATCGGGGTGTCCCTCTGGACCCACCGTTGACAAGGTCATGGCGTTGTAATCCTGCGGATCGGATTCCCGGGCTTCATCCAACCACGCGGTCAGCCGATGAAGCAGAGTCTCACCGTTCCCCTTCAAAGAACCCGAGGCGTAGTCCTTTCTGTCCTCATATTCTCCCATGCTTCAAGAAGTGCCTTGAGCGCCTGCTTGTTCAGGCCTCTGGTTTTTCTGCCACGAGCAGCAGGTTGCCGCATTCATCTGCCTTGTCCAAACGCTCTCCTGGACGGTCTACATATCCAATCCGGTGCACATCAACGATGGCGAAACCGCAGGACCCCAAGAGGTCAACAATGCCTTGCTTTGAGCAATAATGAAGAAAGGCCACCGTCCCTCCGCCGTGGCGCTTGTAAAACAAATCTCCACGCTCATACCCTTCATTTCCGAGATTCAATTCCTTAAAGAGATTCAATGCCTCAGGCCCCCACTCGTTGGGGTTTTCGAGATTGAACACATCCACATAAAACCTTCCACCGGGGCGCAAGGCGGCGAACACTTTGTTCAGGCTCTTGCTCCTTTCTGTGAGGTTTGGAATGTGTCCGAACGCATAAAGAAATGTGATGGCGTCAAATGCCCCTTTCTCCACATCAATCTCGTTCCAATGGCCAATGCGCGCATCCAGACCCCGCTCCTTGGCCGTTTGCACCATGCCCAAGCTGATGTCCACCCCCTCCATTTTGTAGTTCCGCTGCGAACGCGATTGGATGTCGAGCGCGCGTCTACCAGTGCCACAAGCGATATGCAGCACACGACTTAGGCTCAGCCCGGCAATGTCGGACGCGATAATCCCATTGATGCTGTCGGTATATGCCCTCCGTTTCTCACTGCTCTGATCTAGATGGTCATAGGTATCGGCCTGCTCGGAATAGTAGGCGCTGATTGAGTGCAAAATCTCCAGGCTTTTCGGCTTGGGAATCAAGGGGTAAATCCTGTGGGTACGGCTGCCTCGAATGTCACTGATCGGCACAAAAGTGAACGCCTCTTTCTCAAGCCTTCTGAAGCCTGATGGGTCCTGTTGAAAAGACGCCGTGGTGGCCTTCTCGTTGAGTTCTCCTAACCAGGCCTTTTCTGCGTCAAACAAGACCATTCCGTCCAACGTGTCAAGTGCTGGGGCATAGAAATGAACCGTGACAAGTGGCTCACTTGAACTCGGGTTTACAATCTTGTGAATGGTGCCATCTGGCTCTGGCAAAACCCCTCCAGCCCTGACCCGCAAAGCTTGTCCCTCTCTCAGCTCTTTGCGCTCCTTGTCATAGGTGTATTCCACGTTTTCCACCTCGCCCTCAATGCAGAGCACGTATCCCCAGAATCCCTCATGGTGGTGAATGGCGCTCTCTACGCCAGGTGGCCAATGGAGCACGACGACCTCAAAGGGGTCGAGCAACAATATGTTGCGTGCGTAGTTTGCGGTCATGCCCTCGATGGAGGGGATGCAGCCACCAAGGTCCAAGTCCTCCAATTTGATGGAGCGAACCAACCGACCCAGCCAATCGAAATCGAAGCCCTCGGGCGTCGTTTTGCGTATGGTCTCAATCAAAGCTTGCATCTCCCAGGGATTCCATTGCCAAACAGGGTTGTCGCGAAGGTACGCAGGGACAGAGCTTGGATGCAATGGGACAGCGCGCACCGAGCCGTTGTGAAACCTTATTCACGCAGGGAGAGTATAGGATGCCGATTCCAACTTGTTTGCCCATGTCCAATCGACGCATCGTGAGCTATGAAAAGCTCGACCAGTCCATTCGAAAGATGATCAAGTCCAATTACCCAGATGGGTTTGACGGACAAACATTTAACCTCCGCCTGCCCACGAGCAAGGAGGTGTTCAAAATGATCAGGTTCGAAGCGGACAACATCCATTACATGATCAAAGTCGGCCCTGCGATTGAAGGTGTTGACTACACATTGGATTGAAATATCCAACGCTTCACACGAAGAAAAGGGGTTGGTTCCGAACTTGGGGCCAACCCCTTTTTGAATGCAGCGTCTTTTTTTCCTGTTCTTTTCTCTCTTTCTCTTCCACGTTGGACTTCATGCTCAACTCGCATGCCAGCCCATGGTGGGTCATGTCGGTCTGCGGGATGCGCGAATCTGGATTCAAGCCGAGGATGTGGCAAAGGGACAGATTGAGTGTTGGGTTGCCGATGCTCCACAGTCGACGGAAGTCCATCGGAGCGACGTCCAAATGTTAAAGACTGGCCGAGCGAACACAGCCACCTTTAATCTGGGTGGTCTCGAGCCGGGCACATCTTATTCTTTTCGGATCCTCATCAATGGTCAGGAGGTGACCCAAGGAATCGATGTTTCGGCATTGCGGTTTGAGACTCAACCTCTTTGGCAATACAGGACTGACCCACCCGAATTCACAATCGCAGTGGGGTCGTGCAGCTACATCAACGAAACAGCCTATGACAGGCCCGGCACCCCATATGGAGGTGGCTATGGCATATTCAACACCATTGCCGAATCAGATCCAGACCTGATGATTTGGCTCGGTGATAACGTCTACTTCAGGGAGGTGGACTGGGGTTCTAAATCTGGCATGCACCACCGTTACTCACACATGAGGAAGCTCCCTGAACTCCAAGAATTACTTGGTGCATGTCCCCATGTTGCCATCTGGGACGACCACGATTATGGGCCAAATGATGCCGATGGAAGCTGGATTCACAAGGACTGGGCCGCTGAGGCCTTTCGCAACTTCTGGCCCAACCCATCACAAGGGCTCCCCGATGCTGATGGAAAAGGCATTACCGGCGGGTTCAGCTTCATGGATGTGGAGGTGTTCCTTCTGGACAACCGGACCTTCCGCGTTAACCCCGACAACCTGACCCGCACTCCACAAATGATGGGCAATGCGCAGCTTGACTGGTTAATCAGTGCCCTTCAATTCAGCCAGGCCCCATTCAAATTGGTCGCCATTGGCGGTCAGGTTGTCTCAGATTTTGCCGAATACGAAAACATGGCACGGTTCGAAGAGGAGAGAAATGAGCTCCTTCGCCGCATTGACGAGGAGAACATTCAGGGGGTCGTTTTCCTCACGGGAGACAGGCACAGCTCCGAATTGAGCCAACTGACCTTGCCCGGCGGAAGAACGGTTCTGGATTTCACATGCAGTGCACTGACCAGTGGCGCGTATGACCACAGTGGTGAGCCGAATCACAATCGAATTGAAGGGACCAGCATCGGCATTCGCAACTACGGCACGCTTTCTTTTGGCGGTCCTTTAGACAATCGGGTCATGACCATTCGCACGATGGACGGAGAAGGAAACCTCCTGTGGGAGCGCAAATTCGCTGCCTCCGATCTCTAAACCCAACGGGCGTCCGACCATGCGCAGCACTTCTTCGCTTTCTGACGCCCTTCAATTGTGCCGTCCCTTTACGATGCTGGCCCCCATGGTGGGGGTGATGGCCGGAGTATTGAATGCTGCTTCCAATGCATTGAACCAGGTGTTCGATATCGAAGTGGACAGAATCAACAAGCCCAAGAGGCCGCTTCCATCGGGTCGAATGTCCCGGTCATTTGCAATGAGACAATCGCTTGGCATGTACTCTGTTGCGCTGCTGATGGCCTGGCCTATCCGGAACGAACAGGGTCCGGAATGCTTCATTCTCGTCTGCATGGCCGCCTTGTTCACCGTGGCCTACAGCGTGCCTCCCCTGAGGACCAAGCGCTACGGTTGGAGGGCCAACCTGACTATTGCCATTCCAAGAGGGCTGCTCCTGAAGGTGGCCGGATGGTCCATCGTGGCCCCCGTCTTCTCTGATGTGGAACCCTGGGTCCTCGGCGGATTGTTTTTCCTGTTCCTGATTGGCGCGAGCACTGCAAAGGATTACGCAGATATGGAAGGCGATGAACAATGTGGAATCCGCAACCTTCCCATTCGAATGGGCTGGCAAAAAGCACACGCGTGGACCTCTCCCTTTTACGTGTTGCCATGGCTCCTGATGATGGCCATTCCTCTGCTTCCGAATCCCCCACTGACAGCGCCCCCACTGGGCTTAATTGTACTCGGTGGAATCTGCGCAGCCTATGGAACGTGGGTTGTACTGCTGCTTCGTGATGAACCCACAAGAATGGGGCAAGATGGCAACCACTTGGCGTGGTTCCACATGTATGTGCTCATGATGACTGCCCAGATAGGGTCGGGTATCATTTACCTGTGGTAGGGTTTTCCATCCAGCCTATGGTCAATGCACAAGGGCCAGGCGCAAAACCGACCCACTTCCTGCGTGCTCGATTGAGTGCAGGGTGTACACACCTGAAGGATGGCGCGACAGGTTCCAATCCATCGATTGACCCGATATCTGCAACTGGTCGACCATTCGGCCTGCACCATCCCGCAAGACCAGATGACCTTCAAAGTGGGCCCCGAATGTCAAATGGAGCGACTTCCGAACGGGGTTCGGTGAGGCCAACATCTTGATGCCCACCTGCTCGGAAATGCCCACCGGAACCTCCACTGTGATCGACACCGAACAGCCAGTGTCGTCGGTCACCGTCAGGGTCCACTCTCCTGCTCCAAGGTCATCGGGGTCCTCCTGGCCAGCGTTGCCCGTCGGACCGGACCAAGAGAAATCATAAGGCTCTGTACCTCCGGTCACTGTCACGGACACTTCACCATTTTCCTCATTGGGGTTGGCCCCTTCGATGGAATCGACCGTAACTATCATGCCCGGCGGATCGACCACAGCGATGCTCGCCATATCAGTACAGGTCGTTCCCGACGTCATCAAGACCGTTACTTCCACACCATATTCCCCAGCCGACAATTCGAGGAAGTTGCCACCAATGTCGGCCGCCATCCCATTCAAAGAATAGCCTGTCACGGTCACGGTGTCGGATACGAAGGCCGAAATGTTGCCGTCGTCGCCTCCAGCGCACTGCGGCGAAGAGGCCACCAGGAATAGGGCTGGGTCCGGTGCGGCTTCAATTGTGAAGACATCGACTGCACCACAGGTTGAATCCCCGTCCAAAACCTCAAGCAGGTAGTCTCCAGGCGCGAGAGAATCGAAGGCTTCTCCCGTCCATTCTCCGCTGAGGCTTTCAGGGCCAGTCAACGCAAAAAACACCGAATCTGTCAACGTGGAATCCACTGTGAATTCTGCAGCACCGTCCGCCTCACCAAAACACCCCTCCCCCGTGACAGAAAGGTTCGACAGCACCAAGTCGCAGTAGGTACAACTTCCATCTTCCGTGGTGGCTTGCGGATTGAAATTCGAGGCAGCCGCGTCCGTACAGCCCACACAGGACGCGAATTCGCAATCGTCTGCATCAATGGTCGCCTCTGCGTCAAAATTGCACGCCTCGGGGTTCAAACACCCCGCGCATGAGGAATACTCACAAAGGCCGCTTTCAATGATGGCCTCAGAACTGAAGTTGCAGGCAAGGGGGTCTGTGCAGCCATAACATGTGAAGTCACACAGATCAAAGTCATTGATAAAGGCGGTGCTGTCAAAATTGCACGCAGAAGCAAGGCCACAACCGGCGCAAGTGGCATAGTCACAGGACCCGTCATCAAAAGTCAAGAATGGATTGAAGTTGCACGCCAACGAATCCTGGCACCCTCCCACTTCTACCCCATCGCAGACGAGAACGAAATCGAAGCCCCCCACAGCTGGTGTGACCGCATTCGACCCGCTCACATGTAGCAGATACTCCACCCCTGCTTCACTCTCCCACTCTATTTCAGAGGCGAGGAAATTCTCGTAACACGGCTCCGCAAAAAAGTCTGCCTCATCCTGGTCATCATTTCCAGCCACACAGTCGAGGTTGCCACACTCTCCTTCATAAACACTCAGATAAGTGTCGTAGCCGGTGTCCTCAAAGCACATTGTGGCGCGCAACGTATCCCCGGTTCCAGTGATGGTGTACCAAAGTCCCCCGTGGAAGTATTCCCCGATGTTGTACTGGTCACAGTAGGTGCTCTCCGTTGTGTCCGCGCAAACTGTGGTTGCCGTCACAATTTGACTGCACACAATGGGCTCTGCCATTGCACATTCATCGTTGGCCACCGGAAGGCAGAATCCATTGCAATCAAATCCGCCTGTGGCATAATAGCAACTTCCGTCTTCTTCGGTGTATACCGGAGCCCAATTGCACGCTGCAGGATCTGTACAGCCAGGAAACTCAAATGGGTCACAGACACCATCCGCATCGACATCGCAAAGACAATTCCCATCACAATCAAAGCAGAAAAATGGATGCTCACAGCTGCCATCATCCTCAGTGGCCAACGGATTGAAATTGCATGCGTCTTCATCCATGCAACCCGGCACAGAACAGTCGGGTATAAGAACACCATACAGCAAGATGTCGCCAAGGCTGTTTGGAAGCGCAAGCGAAGTATCAGCAAGCAAATCCAATGTGAGCAATAGTGAATCCACTTCCCATGTTATGCTGGCAGAATCAAGGGAGACATCGCCCAAATCCACATAAAGAGCCAATGGTTGATCGGCAGTCGAAATTTCGATTGTGAAATGAACCGCTGAATCACCATTGGACGGCACGTGGTTGGTCTCAAAGAGGATGCCCTCTGAAAGCAAGCACGTGTGAATCCCGTTAGAATCCGATTCGCAAACCACATCAACTCCCTCATCATATCCTGAGGTCGATGCCGTGTCGAGCACAAGTGTGCATCCTGAGGTCCCTGAAGCATATTCAGCCAAAAAGGATACGGCGCCTTGGGGGACACAAAGTGAATCCTGCGCCATTGCGCCAATTGACCCAATCAGGAGCAATGCAAAAGTGGAAATGGTGGACTTCATGAGGTGTTTCCAGGAGGATTTCTTCAACCATTAAGATACCCCGAACAGCTGAGTATAAAAGCAGAAACGCCGACCCATAAGGCCGGCGTTTCCGAATACAACTGTAATCTCAGTGGGTCAGTGGCGAATCATCAACTGCTGGATGGCAGAGGATTGTCCTGCTGTGAGGCGCACCTGATAAACACCGTCAGCCAGATTAGAGAAGTCCATCTGAACCTTTCCAGATAGAGTCATGCCTTCTTGACGGAAGACCCTGCGTCCAGCCCCATCGAAGACCTCAATAATGGCATCCTGAACAAGCTTGTTCATTTCCATCACCAATTGACCGTCCGTTGGGTTTGGCATCAAGGCAATTCCAAGATCGCCAACCACTTCTGTCAAGCCAATGGTCGTCAGTGTGACCACTTCCGTCTCCTCACATCCATTCTCGTCGGTAACAGTCAAGGCATAGGTTCCATCTGTCAGACCAGCGATGTCCTCTGTATCATAGTTTCCTTCTGGGCCTGCCCATGCGAATCCAAGGTCGCCAGTTCCACCTTCAACGGACACAGAAATTTGTCCGTTTGGCGCGCCATCGGGATCGACCGTTTCGTCCACCGTGATGACGATGGCATCAGGCTCCTCGACCACGGCATTGATGTCAGCCTCACAACCATTTTCGTCTGTAGCGAAGATGGTATAAGGTCCTGCATCCAAGCCTTGGAAGTTGCCGTCGGCACTGGTTTCACCTGCGATCTCATAGGTAATGAAACCAGTTCCACCTTCTGATGTGGCAACGATAGAGCCGTTGCTGTCTCCATTGCAGTTAACGTCGTTAGCAAAGGCGAAGAGCATGATTGCCGCTGGCTCGTTCACCAAGACTTCTAGCGTGTCGGTGCACATCAGAGAGTCCAGTGCAATGACTTTGTATGAATCGCCAGCCAATTGCTCAAATGTGAGGTTGTTCTGGAACAGGCCGTCGTTGAGTGCATAATTCACGGAACCGTATCCTCCTGTGGATCCAGACACAACGATGCTGCCATCCATGTCGCCAGCACACGTTACATCAACAACAATGGCTGCAGTATCAATTGCAAGCTCACAGTAAAGGCAAGTCTCATCGTCTACTGTTGCTGTAGGATTGAAGTTGGCCGCGCCAGCGTCTGTACATCCAAAACAGCTGTAATCGCAGAGGCTCACATCATAGTCTGTAGCAGTTGAATCATAGTTGCATGCCATCACATCCAAACATCCGGCAATCTCGTCCTCGTCACAGATCGTGTCTCCGTCCTCGTCATTGACACAGTTGCCGTCGCAATCCACATTGTCCGTGCCATAAAGGTCAATCGGGAACAAGCAACCAGCATCAATGGACGCAGTCGAATCGAAGTTACAGGCCAAGGCTTGCATGCATCCTGCGCAGCTCTCGTATTCACAGCTGCCGTCGTCTTCTGTTGCATCTGGATTGAAGTTGCAGGCATCAGCATACACACAGCCATCCACTTCAGCCTCATCGCAAGTCCCATCGCCGTCAGCATCATTCAAGCAGTTGCCCAAGCAGTCATAGTAAGTTGCACCGTAAATGTCTTCAGGGAAGATGCAAGACAAAGCAACATTGATGGTAACCGTGCTGTCGTAGTTGCACGCCAGTTCATTGAGACAACCGGCACAACTTTCATATTCACAGGATTCATCTTCGGTGTCTGCCGCTGGGTTCCAGTTGCAAGCATTGAGGTCCGTACAGCCCTCGATAGACGGAAGGAGCACAGCGTCAATGACATGCACCACACCGTTCTCTGCAAACAAATCGGCAATGATGATTTCTGCTCCGTCAATAAAGACGGAACTACCGCTGAAGGTGATCGTGGCCATTTGACCGTTGACCGTTTCAACCATCATTCCGTCGGTCAGCATGTCACTTGTCACGGAATCAGCCGCAACGTGGTAAGTCAGAACACTTGCCAGGCTCAATGGATCAGCCAAAAGGGCATCCACTACAAATGAAGGCAAAGCGGAAACAGCGGCATCGGTTGGCGCAAACACGGTCCATGCGCCGTCATAGGTCAGGGTGCTGTCCAATTCTGCCAGCACGATCAAGTCTTCTAGAACGGTATGGGCTTCACTGTCCGCAATGATATCGAAGACACTGGCCGCAGGGTATTCACACATGCCGTCATCGTCCGTGGCGGCAGGGTCGAAATTGAGCGCAGTGTCGTCTGTACAACCTGCGACCTCGTCCTCATCGCAAACACCATCAGCATCAGCATCGTTCAGGCAGTTGCCGTCACAATCGAGGTTGTCGACCCCATACACATCCTCAGCATACAGGCAATCGTCATCTGGTGCAATGCACGCATCTCCGATGTTAAAGTTGAGGAACAGCGCATTGGAACCAACGCCATTCTCAAAGACCTGAACATAAAAGTTGCCGTCTACGTCTCCATCCGTTGTCAATTGCGCAATCAAAACCTCATTGTTGGGGTGGCTGGCTGCAATTCCATTGTTGTCACCGTTCAATGCAAACCAACTGCCTCCAACAGGATCGTTCATGACGATGTTCCCACCTGGTGTACCAAACCCGGGGTCGAAGTTGACTGTCCAGGGATTATCTCCACTTTCCACAGTAGAAATGGCTGCCTCGCCTATGGTGGATACGGGAGCCTCACTTAGACCAATCGTCACCCAGCTGTCATATTGCAAGTCGGGGAGCGTACCGAACAAAAAGGACACAATAGAATTGGGCGTCGCGCCTCCAACTTCGTCCTGATAGAAATTTGTGGTGGTCGTGATGACCGTTGGGTTGTTTGCGTCTCCGGAAATGGAGCTCACAAAATCCGCAGGGTTCGCACACTTCACATAGTATCTATATGTGGTCATACCAGCGAGGTTGCCCGCCGTGTGCACAAGGACAGTGTCCACGACCAAACAGTAGTCGTCTTCTTCCACCAATGCGGTTGGGTCATAGTTACAAGCGTATGGGTCACCACAGCCTTCCTCCTCATCGCACAAACCGTCACCATCCTCGTCATTCAGGCAATCGCCGTCGCAGTCGAGATAATCTGCAGCTGGGTATGTACAAGAGCCATCGTCGTAAACGGCATCCATGTTGTAGTTGCACGCCAGTGCATCCATACAGCCGAAGATTTCGGTTTCATCGCAGACCCCGTTGCCGTTGACATCATTCAGGCAATTGCCGTCGCAGTCCTCGTTAATGTTGGCATATGTGCAGTTGTCGTTGTCTGCAATCGTGGCCGAGGCATCGTAATTACAGGCAGCAGAATCAGTGCAACCCAAACAAGTGACAAATTCGCAGGAGCCATCGTCATCAGTGGCACTGGCATTGTAGTTACATGCTCCTTCCGTGGTGCAGCCAGACGTTTCGTTCTCGTCGCAGATGCCGTCCATATCCGCATCATTGATGCAATCCCCGTTACAATCCAAGTAAGTCTCAGCGGGGTATGTGCAAGAACCGTCATCGGAGTCTGCAGCATCGTCATAGTTACAAGCACTGGCATCCGTGCAACCCTCTACAGCCCCAGTGGGCCACACAAACGTGGGAAGGTCGCCATCAACTAAGTACTGGTCAGTTCCTACGCCCTGAATGAAAATCTGAGAGTACAGAGACACACTGAGATCTCCTGTTGTCGTGAATTGTCCTGCCAACACCTTGAGGTCTTCACCTGCAAATCCGTTTGCGTCACCGTTCAATGCATACCACGCACCACCAATGGCGTCGTCGATTACAATGTTGCCACCAGGCAAGCCTCCACCGGGGTCAAACGTGGTCGTCCATGGGTTGATGCTGGACTGAACTGTAGATACGGCAGCCTCTCCCCCCAGAGCGTTGGGTATTCCATCCAATCCAATCGTGACCCAGCTGTCGTATTCAGCATCGGGAAACGCTCCGAACAGAAGGCTGTTGATTCCATTTGGTGTCGCAGCGCCCAAGACGGCATGGAAAAAGTCCGTTGTCGTCGTTACAGAAGTCGGATTTATGGCGTCACCAGATATGGAACTGAGGAAATCATCTTCATTTTCCATGGTGATGTAGGCCCGGTAACAAGTGTAACCGGTCAAATCAATGGTTGCTGTCGGACCGACCAGGGGGCCGATGTTATCCGAGACAACTTCCACTTCCAGACCGTAAGTCTGGGCGGATATAAGGGATGGTAGGAGGCACAGGGCCAAAAGGAGCTTATGCAGCTTCATGGGTATGGGATTGGTTCAAATCGACCCCAAAATGACCCGTATGTGGATGCGTTTTATCACGCAAGCCCTTATGCTTTCAACAAGCGATGTTGGAAGACGTTAATTCAGATTTTCAGACAAACAAAAAAGGACGACCAATGGCCGCCCTTTTTCTCAATGTCAAAGACAGTCTTACTGCTTTACCACACGAATAACCTCAGTGGTGTTGGCCACATCAATACGCAGGAAGTAAACGCCAGACTCAAAACCAGTCAGGTCCAAACGCTCAATGTGCGTGCCATTCAAGTTGCCCAGGTCTTCGCGGCTCACTTCACGGCCAAGGCCATCCACCATGACAGCAGACACAGATTCTCCGGCAAGCCCTGAGAACTGCACCTCCACGTTGCCGCGGGTCGGGTTCGGAAACAGGGTCACCTCAACCAAGTTGAGAACCTCCTCAAGGCCACTCACAACGACAATCGTGGTGCTTGTGAACTCACACCCATTGGCGTCGGTCACAGTCACTGTGTAGTCACCTGCAGCAACACTAGATGCGTCCTCGTCTGTACTCGTGAACCCTGGCCCCTCCCAGCTGTATGAGAATGGAGCCGTTCCGCCAGTGACGGAAATGTCAATCACACCGTCAGCGTCGGTGCCGCTGGCGCCATCGTTGGCGTCCACCACAACCTCGATGGCTTCAGGCGATCCAATGGTGATCGTTGTCGAATTGCTGCATGCGTTGTCGTCTTGGACCTCAACCGGGTATGACCCTGCTGCCAATCCGCTCGCTTCATTGCCGGGTCCGAAACCTGCATCATTGATGTTGTAAGCGTATCCCATTCCGCTGCCGCCAGTGACATTGACCACGATGGCTCCAGTTTCGTCTCCGTTGCAAAGGACATCCGTGACAGCGGCATCAATGGCGATGTCTGCTGGCTCATCGAGTGTCAAACTTGCATCGAAAGTGCAACCATTGTCATCGACAACTTCAATGGCGAAGTCTCCACCTCCGACCATGCTCAAAATGACGTTATCAAGGCTGTCTCCGTTGTACACGTATACAATGGGAGCAGTGCCGCCTTGGACTTCTATAGCAACCGAGCCGTCTGTCCCTCCGAAACAAGTTGGGCTCACGAGCTCAGCAAGCGACTCAAATTCAGATGGGGTGCCTACTATAACATCCGAGAGCGTGTCCGCACATCCATTCACATCTTGGGCATAGAAGGTATAGGTACCTGCAGCCACTGTGAAGGTGTTTTCCGTGCTCATCGGCACACCGTCGGTGCCATATGTTGTGCCACTTCCACTTCCTCCGAAGTAATTGAGGACAACAACACCGTCCTCAGACCCCGGACAAACAGTTGGGGCAACACCTTGGGCATAGAGGTTGAATGGTTGGGGCTGACTCACCTGAATTCCAGGCGTGTTGTCAACGCAACCATTGGCGTCCAATGCATATACCGTGTAAAGGCCGACACCTACATTTTCGAAAAGAAGTGTCTCTGACCCCATTTCGAAATAAAGGCCTGCCCCTGTATCTACTGGAGCCGTCATGCTGTACATCACCATACCCGATCCACCGGAGCTCATTCCGCTCAGGACGGCATCAGATTCTCCGCTACAACTGATAGGGTCAGCCAGACTGGCTGTCACCACCAAAGGATCAGGTGTTCCGACACTGAGAGTGGTATCAACAGAGCAACCAACATTGTCAGTCACCGTTACTGTGACATCTCCAGTGGGCACTGAATTGAACAATCCAGTGGCATTGGTGCTCAATCCGTTGCTAAACGTCAAGCTTCCCTGTCCTCCGGAAACCGACACCGTAACCGTGCCGTCTGAATAGCCGCTGCAGGTCACGTCTCCAGCAGCAGCGGAAGCAATGACGAGTTCGGTGGCTGCATAATCACAGGCGAAAACACAGGATCCATCATCGTTGGTGGCGTCCATATTGAAGTTCGTAGCAGCCATATCCGTGCAGCCGAAAACGGCATCCGGAATACTGCTAAAAGGGAGCGTGATCAGCGTGTCACTGTTTTGGTCTCCTCCTACGAAGGTGGCCACACTCACAACCCCGAACAACGTCGTGTCCGTCGTGAATTGACCAATGAGAATCATGCTGTCCGGCCCCGCATATGCATTGGCATCCGGATAAAGGGGGAACCAGCTTCCTCCCGTCTGGGTATCGATAACCAAGTTGGATCCCGCCAAACCAGAACCTGGCTCAAAAGCAGGAACCCAATTGGCCAGTGGATCTCCAATGGTGTTGATGGTCTGCTCTCCATCCTCGGTGCTTGCAGGGGAGTCCATACCGATGGTCACAAAGCTGTCGAATTCTAAATCGAGCGCTACTGGGAACACGAGAGGATTGTAACCCTCATTGGTTAGACCACCCACCGCGCTGTGGAAAAAGTTGTCTCCGCCCTGAATGATTGTAGGGAAATTGGCATCGCCGTAGACAGCAGTCAGGAAGTCGTCCGGTGAGCCGAACTTCACGTAAAGACGATACGTGCTGTACCCTGTGAGATCAGAAGTTCCTACCATACCGATGTTGTCGGCATAGGTTTCCACGACGATTTCCGTGGCTTGAGAGTAGGCAAGGGTGCTGCAGAAAACTGCAATCACTCCGAGTAGCAATCGCTTCATACGTTGATTGGTGTTAATTGTGAATCGACGTGCAATATAGACGCGGCGCCCCACACGAGCCATTCAATTCTTCGCATAGTGTTGAAGGAATTTTCAAAGTGTCCGTAGGAATTAACGAAGGGGGGCAAATGCCCCCCTTCGCAAAATTCGATATGGACTCTGCACCTTATTTCACCGTAAGACGCAACGTGCTTCTGCGCATGCCACTCCTCACCTCGAAGAGATAAACACCTGAACGAAAGACCTCCAGCCCGTATACGGAAACCATGCCCGGCACCACATGTGTGCGTTCAGAGAAAACCACCTTGCCCGACAAGTCGAAAACGCGGATGTCCACGAGACCATCGAATCCATCAAATCGAACATTGAGTTGATCTTCTGCGGGATTGGGATAGGCCTGAAGCCCAATGAAGTCTCTGATCTCTTCAATTCCGATCACCGTACCAACGGTATCTCCATTGCAATCAAGACAA
>Ga0115013_10001216_pt1 | contig 14981 bp, 12 predicted proteins | sample SouAtlMetagenome_2_FD_88686 | JGI IMG/M metagenome (GOLD analysis project Ga0115013, IMG submission 88686) | Marine eukaryotic phytoplankton communities from Atlantic Ocean - South Atlantic ANT15 Metagenome | ecosystem: Environmental > Aquatic > Marine > Oceanic | place: South Atlantic Ocean...
GTCACGAACACCCTAAAGAATGATTAATTATTCTTTAGGGTACTACTTATAGTTATTTATGGAAAAAATAGTAAATTTAATTTTTAAATTTTAACATGTTATTTAATATGCGGTTTCTAATAAAATTATTCTTTTTTTCAAGTCTCTCAGTCGTAAGCCAAAACGATAGAGATTTAGTACAGATTTCAAATTCTACCTATTCATTAACTGCAGTCGGTGATATTATGATTGGAACTAATTACCCCTCAAATAATTACTTACCGCCCAATGACGGTGAAAGTTTCTTTGATTCAGTTTCAGCGATATTAAAACAATCTGATCTCACTTTTGGTAATCTAGAGGGTGTTGTCATGACAAAAAATATAGCCCCAAGAAAAAGTTGTAAAAACCCAAAAAATTGCTATGTCTTCAAGATGCCCGATCATTATGTCGGTCACATTAAGAAGGCTGGTTTTGACCTTCTTAGTCTGGCTAATAACCATATTAATGATTTTGGACAGGAAGGTATTTCGAATACCACAGAACTGCTAAAAGACTCAGGAATTGCATTCGCGGGGACACTGGACAATCCCATGACCATTATTAATGTAAAAGATCTTAAAATTGGATTTTGTGCTTTCTCCCCAAATTATGGAACTGTAAGTCTTCACGACCTGGCGCAGGCTAAGAAAATTGTTTCTGATCTGAGTCAAAAATCAGATATCGTAATAGTGTCGTTTCATGGTGGTGGTGAGGGTGAGAATTTTCAACACATTTCTAAAAAGAATGAAATTTATTTAGGAGAAAACAGGGGAAATCCTTATTTGTTTGCTAGACAAATGATTGATATGGGAGCCGATATTGTATTAGGGCATGGACCCCATGTCACTCGTGCAATAGATTTATATAAGAACAAATTTATTGCGTATAGTTTGGGCAATTTTGCCACTTATGGTAGATTTAGTTTAAGAGGTCCAAAGGGGATAGCACCAATAGTAGAGATAAATTTTGATAAAAATGGCGATTTTGTTTCTGGAAATATAAGATCAATCAAATTAGTTAATAGGGGAATTCCAGTTGTGGATGAAACAAATTCTGCCTTAAAAGTAATTCAAAGCTTGGTTGACTCTGATCTTCCAGAAAGCCCAATTCAAATAAGTGATAATGGCAAAATTTCAAAGATCAAATAATTTTATTAAATTGTTATAACTTTTATTACAATTAATACTAACCAATTTCTTAAAAATGAAAAAATTTATACTACTTTTTTTACCCCTATTATTTGGGCTTTATTCGTGTGGTTCTGATTCTGAATATGAATTATTTGCTTATGCAAATTCCAATGGTGATTGGGGATATTTTGATAGAGAGGGTAAAATTATTATAACCCCTCAATTTCAATCTGCATATACATTCCATGACGGAAAGGCTAGAGTTGAAGTTGAATTTGATAATAAAAGTAAGTTTACATTCATTGATAAAAAAGGTAATTATGATATCTTAAAAAGTTGGGATAGGGCCACAGATTTTAGTGATGGTTTAGCAATAGTTGGAAATGATCTTGGTTATCCAATGGCTATTGACACCGATCTTAAGGTAGTTTTAGAATTTCCAAATGCCGGTGCAGTGAGTAAGTTTTCTGATGGTTCAGCCTTCAAATTGATCACAAGATCTGAAGATGGAGCCCTAATTGAAATTATTGATAAGAATGGAAAGGTTACAGGTACTTATTATCCCAAAGGTGGAGAACTAATCAATCATTTTAACGATGGGGTTTTTATTGCAGAAGAAGAAGAAGAAGAAAAGGAGTTCCTAGTTACCATAAATAGTAAAGCTGAAGTCAAAACAGAATTTGATGATGGGATTTGTAGTTTATCTTCATTCAAAGATGGAGTCGCATTGGCTGAATTTTGTGATGGTAAATGGGGAGTAGTTGATGAAGAGGGCAAAATTGTTATTAATCCTCAATATAGTGAAATCTACAGAGATGGTGATGATTACTTAGTTAATATTGGCAGGAAATGGGGTTGGATAGATTCAGATGGACAATTTATCATAAACCCTCAGTTTAGATCTGCCAGAAATAGAGGATTTAATGGTACCAATCTTGCTGCAGTAAAAGTTGGGGATAAGTGGGGATATGTCAATAAAAAAGGCAAATTAGAAATTAATCCCCAATTTGAATCGGTGTCTCCATTTTTTGGAGATATAGCATTAGTTTACAAAAGAAGAAGTGGACACGGTATTATAGATGCTGACGGAAAATATGTGGCAAATCCTCAATTTGACGATGTTCTTCCAGAATATTATACACAAAAAATATATGGTGTGAATGAACAAATCGATGATAATAACTTTATTATTGAATCAGATTACGTCGACATTGACGGAATGATTGATGTCATAAAAAATAATATTAAACCAAATACCTTTTATGGTCTTTCAGCCGACCAAATGTCACTTTCAAATCTCTTATCAATCAAAGCAAAAGATTCTTTAGCTCTAAAAAAATCTTGTGATTTATCAGAGGGTTATATGATTGATATGATTAGTAATTATCAAGAAAGGTACTATAAATATGACGCTGATGGTTATTATGATGGTATACAAAATAAGGGATATTACAAGCTTAACCCCAATGGTAAAACTGTGACATCAGGGCTTTATGCTACAGGAGAAAAATCTGAAGCAGTCACGAATCTTTTCAAAGTAAGTTTTTATGATTCAAACCAAACGGATGCAAGAAGTTGTGATGAATCCCTAACACTTTCGAATATTACTTTTTACGCATCGGTATGGGGTAGTAGAAAAGTTCGTAAGGGTTTCAATCAATTTACAAATAAGTTTTATAGTCCAACCAACGATGATTTTTCAAAATTTAAAAATGTAAAGATTAGCTTTAAGGCCGGTGTTTATAATAAACTGAACAAGAGAAAAAGAAATGTATTGAAAGATCGTCTCACTGAAGCATTTCCAGGACCAAATGATTGGATAAATAATCTTTGTTTTGTTTATGATTTCGATGTCACGAGTCAGGGGGTCGTAACCCTAAAATTAAAAGCTTCTTCTGGTTGTTTTGATTAGAATTTAATAAACTCCAAAATGAAATCATCAATTTTTTACTTAATATTTCTATTCAATTCGCTATTGATCAGTGCTCAAGGCCATTGTGGATTCGAAGCATGGCAATTAGAATATTTCACCTCATCAAAGATCAAGGAGTCTTTAGATTTTTTAAAATCACAAAATTGGGGTATTACTAATAGGTATCAGTACGAGAAAGATGGAGTTTTTAAATTTAAAAAATGGTTTGGTAATGAGAATGGCCGCATCTTTTATTACAATTCAGAAAATATCAAGTTAATTCTTATGCAAATTCCAGCGGAGTGTTGGGCTAACTTAAAAAAAGATCTAAAGGGTTCTACATCTCAAAATATTTTTTTTGGTGATACAAGCTCAACAGTAAAAGTTAAAAATCCAGATTCTAATGAATATGGCTATGTTGAATTTCATACTTCTGATAATAATTCAGTATTCAATATTATTATTTATAATCAGGATATAATAAGTATTATGAACAATATTACAGGTTATAGGGAAGCCTTAAATACAGCTTCTGATGATTTGTTTGTTTCAAATTATGAAAAAGCGAAATCAGCCATAAATAAATCCTTGGAATATTTGGCTGAATTATCTCAGTTTAGTTACTTTAATGACTTGCAAAATTCTGAAATTGTTAATGATTTTTATAATAAAGAGTCTAGTTTTTCTTTACCAAAGTTGGATAAAAAAGTTGAACTTATTGAAACAAAATTAGATGTCAACAGCCTTTATAATGATAATATAGAATTGATAAAAAAATTAGATAAATACATTGACTATAAAAAATCTGATGATTATGATAATAACATTAGTTTTTTAGAATTCGATGAAATTTCCAAGCACAAAGATATTCTTGAAATTCAAAATCAAATACAGACCTTACTCAATTCTAATACCCCCTTAGTTTGGACTCTAAATAATAACCCAAGAGAATTTGATAAATGCGAAGAGCAAAATTATAACTGCTATAATAGATCTCGACTTTATCCTAATGTATATGAGGAAAAATCTGGAGAACTAATTCCTAAGACTATAGTTTCAAATAATATTCGCCTAACATTAGGCGAGTTCAGAGTTTATGAAAATACAGTTTATGTATATTTTAATAATCCTAACAGCTACGATCAACCCGTAATAGCTAGTGTAGCGAAAGCGATTTACAATAATTCTATTTCATTCAAAGTTATTGATTAGGTTATCTTTTTTTTACATTTTTCTATCAAGTCTGGTCATTCTCAATCAACCGTGTGATGAGCTATTTGACAGGAGTCAAGAACGCATAGATTTTCTACAAGACTTTTTGTTATCCAAGCCTCAAACTCTGTCTATCAATAATATAGAAATAGCTGCAATTGTTTTACCAGAATACATATTACACAATCAGTTTAGGGATAAACTAGAGATTGTTTATATTAAAATGTTATCCTCACTAAGATTAGAAGAATATGCTGAAATTTCTTTTGGACCTTTTCAAATGGATATAAATTTTATATTTAAAACTTTAGTTGATGCTCATAAAAATGATATTATTGAGAACAAGACAGATTCCAAATTAGAAATAGTGGATAATTTGGATAAGTACATAACTCTTGACCGACAATGGGAAGTTCTTTGTTTATTTTTTCAAAACCAAATTCAGCTTACTAGTCAAGATAATTGGCAAGAATTGATTTCCAATCTTTACAATTCTGGTAGTATAACAAATAAATCAAAATATTTCAAAAAAATCACATGTTCTAAAAAATCTTATTACGAATGGTGTCAGATTTTTAAGAAACAATTTATTTTGTAAAAAAACTTCCAAAAAGAGTGAACTTTTGAAATTTTGGGTCGAAAGAACTGATTTACTTAAAATTTATTCCTTTTTTGTATTTGATACGTGCACCCATATTTACAACGTTATTACCTTTTTATAATTTTATTGCGCTTTAACTAACAACTTCAAGTAACCATCCTATTCTGTATTCATTATTAGGTTTTAATTGTTTTAAACCAATCTCATTATTAAAGCTATCAGAGACTCCTGTCATTGGTTCAATAGCAATAGCATTAGTATTTTTTGGAGTGTAAATTTGTAAGAAATTATCTTTCTCTGATGAGGTTAAGTTCATTGTGTAATAATTTGTTTTTAAGCCAATTTTATTATTACTAATGATAAAAGCATCGTCAAAGTTTAAATTATTTAACTTCCAAGGTTTTGGAGTTTTAAAGTTTGAAATCTTGGTAGTTATATTTCTTTTATTAGAATCTAACCTTTTTTTGCTGTCAAATATCAGTTCGGATTTATTGAAATCATCAATATGAAAATATGGATGCCAACCAACCGTGAATGGAAATATTTCATTTCCTAAATTTGATATACTTACATTAATTTTTAATGAGCTTTCGTGAATTTCATAAGATAGCTCAATCTTGAAAGAGTGGGGAAACCCTTTATGTGCATTCGTGATTTCGTATAATAACTTAATTTCCACATAGTTTTCATTAATTATTTCATTGATTATTTTAAATTTCTTATCATAAATAAGTCCATGTAAAGCGTTTTGATTTTCTTTTTCATTACAATCGAGTTGATAATTTTTTCCTAAAAAGGAATAATTTCCATAATTAACTCGGTTTGCAAATGGAAATAAAATTGAAGAGGCATAGGTTTTTTCGTATGCTAAAGGTTCTAAATCAGTTATTATTTTTTTATGATTAATTATTAGATTTGAAAGACTACCTCCTTTATGTAATGAAATTTCGGCTTTAGTAGATTTAGAATTGTTAGAAATAACTACAAATTCTTCTTTCTTTTTTTCGTAGTGATAAACGTTGAACATTTTAAAAAACTAATAGGTTAGTTTTTTTAGTTTATCAATTGTTTTGCTGGGATTTTCATTTTTGAAAATATAGCTTCCAGCTACTAATACATCAGCTCCAACTTCAATTAGTTTTTTTGCATTTGCGGATGTTACACCTCCATCTATTTCAATTTTTGTTGAAGCTTCTTTTTTTTCAATTAGTTTCTTAAGGGATTTAACTTTATTGTAAGTATTTTTAATAAAGCTTTGACCTCCAAATCCAGGGTTTACACTCATTAAACACACTAAATCAATATCATTAATTACATCTTCAATAACCGAAATATTTGTATGTGGATTAAGGGCTACACCAGCTTTCATTCCTTCATTCTTAATAGCTTGAATAGTTCTATGTAAATGAGAACAGGCTTCATAATGAACAGTTAAAATATCACTACCGAGGTCTGAGAACGTCTTAATGTATCGGTCTGGCTCTACAATCATAAGATGAACGTCAATGGTTTTATTTGCATAAGTTGTAATGGCCTTAAGAACAGGCATACCAAAGGAAATGTTTGGAACAAAAACTCCATCCATTATGTCAATATGAAACCAATCAGCTTGACTTTCATTAACCATTTCAATGTCTCTTTTTAGGTTTGCAAAATCGGCTGCTAATATTGATGGTGCTATAAGTGAACTCATATTTAATTTTATTACAAAAATAAAACAAAAAATAAACCCTCAGCAGATTGCGAGGGTTTTATTATTATCCTAAATAAGTCTTTAAAATTTTACTTCTAGATGTATGTTTTAATCTTCTGATAGCTTTTTCTTTAATTTGACGAACTCTTTCCCTAGTTAAATCAAAAGTTTCGCCAATTTCTTCAAGTGTCATTGGGTGTTGATTTCCTAATCCAAAATATAATCTTATAACGTCAGCTTCGCGCGGGGTTAGTGTTTCAAGAGCTCTTTCAATTTCAGTGCGTAGAGATTCATGTAGCAAATCCTTGTCAGGATTTGGAGATTCACCTGATCTTAATACATCGTAAAGATTTGAATCTTCACCCTCAACTAATGGTGCATCCATAGAAACATGTCTACCAGAGTTTTTCATAGATTCTTTAACATCATTTATGGTCATATCTAACTCTTTAGCAATTTCCTCAGCACTTGGAGGTCTTTCATGAGACTGTTCTAAAAACGCGTATGTCTTATTAATTTTATTTATAGAACCAATTTTATTTAGAGGTAATCTAACAATTCTAGATTGCTCAGCAAGTGCTTGTAAAATAGATTGTCGTATCCACCACACTGCATAAGAAATAAACTTAAATCCACGTGTTTCATCAAATCGTTGAGCCGCTTTTATTAATCCTAAGTTACCTTCATTAATTAAATCTGGAAGAGTTAATCCTTGATTTTGATATTGTTTGGCAACAGAAACAACAAAACGCAGATTGGCCTTTGTTAATTTTTCCAATGCAATTTGATCTCCTGCTTTTATTCGCTGAGCTAATTCCACCTCTTCGTCAGCAGTAATCAAATCTACTTTACCAATTTCTTGAAGGTACTTGTCCAAAGAAGCAGTTTCTCGATTTGTAACTTGTTTTGTGATTTTTAGTTGTCTCATTTTTAAGTAATTTTATATAAACTGTGGTAGTCTTATCTTTTTATACGCTTAAGGCTTACTAATGTTACAAAAAAAAGCCATTTTTTTTAAATGGCTTTTTAAACTATTTACAACAAAGTTAAATTTAATCGCGTCTGGGTTTTCTATCATTTCTGCGATTATCACGACCTCTGTTATTAGATTTTCTATCTCTTGGAGGACGTTCAACGTAACCTTCTGGTTTAGGTTGAAGGGCTTTTCTCGAAACTTTTTCTTTGCGTGTTCGCGAATCTATCCCAAAATACTTAACATCAAAAACATCGCCCATATTTACAACATCAGTGACATTTTCAGTTCTTTCCCAAGCCAACTCACTAACGTGAAGTAAAACTTCGTTTCCTGGAGCTTCAACATATTCAACCACTGCTCCAAAGTCTAGTATCTTAATAACTTTAACTTCATATGCACTTCCAACTTCTGGTTTAAACATTAAGGCATCAATTTTAGCTAGTACAGCATCAATTCCATCTTGATCTGTACCTAGTATTTCAACAACTCCTTCTTCTGTAACTGGATCTTCGTTGATTACAATTGTTGTTCCTGTTTCTTTTTGAAGTTCTTGAATTACTTTGCCACCAGGACCAATAAGAGCACCTATAAATTCATTAGGAATTCTACGAGTTATCATTTTAGGAGCATGAGGCTTAACATCACTAGCTGGTGAGTCAATAGTATCAATTAGTTTTTCTAAAATATGTATCCGACCGTCGCGGGCTTGATTTAGTGCGTTTACTAATATTTCGTAAGATAACCCTTTAACTTTTATATCCATTTGACAAGCCGTAATCCCATCAGCTGTTCCGGTAACTTTAAAATCCATATCTCCGAGGTGATCTTCATCACCTAGAATATCAGATAAAACCGCATATTTTCCTGAATCAGCGTCAGAAATAAGTCCCATTGCAATTCCTGAGACTGGTTTTTTAAGCTGTACACCAGCATCCATTAAAGCCATTGTACCAGAACAAACTGTTGCCATAGACGATGATCCATTACTCTCTAAAACTTCACTAACCACACGTACGGTGTATGGACAATCTTCTGGCACCATCCCTTTTAAAGCACGTTGTGCTAAGTTTCCATGTCCTACCTCACGGCGCGAAGTACCACGAATTGGACGGGCTTCGCCAGTTGAAAAAGGAGGGAAATTGTAGTGCAAATAAAAGCGCTCTTCACCCTCATGAGATGGCATATCTATTTGGTTAGCATCTCTGGAAGTTCCTAAGGTTACAGTTGCTAATGCTTGTGTTTCTCCTCTAGTGAAAATTGATGAGCCGTGTGTTGATGGTAAATAGTCAACTTCACACCAAATTGGTCTAATTTCATTAGTTTTTCTTCCGTCTAAGCGTAGACCTTCATTAAGAGTTAAATCACGAACAGCAGCTTTTTCTGTTTTTCTGTAATACTTAGAAATCAATTCGCCATATTCTTCTTGTTCTTCTTCTGAAAATGAAGATTTAACTTCATCTTTAATTTCTGAAAATGCAGTACTTCTTTCATGTTTTGCTGAACCAGCTTTAGCCACTGCATATACTTTATCGTAGGCCATGTCGTGAATTTTCTGTGCTAGATTTTCGTCTGAACGTTCAGGCTCGTACTCACGAACTTCTTTTTTTCCTACAGATTTAGCTAATCGCTCTTGTGCTGCACACTGTAATTTGATAGCTTCGTGTGCGAATTTGATAGCATCGGTCATTTCTTCTTCGGAAATCTCATCCATTTCACCCTCTACCATCATTACAGAATCAGCAGAAGCACCAATCATCATATCAATATCAGATTCTTCAAGTTGAGATCGGCTAGGATTTATAATAAATTTTCCATTGACACGACCTACTCTTGCTTCAGAAATAGAACATTCGAAAGGAAAATCTGATAACTGAATTGCAGCGGATGCAGCTAAACCAGCCATGGCATCAGGCATTACATCTTCGTCGTGGGACATTAATTGTATCATGACTTGAGTTTCAGAATGATAGTCTTTGGGAAATAATGGACGCAAAACACGATCCACTAATCGCATTGTTAAGACTTCTCCATCACTAGGTCTTGCTTCGCGTTTAAAAAATCCACCTGGATATCTTCCAGCAGCTGCAAATTTTTCACGATAATCAACGGTTAGTGGTAAAAAATCAACATCAGATTGTTTATAGTTTGATACTACTGTACAAAGCAGCATACATTTTCCCGATTGAACAACAACTGATCCGTGAGCTTGCTTAGCAAGTTTACCAGTTTCGATGGATATTTCTCTACCATCGCCAAGGTCTATGACCTCTTTAAATACTTTTGGAATCATTTTATATTTTTATAATTATACATTGGTTTTGTGTTGATTTGCGGTGTGACCAATGAAAAACTTTAATTAGCTTCTTCTATAATTTATAAATATTAAAAAAAGTGAAGTAATAAACTCTTCTTATTACTTTCTTAAATTCAATTTTTTAACAATTGCACGATATCTTAATATGTCTTTTTTCATTAAGTAATCTAGTAAAGATCTGCGTTTTCCTACAAGTTTAACAAGAGATCTTTCAGTATTAAAATCTTTTCGATTTTTCTTTAAATGTTCAGTTAGATGATTAATCCTATAGGTAAATAAAGCAATTTGACCTTCTGCAGAACCAGTATTTTTTGATTCTTTACCATGTTTTTTAAAGATATCTTCTTTAATTTTTTTTGTTAGATACATTCCAATATTATTTTTAATAATTTTTATGTAATAACTCTGATTTTCAGAATTAAGTGGCAAATATAGCCAATTTGATCAAAAGAATACTAAGTTAAATGTGTTTTATGACCTCAGAGGTTGATTTTGAATTAAATCAATGTACTGATTAACTTTATTTTTTAAATCTTTGCGATGAGATATAAAGTCTAGAAATCCATGTTCAAGGACAAATTCTGCAGTTTGAAAGCCATCAGGTAATTCTTTTCCAGTAGTATCACGAACAACACGAGGTCCTGCAAATCCAATCAATGCTCCTGGTTCACTGATATTTATATCTCCAAGCATTGCAAATGAAGCAGTTGTTCCTCCAGTTGTTGGATCTGTGCATAGTGATATATAGGGTATACCCGCTTCAGCGATTTGGGCCAATTTAGCAGATGTTTTTGCCAGTTGCATTAATGACAGCGCTGCCTCCATCATTCGAGCACCACCAGATTTAGAAATTATCATTAAAGGTATTTTTTTATTTAGTGAATAATCAGCAGCTCTTGCAATTTTTTCACCTACAACACTTCCCATTGAGCCGCCTATAAATCTGAAGTCCATGCATGCAATAACTAAATTTTTTCCTTTAGATTTACCAACAGCAGTTCTAACAGCATCATTCAATTTAGTATTACTTTTAGCAGTTTTTAACCTGTCAGTATATTTTTTTTTATCTGAAAATTTGAGTGGATCCTTTGAAGTGATTCCTTCATTTAGTTCTTTAAACTTATTATCATCAAATAATATTTTAAAATACTCATTACTGCCTATACGAACATGATAACCATCTTCAGGACTGACAAAGAAGTTTTTTTCTAATTCCTCTGTTTCAATTATTTTACCTGTTGGTGACTTATACCATAAACCTTTGGGTGTATCCCGTTTAGCTTCTGTTGGAGTTTGAATACCCTTGTCTGTTCTTTTGAACCAAGCCATAAATATCTAATAATTAGAAAAACAAATTTAAGGTTTTTTTTACAATGTATTTACATTGTTTAAATCTTCAAAAGCTTTTTTTAACCTATGTGTAAAAGCTTTTTCACCTTTTCTTAACCAACGTCTTGGATCATAAGTTTTTTTGTTTGGAATATCTTTACCATCAGGATTTCCAATTTGAGACTGTAAATAATCAGAATTTAATTTGAAATCATCTCGAATTCCTTTCATAAAAGCATATTGTAAATCAGTGTCAATATTCATTTTAATTACTCCATAGCCAATAGCTTCTCTTATCTCCTCTACAGATGATCCTGATCCTCCATGGAAAACAAAATCAATATGATTTTTGCTAACATTGTATTTATTGGTAATAAATTCTTGAGATTTCTTTAAAATTTTTGGAGTCAACTTAACATTTCCAGGCTTGTATACACCATGAACATTACCAAATGCAGCGGCAATTGTAAATTGGTTACTAATTTTACTTAATTCTTCGTACGCATAAGCAACTTCTTTGGGTTGTGTATATAGTTTTGAAGCATCTATATCACTATTATCAACTCCATCTTCTTCACCTCCCGTAATACCAAGTTCAATTTCGAGTGTCATATTCATTTTTGACATCCTTTTCAAATATTTTTTACATATTTCTATGTTATCCTCAATTGGTTCTTCAGATAAATCAATCATGTGTGAACTAAACAGTGATTTTCCATTAATAGTAAAATATTTTTCACTGGCCTCTAGTAATCCATCAATCCATGGCAAAAGTTTTTTTGCACAATGATCTGTATGCAAGATGACAGGTACTCCATAAGTTTTAGCCATTTCATGTACATGTTTTGCTCCTGCTATAGAACCAGAAATTGCAGCTTTTTGATTTTCATTTGAAAGTCCTTTACCAGCGTTAAATTGAGCACCCCCATTTGAAAATTGAATTATCACTGGTGAATTTAATTCTTTTGCAGTTTCCAATACAGCATTTATAGTATTGGAGCCTATAACATTTACTGCAGGAATAGCAAATCCTTTTTCTTTTGCAAGTTTAAAAATTTTTTGCACCTCTTTTCCTGTAACAACTCCAGGCATTATTGACTGACTCATTTAGATATTTTTAATTAGCTTCAAAAGTACTAAAATTAATTCCGAAATATTAAAATTTAAACGATTGAAATAACATTAAGATTTAAAATATTGATCTTTTTAGAAAGGATAGTTAATACCAATGTTGTACACAGCATTACTAAAATTAAAGTCTTTAAACCATCGCTGATTTTTTTTATAAGTTGGATTATAAGTCTTAAAACCCGTGTCAAATCTCAATATAAAAAAATCAAAGTCGTATCTAAGACCAATTCCAGATCCAACAGCAATATCGTTTAATGATTCAAAACTGTTGAAAATCGCTTTAGGATCTTCAACATCGTCTAATACGTTCCAAATATTTCCAGCATCTATAAAAAAAGCACCGTTTAATTTACCAAATAATTTATATCTATGCTCCAAGCTAAAAGCTATCTTGAAATTTGCTTCATTAAATTCATTATTATTATCTGATCGACCAGGGCCAAGATTATAAGCAGTCCATGCTCTGTTATCGTTTGATCCGCCGGCAAAGAAACTTTTTGAAAATGGAATTGTTGAAGAATTACCTATTGGTATAGCAATCCCGATAAAAGTTCTCAGGGCAATTACATTATTTCTACTAATATTCCATAACTTAATGTAATCGATTTCTGATTTTACATATTGTGAGAAAGCTACATTATTTATTTCTAGCTCTCCATTATCATTTTTATCAAAACCAATTAATTCCGATGTAGCATTTAGTAAGTTACCAGCGAGTTCAAGTTTGAGCCTAAAAATAGAAAAATCATTATCAAATGCATTCTTACGTGTGTCCTTAATTAAGTTAAAGTTACTTGCCAAAATAAGGTTATCTTGAGTAAGTCTGTTCTTTCTTTCTCTTATATTTCTTATTGATTGATATTCAATAGGATTCGATATTTCAAAATCCATGTCAGTACTTACTAAACTCATAAAGTCGTCAGCAGCATTAATATCTAAAATGTCTTGGCCTAAGCTATTTTGATTTATATATTCGATGGGAGTAGGATATGAGCCCAACGCAATTGATTCTAGGCGATTGAAAGAGTTTTGATAAACATTGAAATAATTGTTAGGATTAAGGTTTCTAACATATTGTAAATTTAAAAGATCAAAATTATTTGTTCTATTATTTTGTGGTGACCAAGAATAACTAATCCTGCCATTGAAAGTTTGTTTGTCAAGACCAATATTTTTTTGACCTGTAAAACTTACACCAAGTTGTGTTGTTGGAAGCATGTATTTTGGTATGATTTTCTCAGTATTTATCGGAAAAAATAGTCTAGGAATATTAAGTTTAACGTCAGTTCCTAATTCATTTATATCAAAAAACTGTTCTTCAGTTTTAGATCCATCTTTTGAAGCACCTATGGCTCCTAGAGCAGAAATTTGTAGTGTTTCAGCCCCTTTAAAAACATTCCTGATCGAGATACCAGAACTAAATGATAACCCCACTTTTTGAATATTACTTTGGGAGATATTAAAATCAAATCCTAATCCGTATTTTTTCTTTGGATTTAGGTATATATTTGTAATTAGAGAACTATTATTAACATTTTCAATGTATTCAATATCTGGATATTTAAAGGTATTTAAAGCATTTAAATAACTGTATGTTCTAATTTTGTCTAAATCACTATATAAATTACCTTTTGCAATCTGTATTGCATTTGTAATCGATTTTGGGGTGTATTTTAACTTTCCATAATTATAAAAATTAAAATTATTAAAAGTTAAAGTTTTATTTGGTTTCAGTTGACTTCTGTTTTTGAAATTTGCATCTGTATATATATTGACCTCTTTTATTTTATAGATCTTGAAGGGTTCTTGTATTAATGAGTCACCAAATCTTATGAGTTTATTTGGAATATTAATTTTTACGTCTACTAAATGGTTTTTATCAATGGTGTCATTTTCAAAAGTTACATAGTCCTGTGAGAAATGAAATATTCCTGAGTTTCTGAAAATATTATTTATTCTATCTCTTTCATTTTCGAAATTTGAAATATCAAATTGATTACCTTTTTCGATAAATGAATTATAATTTGATTTTTTGTATATGGAATCTAATATTTCTGTTTTTATATTACTCTTTACATTTCCAATTTTGTAAGGTTTTCCAGTTTTAACATCATACTCTAAGATTGCACGCTGCTTTCCATATTTAGTAACCTTATAATCTATATTTCTATCAAACCATCCTTTTGAAAAATAGTATCTCTCTAAATTAAGTTTTGTTTTATTAATTTTTATTGAATCTAATATTTCTGGGGCTTCACCTGTATTAATTAACCAATCGTTGAAACCACGTGAGGATGTTTTAATTTTTATAGAATCTTTATATGGTTTTGCCAAGTTGTATATATGAAGTCTTATAGGAATACCAAGGATATTACTGTTTTTTTTATGGAAAGATAATCTAGAAATATCCTCAGACTTATTAGTTTTTCCATTTACAATAATGTTATTTTTCGTTAATAAAAGTTCATTTTTATGAACTCTTTTAATAGCATTGCACCCTAAGAACACGTACATGCATAAAAATATCAGAACAATTTTTTTTAGAGTTTGTTTCAGCAAGACACAAATAAAATTTAGATTTATAGTCAAAAAACAATATTAACCAAATGTACATTTTTTAGATGTTAACTAAAAACCATTATAGGCTTATCCAGTCTTTGAA
>Ga0115013_10001222_pt1 | contig 14956 bp, 14 predicted proteins | sample SouAtlMetagenome_2_FD_88686 | JGI IMG/M metagenome (GOLD analysis project Ga0115013, IMG submission 88686) | Marine eukaryotic phytoplankton communities from Atlantic Ocean - South Atlantic ANT15 Metagenome | ecosystem: Environmental > Aquatic > Marine > Oceanic | place: South Atlantic Ocean...
CCTTGCCTATTCTCGCTTCTCTTCTTTCCATCCTTTGATTTCGATCGACCGACTGCAGAGGGGAGCTCGGTATGATCATAACCGGAACATCCCGCTTTCACTTCCAGGATATCGTGCATAGACAACGGCTCTAACGCAGTTTTGTTGGCTGAGAAAAACAAAACAAAAAGTTATTAGAACTGTCATGATAAAAATAGGAATAGAAGCGCACGCGTTTCAGTTAATATGTTTGACTTACCGCCACGATTGCGCCCAATCGCTTTACTCAAGTATCCGCCACGCATAGTAAAATTCACCATAGCCTGAACCCACATATCACCTTTTCTTTGAACTCTAACTGTGACGTGCGATGCCTTCAAAGAAAATTCAGCTGGGGACTTCTTTTCCTCGCCACGATTCATCTGCCACATAGTTACATCAACACCTTCTTCGAGTGCATGAACAAAGCCTTTCATCTGAGATTCGAATCTGTGCACTTCGTCCCTGAGAACTTCCTCTTTTTGCTTCCTGCTTCTGACATCGGCCTTCCAACCAACAACTACTGTATCTTCTTTCTCTTCTCCTTTAAAACCTCTTCGAATCTTTGGTAAGAGATTATCTGCCATAATAGAAAAGTTTTGCTTTCTGTCTTTTTCTTTCTTTTCTTCGCCTCCTCCAAAAGTTGATGATATTCCTTCCATCGCCCTTGCAAGGCTCGACTTTGGCTGACCTGGTTCTTCTTTTTCTTCTCCAGCAATTTCAGGCGTTTCTCCAGAACTATTCATTTGGTTTTAGCATGAGAGGTTTTTGTGAGTTCGTTTTTTAATGTGCATTTCTCGAACAAAGTTACAACAACGTTTTTGGATTCGAAAAAAAACCGCCTTCTAGTTCCGATTCCAATCTTCTCAATGCAACACGCATCGTTTCGAATGTAGATCTTCGCTGAAGTGAAAACAAAAGTACCATCACGTTTACCGCCAACATAATAAATACGACGATGACAACTCTACAGCAAGCATTACCCATAAATACACATACACAGCTACTTAGACAAACACCAAAACGTTCCGTTTCGACTTCCGAGAAAGAAAGTGCACAAGTAGGGGGGTACGAGATAACAAATACACGACAAAATAATGTACGATATCAATCGTCACGTACCTCAAACCATCCTTGGGGGACTCTTTTTGTTTTTGAATGAGCAAGTCGTTGACTTCCGCCTCGCTAAGTTCTACACCGTTGATAGCAGCTCTTAGTTTGATCACTTCTCCATCTGCATCTCTTCGAAGCTTTTTCTCTGCTCGAAGCTGTTGTTCGAGTTTTGATAGATTCCTCTTGTGCTTTGCAAGCACATCTGGGCTCACATAGTCGGAGGGCGGCATAGGCATCTCAAGACCACTTACAGCACTAGGGTCAACAGTGGTCGGAGCATGGCTGGACCGTGATGGTGAGAGCTGAACAGATCGTTGTCTTCGATGATGACCAACAGAAGCCAAATCTTTTGCAGCTTGTTCCTTTTGAGTTTGAAGTTCTTTCTCGAGTTTCTCAATAGTTGCCTTCTCTTCTGCCAGCTGACTTTCTAATTCTGCAACACGTTTCTCGAGTTTAGATATTTCTTCCTGCTTCAGTTCCAGTTCAGCTGTGTGGGCAGAGTTCGAAGCGTCCTGTTTTGCCTGCGCTGCAAGCATTGCCTTCAAACTATTCATCTCCATCTTCAAGCGTTCATTATTCTCCCGGAGCTTTCCAATGTTCTTCTGTTCACCCTTCAATACAGCAACCTCCTTCTTCGCAATGATACATCGTATCTTACATTGAAGTGCAATGACTGCCGATTTGAGCATCTTGAAAGCTCTGTGGCAACGATACTTCCTGTAACATGTTTCGATCTTAGTGGCAGCCAATAATCGACGGGTTTGAACGCCTCTGAAAGCTGCTTGGAATCTGCATGTACCTTTCTTTGCACAGACAAACCGACGTCTGCTGATTTGCATGCGATAATGATTTGTAAGAAGCAACGATGCTGATGCTCTCCGCAATGAAGTCCACCTTGCCCGCCCTTTGTAACCTCGATAGCAACGTTGAATAGTGAGAAGCGAATTTTGGGCGATTAAGTATTGTTTTCTTCTTTCTAAGCCTCGAACCCAACATTGGATCATAGTAACACTTGCGTTCTGGTGGAAAGTACGATGTGCCTCCAAAGAATCATGGGGTGGCTTTCTCATGAAAACTTTCGTCTTTCCAAGCTGCACATCTGTCTGGGGAAAATCCATAGGAGCTGGCTGCGTTTGCATTCTCCTAATTTTTTCAAATCTACCGATTCCTGGTTCCTTTGGATCCAACTTTCCTTTTTCTTTAGATTTCTTGCCCTCCTCAAGACAGGTAGCTAACAACTTCACACAAAGTTTTTGAGCTTCTTCCCCTTCAAGACTCCACGGAAGCTGCTCCTCGGGTATGTGTGGAAGAAGCATACGGAATCGCTGGAAAAAGGCTTCGTGAACCAATCGGACCGGATATCCAGCTCGAGCGACACGAACAGCCTCGAGAACACCTCCGTATCTGAGTTGTTCTGTTAGACGCTTCCTCGTAAGCATGTTCGGTTTTGCCAAGTCATTTGGTTTCAAACATCTGATGTAATGAGGATCGGTTTTTTCAACATTTTCAATCAACCCCAAAAGTTGCGCCTTAAATTGCTGTCCAACAGTCTTTTGTTTAGCAGGACCTTTCCTTGTCGCAGCAGCACCGTCTGGCTTTTTGTCTTCGGTTTCTTTCTTTTGAATCGCATAGCAGTCCTTAATAAGATCCTTAGGAGCCGTCTCGAACAAATTCTGTGCCGCAATGGGAATTTCGTCTTTGTTCTTTTCCATAAAACTTGTGAGTGCAGAGTACTCAACCAAACCAGCGAAATGCCTGACACAAAAAATCGATTTTCCTTGTTGCATTTTTGAGGAGTGGATCCTGGTGTTTTCTGAAACAGTTTGTCCTTTCTCCGGAAGCCATTGATCAAGCAAACGCTTGCAAAAGTTTCTATCAGATCCTTTTGGAAGACGGCACTCGTCGTCCAACATGGCTAGAATTCCAGTCTTCTTTTGTTGAATTGTATCCAAACAATCTTGGTTATCCGGAAATGAAATGAAAGCCCATTCAATTCCTTCCGCCTCGTATTCTTCTTGCTCTAATTTAAAGATAAATTTGTTGAATTGTTGTTGAAGTGCTTCGTTCGTGTAGTTGATACATAGCTGTTCAAAGGAGTTGACCTTAAAGCATTCGAATCCAAAAATATCGAGAACACCAATGGATGAGCGAATGTCATCGTCATTTTCCCACTCAATACTTTTGTTGACTTGAGCAACAACCCATAAAAAGAGGGAACCATAAATTGTTTTTGCAAGAGCATCCCGAGCATCTTGAGCTTTATCGAGTGTCAATTCAGTCTGAATTTCCTCTCCCCTGGCAACAACAACTCTTTTCGTCAATGCGAAGGCGATTTTGTCGACATCTACACCGAGGAGATCCGCTGTTCTTTTCAGTTGATCCATGTCTTCGATACCGGCGACGTCTAAACCAGACTCTGATGTTTGTGCTACTAGTGCAACTTCTCCAAGATGCAACAAACCTGCGATAAGTGACAGAACGCTATCGATGACAGCGTCTGACCATCCTAAGGCACTCATAGCCTTGATCGTATATGCGAACGTTTCCTCGTCAGTGTACTCTCTTAGTTCTGGAGCACCACCTTGTTTTGTAAGGTGAAAACAGTTTGCTAGTTCATATCCACCTGTATCGCCTTCCAACAATCCATACTTCTCCTTTTGCTCCTGGCTTGCACCACGGAGGAGTTGGTAAAACATGTGATAATTTCTCTCTCCGGTCGCATGGAAAGCAACCCGAACCTTTTCAAGCAAATAGGTTTGTACTTTTGCTCCCATCAGGTGCCCCGCTCGATTGAATCCAAGTTCAATAAATTTACCGAATCGGGAAGAGTTGTCGTTACGAAGAGTACGGGCGTTACCGAAAGCCTCGAGCACAGGGTTTGTTTGCAAAACTCGTTCCATAACGGAGAGTTCACCATCCTTTGCTGACTCCTCCATACCCATTCCACCAAGTGTAGTGAGGTAAGACATAACAATCTTTGTCGTCTCGGTCTTTCCTGCTCCAGATTCTCCAGAAATAAGAATAGCCTGAGATGGGCGACCTTCACCCATCATTTGGCGGTATGATTTATCAGCTACTGCAAAAGGATGGGGTTCTAATTCACCGTCACTTCCCATACCTTGCGATCGAAATAATCCTTCGCTTCTGTAATGTTCGCGAATTTCCTATGACGTGAAGCATTGATTTTTTCGAAGAGAAGCAGAAAGAGACACGGAAAGTTAGATTGATGTTGGTAAAATTATTAACAAATAAAACATATGATTTACATACCTCTGTATATAGAGGTAGTCGCTGAAACGGATTCACGGCAATAATTACCGGCCCAGTCCAAGTATAGATTGATCCATGGTAAAAGCGCTCGCTCACGGCATGGAGAATCGCGGGTTCATGCAAATGAGGAAGTGTAATAAGATCATTGTCAGCTCCTGCAGCTCGCTCTGCTTCACTCAGCGGTGTGTTTGCGAGCTCAACGCCCTTAAACTTTGTGGCTCCAGTGTCCTCGTCTCGTGCATCCAATTCGCGAGTAAAGACATTCTCTTTCTTGTCTACTTGCTGGAGTTCAATTTCGGTTTCTCCCTTCTTCACAACCTCGGCAAGGATCCAGGCTTCGTCGCCCTTCCCATCGGCCGAACACCAGACGCGAGTTCCGGCCTCCATTTTCCTTTAGGAAACTTTTTTTAATATTATAAATATAACGTTGATAAAAATAACCTTCTCAAATTGTGGTGTCAATGCAATAACCGTTCGATGACAGTAGGAACTGGTGACGTCGTCAGCGCCGTATTATATTCTTGTATTGTGTAAAGCCTCTCGTCGGAGGTTGAGAATGATTGAGTAAAGGTATTTCTTTCTTGTATAGTGCACAAAACTACCCGGAACAACTTCCGTATGTCTGGATAGTCAAGTGGTGGCAACAATGGTAAATACGAATAAATGTGTGATTAATGCCATTAGGCATTTTCTCGCCATTTGGTTTTCGTGGGAATAGTGGCGGTGAAGAAGCGATGTCAGCAAACGACGTTGGACGTAATCAAGGGACGTTTGGGCGGAGTCGGTCTGCTGCCGGCCCAGAAAAACGTTAAGTGAGCGTTAAAACTGCGATCCGTTGAGCAAAAGCAGACGTTGGACGGAGCTATTTCAGTACCGTTTCTTTTACGATCTATTTTAGTCCCTAATTTCAGTCCGTCAAGGGCACGCGAAAGCGGCATGGGTTGAACACCCGATCTTGATGGATAGCTAGCCACAAAATACCTGTGTACGTCTGCATACGTAATTAACAAATCCCAAAATACGAACGAAAAGTACGAGTTCCGGAACTCTGAAATAATTACACGCGTAAAATGTAGACGCAAAATACAATTCCATCGGAGCTCTTTCCATCTGATTTCTTCGTTCTCTATCACTTCAAGTTAGATTCCGAAGCAGCTTTCTTTCTCAAAAACAAAGCGAAAAGATCTCTCGCCTTCGTAGGAACGTTTAGAAAAAGCAGAGTCTTACACCCTGACCAACAACTGGCGGCGTGCTGCAATAAATAGAAACGATAATATAGGAGGGATACATACCTGGTTGGATTATTTTTCAGAAGTTTTCGGCCCTGAGGTTTGCTTACTTTTAACAAACGGCTATTTGTTCGTAACAGGCCAAGCACCCCTCTCTCTACGCTAGGAAGCAAAGGAAAATGAGGTTCTATTTCGCTGCCTGGACGGCGTTTCTTGTTTCTGGAAATTCCGTAGATGCGTTTGTCAATTCTAATTTTTATACAAACTCAAATAACTGCTTCATATCATCCCGAAGCGTCGAAGATCGAACAAGTAGACAAATTCTCAGATCACTTTCAACGCGGTCGGAAGATGAGGAAAAAATTGCAGGAAAAGTCTTAGAAGGAGGAAAAGTTATTGATTTTGAGTCAACTAGAGGCCCCTCTCGAGCTGAAAATGCCCTTAAGCTTGCGAAGGAGAGTGTAGCCAATGGCACGGTGCAACATGCTAATCTATCCGATAAAATACTCGGTATCAATAGTGATGTCATTGCCGAAGTAGGTCATGACTTGGGAATATTTGCGACATCTGATGAGATTCAAAAATGTGCATCCTATTTAAGATCACAGGCCGCAGATGGGTTCTTCGAAAAACGACCTGGTTCCGTTTCCGACACATCATTGTCGATCTCCCAGGAACAAAAGGACGAAGTAAAGAAAATTTTAAGCAAAGCGTTCATCGAATCCGGAGAAGTGACGAGTGCTTTTGCGAAAACATTTTATCTAGGCACGCAACTTATGCCTGAGGCGCAGCGTGAAGCTATCTGGGCAATATATGTTTGGTGTCGCCGAACTGACGAGATAGTAGATGCTCCAAGAGACAATGACGACGAAATGTTGACAGACTTGGGTGTGTGGGAAATGAGGTTAGAAAACCTTTGGAAGTATGGCGAAGTAGAAGATGTCTTTGACCTTTGTCTCTTGGATGTCTTGGTCCGGTATCCTACGCTCCCTATAACGCCATTTACGGATATGGTCCGTGGTATGCTGATGGATGTTCCCGATCTTGGCACGGAAACTTATGAGTCGTTTGATGATCTTCATTTGTACTGTTATAGAGTAGCAGGAACCGTCGGTTTGATGTGCTTACCGGTCTTTGGATGCGCTCCTGATTACGATGAAATAATTGCCAAGTGAGTTTGCGATATTTTGAGTCCCTCGAATCTTAACCAATTATGAGTTGACGAAGGCTTCAAGTTTCATTTGTTGCCCGCTGTAACATACCCGTTTTCTCACACGGTTTCGTATTTTCCTCCTTTCATCGAATGAATACTATCTTGTCACATCCTAATAATTTTTAAAGAGAGCCGGCGTTATCTCTCGGAGTTGCCTTTCAAATCACAAATATTCTTCGGGATGTTGGCGAAGACGCGACAACACGCGGCAGAGTGTATCTTCCAATAGAAGATATGAAAAGATTTGGTGTTACCAAAGAACAACTGTTTGAACAGAGAGTAGATAACAACTATATCAACATGATGAAATTTCAAATATCAAGAGCCAGAATGTATTATGAACGAGCGCGCCGTGGGGTGTTTATGTTATCTGAAGAGAGTAGGTTACCAGTCCAGAGTGCGTTAGATGCATATGGTAAGATTCTCGACAAGATTGAGGACAACGGATACGACACTCTTACAACAAGAGCATATGTAGATAAATGGGAAAAGATATCCATAATTCCGTTCTCATGGTACAGAACTCAAGATATTTCAAGAACAGTTCCACTGCCAGGTGATAAGCAGATTCCTAGTCTAGATGAGCCTGCACCATGAGTATTGTAGACTAAGTTATACGTAATAGAACTTATTCGCTCAAACTCTGCCGATAGAATTGGAAAACAATGTAGAACTTCATAGAAATCACTGTTGGTGTGTTGAAAATATATGTTCTTTCGAAGCAGTACATTAAAAAAATTTAATACGACTTATTGAAGCTTCAAGCTTAAAATTTCATAATCAGCACTATGATCCTCGAACTTGCTCGGACTTGCTTCGTCAATGTTGTAGCCCAAGGAAGTTGTATAAAAGGTCATAGCTTGAGTGTTTTTCTTGAATACAGTCAACACCACTTTTGACATGGTTTGTTCGCGAGCAATACGTTCAGCAATTGACATTAAATGCCTTCCTACTCCACACCTCCGATACGCCGATTCGATTTGAATTTCATAAACATACAACACGGCACAGGTGGGACTTTCTTCGTCGTCGTATTCAAAACGAAAATGTAAGAAGCCGACAAGGCTTTCCTCGTCGTCAGTCACAAATAAAAAGCGCGCCTTGTCGTTTCGAAGTTCCGCCGACTTCTCATCCATGTCGAGACCCCAAGAACTGTTCCTGTACATTTCCCCCATGTTTTTCTCAAAGAGAGTAAGAAATTCAGTCTGTCGAATGTCTTCAATTTGACTTGAAGGCAAGAATGTTATGAATAAATTCTCTTTCCGACGACAGTCTTCATCCTCCGATGGTACGCTTTTCTCGTTCGTGCTGTCATTGGTTCTGACTGAATATGATGTTGCATTGTCGATTCCTTTCAGGAGATCTTCACAACGATTTGCACTCGTTAGACGTTTTCGTAGAATTTTCAATTCTTTTGACTTCATTGTTTTGGTTTCTGCGGCAACGCAATGGAATGAGAGATGGAATATTACTTTTTTGCTACAATGACAACATTTCGACAACAACTTGTCGTCGATGTATTTGGGGCTAAAGTAGTACGAGTCGAATTAAAAACGATCACCACACATCACTTTTTCGAATTTTGAAGAAACACACTCTGACACAATTTTCGGCAAGCCGAAACTCGTATGTTTGATCTTTCCTACCCTACGACTTTTATGGAAGACGATGAAGAGAAATAGAGGGCTACTAATAAGTCAATCCATATATCTTACTTTTGGTATGGCGTGTCTGTTTGGTATTCCTAGTCGCGTTGATATATCGAAAAGTGGCTTTCGTATGATTGAGGCATGTTTTGTACACCAAAATACATTTCGGAAGCAATTTTCCTATTCTCCTGCTAATGGAGAACGACGCAATTCAATTCCACATGGACACACAAACGATAGAAAACCGAGTAATCACAAGCGTCCACTACAAAGTCATCGTATCGGAATAATCGGTGGCGGTCTTGGGGGGTTATCGACCGCATATCATCTCTTGGAAAAATCTCCTTCCGCTGACATCACCATTATTGATAAAAAGTCTGCAGGAACCGGTGGAGCTTCCGCTGTTGCTGGAGGGTAAGTTTCAAAAGAATAATGATCATAGCAATTGTCTTCGATCAATTCAAGTGTGCGAGTGCTAATTTTTTTCGTTGTATAATAGTTTATTGCACCCACTAAGTCCCAAGGGAAATTTGGCATATGGAGGAATCGAAGGTCTCGCAGCAGCGAACAAATTGGTCGAAGCAGCATCCCAATTCGAAGACAACGTAGTTACGAGGAATCAAATTTATCGCATTGCTACTGATGAAACTAAGGCTGATAGGTTTCAAAAGACAGCCGCTGAGTTTCCTGAATTCGCAACCTGGATTGAATCTGACGCATCCACAAAAGGAAAAAATGATGATGAGAGTGTTTGGGAAGGGCAATATTTTGCTAATGAAAGGGACGTATTTGGAGCTCTCAAATTGACAGGAGATTGTAAAGTCTTACACATGAAGAGTTATCTAAAAGGCCTTTGGTCTCATTGTCAATCCACTGGTAGTGGTAGCAAAAACTGGATAACTGATGAAGACATCGATAGTATCAATAGCGATCAGTGGAAGGAACGACTTGCATCATATGACTGCGTAGTCTTTGCAGCAGGATCTGGGTTGTTTACATCAATATTTAACGAGAACGAATTTCCTATAACTCTGGTGCGTGGCCAATCTATCGAGATGACAATGGGCAAAAAATGGGCCGGCGAACAAGCGTTACTGAACGGCAAATATGTATCGCCTCTTCCAAATGGTCGTGTCATTATCGGTAAGTGAACACTTTTTATGACATTGGCTCTAACTATGAATGCAGCAAACAAAGCCAAGGCCTAATAGTGATCTCTTAAACATTACAGGTTCAACTCACGAATATGAACAAGAACCATGGGCACCTGATAAAGTCGAGTGTGAGCTCAAAGACAGATCATATGACTTTGCGTCCGGGGTGTGGAATCATGGAACAATTGATAACGTCACTAGTGGATGTCGTGTCCAGAGCAAAAGAGGCCACCGTGGTAGATTACCTGTCGTTGGGAAAATAGAAAGCCCGTATCACCACAACTCGTGGGTATTTACTGGGTTGAGCGGGAGAGGACTACTTTATCACGGAGTATATGGCAATCTTCTATCTGATCTGATTTTAGGGGAAGACACCGAGAGTAACCCATATCTAGAAACTCTGAACTGGTGGAGAAAGTAGCTCTGTGTCACAATAAGCTCTAATGTGGTCAAGGTACAATGTGTTCTTTATTTTAGGTTTACACATCTTCCAAACGTAATCGTGGAAGTACGTTCATTGACTGGAGTTCCTGAAATAATAGCTTACATGCATAGGGTAAACGGATATCCGTGACCTTTTCGCCCGTTCGACAATATTGACACCAGTTCTAAATTCGAACCAAATCGTAAAGCGAAGAGTTAGTTCAACAGTTTTTGATTGGTGACGATTGAAAAAAAATGAACAATCACTTACCTCGTATTGAAGGAGACCGCACGTCAAACAAACATTTGCTGAGAATGCATCAGATGAGTGCATCAATCGTTCCATAATGAGATTAGCTGCTCCATATGCAATCAGGCAATCGCGTTCCATTTCTCCTAAGCGTAATCCACCATCGCGCGAACGTCCTTCTGTAGGTTGTCTTGTCAATACCGCACGGGGCCCTCGAGCACGGGCATGAGCTTTGTCAAGAACCATATGCTTCAGCTTCTGGTAAAATACAGGCCCCGAAAATATGTATGCGTCTAAAGGCTCGCCGCTAGCCCCACTATAAAAAGTATCTTTGCCTGTATAATTTAATCCGTTTCGAAGAAGAGCCTCTGCTGTTGTCTCGGCTGTATCTGCAGAACCATGCTCTTCACCAAATGCAGTGGAGTAGCCCTGGCGACCCTCGTACAGACCTGCTTTCCCAACAAGAAGCTCCAAAAGCTTTCCAACAGTCATTCGAGACGGAAAGCCATGTGGGTTCATGATTAAATCTGGTGAATTTCCAAAATCATTGAAAGGTAAATCTTCTTGTGGTACGATGAGACCACAAACGCCCTTTTGACCATGCCTTGAAGCAAACTTATCTCCAATTTCAGGTCTTCTAACTTGTCGGAGCATGACTTTGATCAAAAATTGCTCGTGTTCGTTAGATGTGATAAGGACCTTATCAACATGACACGGAGCCTGTCCGCGGTATGACATCCCGGAAGGCTTGTACTGCATGGCTGCTGCCGATGTACCCGTTTTCATCCCAAGATCTACTCCACCAATATCACCAGTGGTGTTTGCAGGTGACTCCTTGTTAACCATAATAGTTCCGCTTTCAATTTCTTCCCCAACCATACAAATTCCATCTTTATCAATTGCTTTGTATCTTGCGTATCGTTTGTCATTTTCACCGTTTGTAAAATTGTTTACATCAGGCGGCCCACATGTCCTATCTATCGAGCCATTGGCATACCTTCGTACACTTGTTTGATGTTTTCGAAAAACCATACACCTACCAAAACCGCGATCGATTGCCGATTTGCTTAGTATCACAGCATCCTCGATGTCGTATCCGCTGTAACTCATTACTGCGATACAGGTGTTTTGCCCCCCTGGAATTTTGTCAAAGCCGACCAAATCCAGTGTTCGAGATTTTACAAGTGGCTTTTGAGGATACACCAAAGTATATATTAATCCATCCATCCTTTCATATTGATTTACTCCGATTGTTCCCATAGCTTGTTTACTCATAGCAACAGTATATGTATTTCGCGGGGCTTGATTATGGTGTGGATACTGTGGAAAAATTTGTTAGGAAATTTTGTTGTTGAAAAGACAATTCAAATGATAGCGTAACCTATGTTCAACTTACCGGAATAACTCCGCCAATTACACCAAGAATAGTAAATGGATCAACTTCCAAGTGTGTGTACTGCATTCGGAGATTTTCGAGTCCTTGCTTACGAGCGATTTCTAAGTCTCTTTCTGTGACTGCGATGAGAGTATTATTCTCTTCATTACAGTCAACATATTCCACAATACCACGTTCAAGTAGATCTCTAACATTGATAGCACCAAGAGCTAACGCTTCAATGTGTTTCTGCTTGAGTCTAGGCAGGCCCGTTTTTTCGTCAACAATAATTAAAGGACGGCAAACACGGCCTCCATCTGTGGCGATATGCACGGCCCTCTGTTCCTTGTTCAAGTAGAATGAGACAAATTCCCCAGCTAATCCCCTTCTTCTAAGCATTCGAAGGTTTTTAACAAGTAAATTTGGGCGAGTGTGAACTCCAAGAATTAATCCATTCAAGAGAACTAAGTAAGCATGTTGAGAGTTAATCTCGTGGCCAGATAAACGAAGAACATCTTCAACCCCCATGTCACGACACAAACGTTCAATAGGCTGTGTATCTTCATCAGTTGTAATATGTGCCAACAGAGCCAGATTCTTGACAAGACCACAAGCTTCTCCTTCTGGGGTATCTGCAGGACAAAGCATACCCCACTGACTAGCTTGCAACGATCGCGGACCACTAACTTTCCTTGTCTTCTCAAATTGACTGTTAATACGAGTCATCATACCCATTGCTGACATGTAAGATAATCTAGATAACACTTGAGTCACTGTGGATGTGTCATGTGTGTATATGAAGAAACGATTTGAGACATTATGATACTTCCAGTCACAAAATACAAGGAACAGGAGCAAGACTCACCTCCGGCACGATCCATTCTAAATCGTTTCAAAACCCAGTTTCCTGTAGCAATCGCGTTGATCATACCGTTTGTTATCGTATCAGGTCTAATAGACTTCACAACATCGTATGCCTGTGCTCGGTTAGGTTTTGAAAGCACCATATCAGCTTGTCGCTTTAAATCCTTGCTGAAAATTTTAAATAAATCTTCGAATAGAAGCGACAGTAAATTACCCGCTAGTTCTAGCCTTTTGTTACCGTAATAATCTTTATCATCTAGAGACATTTTTCCAAGACGAACTAGAAGAACTCGACGAGTAATATGCCCAACGTAAATCGCCTTTGCTCGGAAGTCGAAACGGTCTACTGGAACATGACTCAAAACAACGCGGTCTAAAATTTCTCTTGCTTCGTCTTCGGGTGCCAAGGGCTTTCGATATGAGCTGGTATTGCGTCTTATTTTTGAGCCAATAAATTTAAGGGCTTGAAGCTGAGTGTGAATACCAACTTTGCTCGCTTCTTCCAAGGATAGAGCTAACGCGTTCACAATATAGGATTCACTTCCTACGAGTTGCACTGCCTCAACATCACTTTCTATACCCATAGCCTTTAAGACAATTGCTATTGGAATGTCTTCCCCCAAGGTATTGTTTTTCAAGTAGACCCTTCCATGCTTCATCGTAATATATGCCTTGGATTTACGTTCATGTGTCGAAGAGGTAATACTGGCACAGATTTCTCCTTTGTTATCTTTTTCAAGGATGACTCGATTTTTAGAGAGTTGTTCTTGGATTAAAATGACCTTTTCTACACCCTTGACGATAAAATAACCACCAGGATCATATGGGCATTCTTTCAACTTTGACAGCTCGTGTTCTGATTTACCATGTAGAATACATTTTTGTGACCGTAACATGATTGGCATTTGACCTATTTTTAATTTTCGTTTGACAACAATTTGTCGCCCGCGTGTGTACCGAACGTTGACATAGATAGGTGCCGAGTATGTACAATCACGTAGACGACATTGAAAGGGTGTTGCGATGGAGGTGGCATAGGAATCTTCCTCGACACTCGGTTCTCCTAACCAACAATCCGTATATCGCAGATAAAAATTTGGGTCGTGCTCCGAACGAATCTCGCAGGCACTGGGAGATTGAACAATTTTCTTAAGTTCGACATTTACCAAGTGGTCAAAAGAATCAATGTGCTGTCGCATCAAGGATCGAATCTTCAAAAAGTGTGGTAGTAATCTCCATTTATCTTTGAGGGAACCAACTGGAGCGTCATCGGGCGTTTTGGTTGAGCCAAAATCGTGGGGATTTTTCAGGGTTTCATCTCCTTGGGTAGAGACTTCTGGATCCGTATACCCTAGGTCAGTGCCATCGACTTGGTCAATTATATCCTGCCCGTATATGTGGCCATAACCCTCACGTGGTACGTTTAAAGGTGGAAGGTGTTTGGTTCGCCATTCCTCCCATACAGCAGAGCCTTTTTCATCCTCCAACAAATCTAGACAAGAACCGTATGGACTTGCTCGGATGTGTCCTAATTTGAAAGGTTTTTTCTGTCGAGGAGCACACACTGGTGAAATCAACTTATTGTCTGGTTCTTGGAAGATGCCCTTCGAAGACGAGACAATTGTCTCAGGTCGGGCTTTCCCCATGTGTTTTTTCAGTATCTTCTACAATATTGTCAAAGATCGAAGATGCCAATCTTCATCTATCTCTACAAATTCGATGGTTTGATGAGGGTTTGACACAAACCGGTAATCAAGCCATCAAGCGCTCGAATTTTTTAATTTGGGTGGTGAACGCTAGCTTGAAGCTGTGACTGGGATTGACACGTGACTGGAACTGAACAACGAACGACTCTCATGATTTGACATTTGATGATGGAGCTTGGAGGGGGCGGAGCAGAGAGTCTCAAAAATGGCCAATCGATCCCAAATAAATCGCTGTACAGGGACTGGGAATTCATGCCGGCCTTCTGAGGTACAGGGCCAGAGGAGCTTGCAACACAACTGCGCTACCATCACTAGGCACCCTCTGGGGCCTCTGTGCTGGGGCCACATCCTGCAGGCTTGGGGGTGGGGTGCAGAAGGCCCAAGCTTGGCAATCATGTGAATCCAATTAAATTTAAAAACTGTTGTTTCTGGGATGCAAACATCAAAAGTGGCTGGGGCGCTTAAGGGCCACCCACTGTGGCAAAGGGGGGCAGGCTGGATGGGAGTGCGACAATGCATTTGGGATTGTCCCCAAAGAAGCTTGGGATCTCCAGATTGTGACCATGATACGATCTCCCACACGTCGCCAAGAATCTACGTAAATTAACAATGACTAAAATTTAGTTTTCGAAAATATTCCTACCTTCATGCTTGATCGGCTTCTTCAAGTGCTTCATTCAAACCACCAAATC
>Ga0115013_10001226_pt1 | contig 14936 bp, 6 predicted proteins | sample SouAtlMetagenome_2_FD_88686 | JGI IMG/M metagenome (GOLD analysis project Ga0115013, IMG submission 88686) | Marine eukaryotic phytoplankton communities from Atlantic Ocean - South Atlantic ANT15 Metagenome | ecosystem: Environmental > Aquatic > Marine > Oceanic | place: South Atlantic Ocean...
AGCGGGATGAACTGCGAGATGATGGGCGACTCGACCAGCTCCGTCACGAGCGAGTAAGAGGCCACGCTGCCATCGACGGAGCCGGCGATCGAGATGTACCTTGGGTTGGGGTGAGGGTGAGGGTGAGGGTGGGAGGCGGGGCGGCGCGGGGCGGCGCGGGGCGCGGGGCGGTGCGGGCGGGGCGGCGCGGGCGGCGCGGGCGGCGCGGCGCACCAGTCGCCCGCGGCGCGAATGTCTGGCGAGAAGGTTCCCATCGGCACGGTGAGGACCACGCCGTCCGCGTAGCTCGGCTCGAGTGTGAACTGGTTGAAGGTGGTGAGCCAGCCCATCTCGCAGCTACCGACGCACTGCTCGTCGGGGCCGACGTCGGCGGGGTAGCGTGCGCACGCCGAGTGCTTGAGGTAGACGGCGCTCAGGTGGCCCGAGTGCACCTTCACCTCCACCCTGAGCGCGAGCGCGCGGGTGACGCGCGGCACGATGTAGTCGTGGTAGCTGCCGCAGCAGACGTACGCCGGCGGCACCTGGTTAGGGTTAGGGTTAGGGTTAGGAGCTACCCCTACCCCTATCCTAGCCCTGCCCCTACCCCTGTCCCTGTCCCTGTCCCTGTCCCTGTCCCTGTCCCTACCCCTACCCCTACCCCTACCCCTACCCCTCCCCCTACCCCTTCCGCTGCCCCTACCCCTACTCCGATCCCTCACGCCGGCGGCACCTGCCGCTGCGTGCCCCGCGGGAAGGGGATGAGGCTCATGTTGGCCGATCGCAGCGTCGCGTTCAGCGTGAAGTCGCTCCCCCCGAGCTCGAGCAAGGAGGGCTCGTTAGCGAGCGCCGTGGCCTTGGGCCATAGGTACACCGCGACGTACCAGTCGCTCTGCTCCGTCACGTCGCAGTGCGTGAGCGAGAGGCGGCGCAGCGGCCACTCCGCGAGCGCGTCGTACTCGCTCGCAGTGGGCATGGCGCCGCGGCGCGCGTAGAGCGCGGTCACGCCGAGGTTGACCTGGTTAGGGTCAGGGTCAGGGTTCGGGTTAGGGATAGGGTTAGGATGAGGGTTCCCCTAACCCTAAGGCTAAGCCTAAGCCTCAGCCTGACCCTACCCAGGCTGACCTCGAGGTCGAGGCGCGCGTCGTTGATGGTCGCGGTGGAGATCTTGTAGTGGCGCCACTGGCCGTAGGCGAGGCAGCCCGCGCGCATCTCGCCCGACGCGAGGTCGCGCGTGTCGAAGACGGTGTGGTCGAGCCGGAAGGTGTACCAGTGGCGCGGCGGCAGGCTGACGTTGTTCATCGACGGCTCGGCGTAGATGCCGATGTACAGCTGGCCCGCCTGCGACGCGTCGGTGCAGAAGGTGCTCGCGGAGTTGCGCGGCCGGTTGATGCCCACCTCGGCCTGCTGCTGCGACGCGTCGAGGGTCGGGCACTCGCCGAGCGAGGAGCGCGCCGAGCCGACGAGCCCGTGCTCGAGCATGTCCAGGCGCACCACCGCCACGGCCACCGCCTGCGCCGCCGCGCTATTGGCGGTGGCGAGGCGCCGCGCGCCGCTGCGCGCCTCGGCCACACTCACCGCCGCCGTCAGGTTGCTTGCATTGGCGCCGTCGGTCAGGTTGGGCGCGGCGGGCGCGCTGACCGCCCCCCCTGGCTGCCCGAGCGCGGGCAGCGCGGGCGCGGGAGGCGGCCAGGGCTCCGCATCCAGCCGGTAGTCCGGGGTCACCCCCTTGTCGGCCAGCCGTTCGATGTACACGACGAGCGTGTCGAAGCCGCCGAGCTGCAGGTTGAAGTAGTGCCACTCGCCGCTGCCGAGCGGCGCGGTCACCTCCGCGTCGAACTCGGGGTAGTAGGGCAGCGCGTCGAGGCGCACGGTGTACCGGCACTCGCCGCCGCACACGTCGACCACGCAGCGCAGCGCGAGCCACAGCTGCTTGCGCGGAGTGATGCAGCCCGTGCCGCCCGCACCCTGGCCGTACCTGGTTAGGGTTAGGGCGAGGGCGAGGGCTAGGGCTAGGGCTAGGGCTAGGGCTAAGCTTAGGCTCAGGCTTAGGCTTAGGCTCAGGCTCAGGCTTAGGGTGGGTCGAGCCGTGGCCGTACCCCAAGCTCGCCGTCTCGTACACAACGTGCGGCGAGTCGTACACGCGCGTCGCGCGTGAGGCGAGCCACGAGGTGCCGTACGCCGCGTCGCGCCGCCCCAACTCGATGTCCCTTAGGTTTAGGTTCAGGGTTAGGGTTAGGGTTGGGGTTAAGGTTGGGGTTGGGGTTAGGGATGGGGTTAGGGTTCGGGTTAGGGTTCGGGTTAGGGTTCGGGTTGGGGTCAGGGTTACCGCCGAATGCAGCGGCACGCGGTGCCCGCGCCCGAGGTGGGCCGTTGCTGGCAGAGCCCCGCGGCAAGGTCGGTGCCGTTGCACGCCGCCTCGGCATCCAGGCCCGCCGCGCCGGAGGCCTGCTGGGGGGCGCCGCCGCCGCCGCCGTCGCCGCCCGTCGCCGCGCCGCCGTCGCCGCAGTCGGGCGCCGTGTTGGCGCAGTAGGTGTAGTCGGCGTGCAGCAGCGTCTCGTCCTCGTACGCCTGCATGTGCAGCGCGCCGTAGCGCTGCTGCGCCTGGTTAGGGTCAGGGTTAGGGGTTAGGGTTAGGGGTTAGGGCTAGGGCTAGGGTTAGGGCTACGGCTACGGCTACGGCTACGGCTACGGCTACGGCTACGGCTAGGGCTAGGGCTAGGGTAGGGCTGACCTCGTCCCACTCGACGTCGACGCTCAGCACCATGCCGTGGTCGGCGGGCACGTCGAGCCTGTACCACGCCTCCGAGTAGTACTGGAGCGCGCCCGAGACCGTGCCGCCCGCGGTCAGCGTGCGCACCTCGAGACTCTCCGCCGCGGGCTCGTCCGGCTCGAGCACGAACGCGTTGGCCTCGCCGCTCGGCGACGCGTCAATGTCCTCGTCGCTCGTGACGGTGGCACCGGGCACCACCAGCGTGACCGTCTCGGGCACGCGGATGTCATAGCCGGCAAGCGGCGGCATCGTCATCGTCAGCTTGCGCTCGTTGAAGGCCTGCACGCGCACCGCGTCCGGGTCGGCGTGCACCGCCGCGTCCCATCCCGTGCACTCGGCGAGGTCGGAGCGCAGCCCGAGCACGAGAAGCCGCTTGAGCGCGACGTCCATGTAGATGTCGCCCGAGCCGCTGTCCGTCTGGAGCACCCACGTGTCGTTGTTGAGCGTCACCTCGATCTTGAGCGCGTCGCCCTCGTCGAGGAACTCGACCTGGTCCTCGATCGGGTAGCCCGTGCCGTTGAACTGCGGCGTGAGCGACACGTTGCGCCGGAAGAGCAGCTCGCCCTTGACCAGCTCCGCCTCGCGCACCGGCTGGAGGCTCGCCTCCCACCTAGGGTTCGTGTTCGGCTTAGGCTTAGGGTCAGGGTTGGGGTTGGGGTTGGGGTTGGGGTCAGGATTAGAGTTGGGGTTCGGGTTGGGGTTCGGGTTAGTGTTAGGGTTGGGGTTGGGGTTAGGGTTCACCGGCCGTGGTGCCCCGCGAGGCCCATGCGCGTCGCGGTGAGCAGGCTGCCCGCGAGGGTGGCGGTGCCGGGCGTGGCGCGCACGCGGAAGGTGTTCTGCGCCTCGATGACCTGGTCGGAGAGTACCGCCCGGGCGGGCAGCGTGAGGTGCAGCGTCTCGGGCCGCGTGATGTCGTACGAGGTCAGCTTCGGCAGCCGGATGCGCGCGAGTTGGTCGCTGACGCGCGTCACATAGGGGCAGGCGATGAGCGTGCACCCCGCGAGCAGCGCGGGCGCGACGACGGCGTTCCAGCCGCCCGCCTCCGACTGCGCCGAGACGAAGCCCGCGAGCAGCGCACGGTTGGTGGCCATGGCCGCGGGCGTGCCGAGCTCGGCCACCCATTCGTCGTCCACCATGGTCACCTCGATGGTCATGCCGTCCTCGGACTGCAGCATCGCCTCGCGGTTGCGCGCGAGCAGGCTGCCCCCCGAGACGATCGCCTGGCCGGGCGTGGCGTCGATCCGGATCTGCGTAGGCGCGATGATGCGCTGGTCCGAGAGAACCGCCTGCGGCGGCACGTGCACCTCGAGCAGGTCGGGCGCGAAGATCTCGTACGCGGGCACGCCCTCGAGCGTGACCCGCACCTGCAGCTCGCTCAGCCGGGCGATGCGCAGGTAGCCGGTGGGGCCCCTCAGGGCGGGCTGCACCGTCGCCATCCAGCCGCCCTTGGTGCACAGCCGCTCGCCGACCTCGTCCAGCCGGCCGTCGGAGGCGTACTCCTGGCATGTGTTGAGGTTGGCCTCGGCGGCCGTGATGCCCGCCGCGAAGGCGCGCGTCGCCGCGTTCGGCCCCTGCCCGAGCGACTCGACCCAGGAGTCGTTCTGCAGCGTGACGTAGAGCGTGAGGGTCTTGCGGTGGACGTCGCGCATCTTGATCTCGTCGACGCCGAAGAGGAGGCTGCCGTTGATGCTCGCCTTGCCCGCGGTGGGCATTATCACGAGGGTGTCCACCTTGTTCGGCTGGTTGGAGAGCACGGCCTCCCGCGGCGCGACGAGGGAGATGCTCTCCGGGATGTCGATGTCGTACGCGAGCTGCTGCGGGATGGTCAGGTTGAGCGTGGCGTCGTCGACGCGCCACAGCTTGGGGAAGAAGCCCAGCGGCGAGTCGAGTAGCTGCGGCATCACGACGGCGTTCCAGCCGCTCGGCTGCTGCGCGTCGCCCTGCACCTCGCCGGCGGCCACCGAGGTCATGGCCGAGAGAGAGGCGATCAGCCCCAGGCTCGCGTTGCTGTCCGTGTACCGGCCGGTGGGGTCGCCCGCGATGCACGGGCAGCCGGTGGGCTCCGAGTACGCGTGCGACTCGTCGAGGCGGAGCCCTCGGGTCGTGTCCAGGCCACCGGGCGAAGGGCAGCTCGCGCAGGCGACGCGGCCGATGCCGGGCATCCACAGGTCGCCCTCGAGGCGCAGCACGACCATCGTGCTCGCCGAGGCGAGCGTCGACTCGGCGTTGTCCTCCGCGAGGCTGCCGGAGATCGCGAGCGCCCCCGGGCTCGCCCAGATGATGATCTGCGCCGCCGCCTCGATGCTGATGTTGGTGCGCACCGCGGCGGCCGGCAGCGTGACCGAGAGCGTCTCGGGCACCCATATCGAGTAGTCGGGGTGGCCGGCGAAGCGCAGCGACAGCTCGGCCGCGTCGCGCACCGTGATGGCCGCCCACGTCTCGCCAGGCGGGGCGGCCGGCGACGGTGGCGCTAAACTGGGCGGCGGAAGCGGCGCCTCCACCGGGTCGACGTAGCCGGGGGGGTGGGGCGGCTCCATGGGCGAGGGCGGCGCGGAGGGCGGCGCGGAGGGCGGGTAGAAGCCGTGCCACGGGTACTGGTCGAGCTGGCTGTAGCTCAGCGGCACCTCGACCACGGCGCCGGCGAGGGGCGCCAGGTGCGCGTCGCCCTGCGGCATCGCGAGGCGGAGCGCGCGCTGCACCACGGCGTTCCAGCCGCCACTGAGCAGCGGGTCCGCCATCTGCTCGCTGATGTTCTTGGTGCCATGCAGCCACGACGAGGCGTGCAGCCCAGCGAAGAGCGCGTCCGCGGCGCAGCCCACCGCCTCGTGGCAGGCCGCGAGCTGAGCGTCGCGCCGCAAACCCTCGCCGTGGCCGCCGAGCGTCTCGAGGAGCGGCGGCACCCAGCTGTCGTTGGCGAGGTATACATGGAGCTCGTGCGTGACGAGCGGGTCCGAGAGCGCCGCCTCGGTATTCTTGCACGGCGGCGGCGCGGGCGGCGCCTCGCCCGGCGCCCACGGCGGTGGCACCGACGGCGTCGGCGAGGGCGGCGGGAGCAGCGTGACCTCAAACGGGGGCGGCGGCGCCGCCGGCGGAGGCCAGACGCTCCGGTAGCGGCCCTCGAAGCACAGCAGCGAGCCGTCGACGCTCGCCGTGCCCGGGATGGCGGCGAGCGTCACTGCGGGCTCGGCGATGATGGGCGCGTCGGCTAGCACGAGGTAGCGCGGGATGTGGATGGCCAGCGTCTCGGGCGCGACGATGTCATACGCGGGAGCGGCGCCCACCACAAAGGCGATCGTGTAGTCGTCGACGCGCACGAGCGGCAGCTCGTCGTTGCTCAGCGCGGGCGCGAGCAGCGCGGGCCGCACGACCCGCTGCCAGCCCGCCTCCTCGACCCCCCACGCGCCCGTCGACACGATGGCGCGCAGCAGCGCGAGCGAGAGCTCCCGCTCGTACCTGCTTTCGGTTCGGGTCCGGCTTCGGGTTCGGGTTCGGGTTCGGGTTCGGGTTCGGGTTACGGTTAGGTTTAGTAGCCCGTACCAGGCGGAGCCGCCGACGCCGGGCACCCAAGAGTCGTTGCTGAGGGTAAGGTTGAAGGAGACGCCGCGCGCGTCGACCGCCGCCCCCTGGCGGAGGTCATGCTCGTCGGTGGCGTTGAGCAGCGCGCCAGAAATGATGGCGGAGCCTGGTTAGGATGAGTGTGAGGGTGAGGGTGAGGGTGAGGGTGAGGGTGAGGGTGAGGGTGAGGGTGAGGTGAGGGTTCGGGTTACACCCTCACCCTAAATCCTAACCCGTATCCTAACTCACCAGGCACGGCGGGCACGCGGATCGACGGCAGCGCGACGATGGTCTGGTTGGAGGTGAGCGCGTTGGAGGGGATGGTGAGCACGACCACCTCGGGCACGGAGATCTGGTACTCGCGGAACATCGGGATCGCGAGCACAAGCTCGCGGTCGGAGAGCCGCGCGAGCAGCGGCGCGCTCATCGGGTCGGAGAGCTGGTTCGCGAGGCCGCGCAGCAGCCCGGGGGTCACGACGTTGTTCCAGCCGTACGCCTCGTCGGTCGTCGCGCGCAGCCCGCGCAGCAGCTGCCCGGTGAGCTCGAGGTCGCCCCCGATGCCCGGCTGCCACGTATCGGCGTGGAGCGTGACGAAGAGCTGCAGGTTGACCGTGCGGTTGACGGCAAGCTCGGCCTCGGACATGTTGTACAGCGCGGGCCCCCCGAGTGTCGCCGAGCCGGCGGTGGGCATGACGGTGAAGGCGACGGGGATGAGCAGCGTGGCGTTGGAGCGGACGAGCGTGCGGTCGATGCGCAGCCGGATGAACTCGGGCAGCAGGATCTCGTACGTCGGGTAGGCGGGGAGGGCGATGCGCACGGTCGCGTTGTCGAGGCGCGAGACGTTGGATGGGTAGAGCGCCCCCATCACCAGCGTGTTCCACGCGCTCTCGTTCGCGAGGCCCTCAACGTCGGAGTCGGGCAGTCCCATGGTCGAGCGCAGCCCCGCGAGGAGCAGCGCGTTGGCCTCGACGGCGGCGGGGTCATCCTCGGAGGAGCCGATCTCGTCGACGAACTTGTCGCCCACCACGCGGATGTCGATGGTCGACGGGCCTCGCTGGAGTGTCGCCTCGGCCGGGCGGGCGATGAGCGTGCCGTTGAGGCGGGGCACGCCCGGCGAGGCGCGCACGAGGAGCGTGGGGCTCGCGGGCACGACGGCGCGCGAGACGATGGCGAGCTCGGGCACGACGACGTCGATGACCTCGGGCGCGTCGATGGAGTAGCCGGGCAGCGGCGGCAGCGTGATGGTGAGCGTGTCGCGCGGCGAGACGACGTCAGTCACGCGGATGTCCGCCGGCCGCAGCACGCGGCGCACGTGGTCGTTCCAGCCGCTCGTCTCCGCCGTCGAGCGCGCGACGATGTTGGCGATGAGCGCCGTGAAGGCATCGCCGCCCTCCTCGATGCCCGGCTCCCAGATGTCGTCCTTGAGCGTGATCACCAGCGTGGGCGCGGAGCCCGCCTCCTGCAAGAAGTTCTCCTGGCCGCAGCACTCCGTCGCGCCGTAGAAGTCCGCGCCGCGCCGTGTGAGGCTGCCGCTCACGTGCGCGGTGCCCGGCGTCGCGCGCACCACCACCGGGGCGGCGACCTCGACGGTCTGGCCCGAGAGCAGCACGCCCGTGGGCAGCGTGATGCGCAGCGTCTCCGGGCTGAGGATGTCGTAGGCGGGGTAGACGGGCACCGCGATGGCGACCTCGGTCGCATCATCCGAGAGCGTGAGCTCGGTGTAGGCGAGCTGCGCGAGTATGACCGCGTTCCATCCGCCCGGCTCGGACTGCTCCGAGCGGATGGCGTCGATGATGGCCACGGACGAGGTGTCGTCGGTGCCAATGGTCGGTACGAAGAAGTCGTCCGCGATGCGCAGCACGAGGGTCGTCACGTTGGACTGCAGCGCGAGCTCGCGAAGCTCGAGCAGCGGCTCGTTCGTGCGCTCGTCGACGACCGACGGCGTGCCGGGCGACGGCCGAAGGATGAGCGCGGGCGCGGCGACGATCTCGCCGCGCGAGATGACGGCCTCGGGCGGCACGGTGAACAGCACGGTCTCGGGCGAGGCGATATCGTACAGCGGCGTGGGCGGCAGCACCAGCTCGAGCGCCGTGTCCGAGGTGATGCGCAGCGTGATGGCGCTGCGGTTGATGAGCGCGTTGAAGCCGAGTGGCTCCGCCTGCACCGAGGAGAGGCCGGCCGCGAGCCGCAAGACGCCTCTGCTCGAGCTGCTCGACACCCACTCGCCGTACTGGGGCAGGCCGTACTCGTGCCGTACGAGCGAGGGCACCCACCGGTCGTTGGTGAGCTGCACGGTGATCGTGCGGTTGCCGACGCTCGTGGCCATGTAGACCTCGGTGGGCGTGTCGAGGGGCCTCCCCGTGAGCGCGGCGGTGCCCGGGGTGGGCATGATGGTGACCGCGTACGGCACGGCGAGCGACTGCGCCGAGAGCACGGCCGAGGGCGGCACCGTGATCTCGAGCGTCTCGGGCACGGAGATGTCGTACGCGGGCAGCCGGGGCAGCGTCACGCGCACCGTGTGCGCGCTCATGCGCGTCACGTGCTCGGCGCGCAGCGCGGGGCGCACGACGTTGTTCCAGCCGGTGGAGGTGTTCTGCCGCGAGGTGAGGCCGTTGAGCAGCTGGAACGTGCCCTCGTTCATCCACAGCCCGAGGTCGTCCACCCACTCGTCGCCGCTGAGCACGAGCGCGATGGTGGGCGGCTCGGCCAGCGGCACGCGCGCCGAGCTCGAGTGGTTCTGCACGGCGTACTCGTGGCCGGCGCCGCCGGCGCGCGCGTCGACGAGCAGGCTGCCGTACGCGGCGACGCTCGCGGCGACCAGCCGCAGCTTGGGCCGGAAGAGGGGCGGGTTGCGCGAGCGGAGCAGCTCGGGCGCGAGCGAGACCTGCACGACCTCGTCGGCCCACACGTCGTACGCGGGCGCGGCGGGGAGCGTGACCTGCAGCGTGGCGTCGTCGAGCCGCGCGAGCCCGAGCGCCGGCCGCAGCACGTCGTCCCAGCCCGTGTAGTGGTAGACGGTGTAGTTGGTGCCGAGGGTGAAGTTGCCCTCCGTCGTCGTGTACCAGAAGCGGCGCGGGGTGACCGCGTGGATGCCCGCGAGCAGCTGCCGCCGCAGCGAGCTGTTGGCGGCGGTCACGTTGGGGGCCCACGTGTCTCCCGAGAGCGTGATGGTGAAGCTAGACTCGGAGGCGTGGCGCAGCCGACCCTCGCTCAGCAGGCCGAGCGCCGCGCCGCCGAGCGCGACGCGGCCCCGCTCGGGCATCAGCACGAAGGAGGCGTTGCAGCAGGTGACGGGCTGCGCCGAGACGACCGCCTCGGGGGGCACGACCAGCCCGACGGTCTCGGGCATCGAGATCTCGTACTCCATGAACTGCAGCAGCGTGAGCGTCACCACCGCGTCGCTCAGGCGCGTGAGCTCGCGCGACCTCAGCTGCGGCCGCACCACGGCGTTCCAGCCGCGCGGCTCGTCCTGCTCCGCAAGGAGGCTCGCCAGCAGCGCCTCGCTCGCGGCCGCGCCCTCCTGGCCCACCTCGGGCCGCCACGCGTCGTCGGTGAGCGTGAGCACGAGCGTGTACTCGGCGGGCGAGCGCACGGCCTCCTCGCGCGCGTTGGCGAGCAGTGAGCCGCTCAGCGCGACGCGGCCCGCGGCAGCGTCGATGGTGGCCGAGCCGTTGACGAAGAGCGACTGGCCCGAGGCGAGGGCGGAGGCGGGCAGCCGCACCTTGAGCCGCTCGGGCGAGGCGATGTCGTACGCCAGCTGCGGCGGCAGGCTGAGCGCGAGCGTGCCGTTCGCGTCGAGCGAGAGCTGCTCGGCGCGCAGCGTGGGCCGCACCCGCGCGTTCCAGCCGTCGGGGTCGGCCTGGGCGGAGATGATGCCGTCGAGCAGCTCCTGCACGCGCTCGGGGTAGATGCGCCGCTGGAACAGCGTGCAGTTCTCCGGGCCCGGCACGCTCGCGTTGCACGAGTTGTGGTAGCGGTACGCGCTGGCGTTGGCGTGGGCGTGCGAGGCGTTGGAGCCGTTGGCGAAGTCGTTGGTGCCGTCGTTGGCGTGGCAGGCGCGCGCGCCGAGGCCGACCGCCGCCTCACACGCCACGTCGAGCCGCGTGATGGCGCACTCGTCGGCGGGCGGCGGTGGCGGTGGCGCCGGAGGGGCGGTGGAGCCGTTGGAGGCGTCGTAGATGCCCGCGAGCCGGCGCGCCCAGCCGGTGGGGATGGTGCGGTCGCCCAGCCGCGCCCAGTAGAGCGCTTCCGCCCAGCCCGAGCCGCCCTGGTTAGGGTTAGGGATAGGGCTAGGGCTAGGGCTAGGGCTAGGGCTAGGGTTAGGGGGTTGGGGTTCGGGTTGGGGTTGGGGTTGGGGTCGGGTTCGGGTTCGGGTTCGGGTTAGGCTAACCATCAGCAGCTGCGCGCGCTGCTCGTCCGACAGGTAGGGGGCGGGGTCGCCGCCGGGAGTGACGGCGCTCTCCACGCGGTACGGGTAGCCCCACGCGATGCCGCCGGAGGCGTTGGAGGCGTTGTAGGCGCACGAGCCGTTGGAGGCGTTGGAGACGTTGGCGAAGCTGCCGTTGCAGAGCGAGATGTTCGCCACGTGCTCGAAGGTCGTGTTCTCCTTGGGCCGGTGGATGCACACCTCGTACTCCTCGACCGCGTAGGCCAGCAGGCCGGCGCGCCACTCGTCGCCCGTGAGCGTAATGCGGAGCGACATGCCCGGCGCCTCGCCCGCCGCGTACGCCGCGTGCGCAGCCTCCGCGGCCGCCGCAAGGGACTCGCCCACCGGCCCCTCTGCCACGGTGCCGTCGGCGGCGGCGGCGGCGGCGGCGCGGCGCGCGCCCAGCTGCACGTGGCGCTCGGTGGCGATGCCCGGCGCCATGATCGCCGCGGCGCCGCGCGTCGGCAGCAGCACGAGCGAGGGCAGGTACGCCCGCGGCGCGACGCGCGAGCGGAAGAGCTGCGGCAGCGCGGCGACCGTGATGGTCTCGGGCGAGGCGATGGCGTAGGCCGCGGCGCGCGGGATGGTGACGACGAGCTCGGTGGCGGAGCGGCGCTCGACCCGGCCCTCGGCGAGCAGCCGCGGCGCCACCACGGCGTTCCAGCCCGCCGGCTCGTTCTGCGCGCAGGAGAAGCCCGCCAGCAGCGCGGCCGTGAGCGTGGAGGCGGAGGCGTTGGGCGCGAGGTCGTCGCGCCACGAGTCGCCGAGCAGCGAGAGCACGAGCGTGGTGTCGCCCTGCTGCACGCTCGCCTCGCGCGGCGCGCGCAGCAGGCTGCCGCCAGAGATGGCGAGCTCGGCCGGCTGCGGCGAGATGGCGAGCGCGGCGCGCGCGCTGAGGTTAGTGTTGCTCGACTGCGCCGCCGCCGGCAGCAGGACGTCGAGCGTCTCGGGCTCCTCGATCGAGTAGCGGCCGATCTGCGGCAGCGAGATGCGCAGCTGCGTGTCGCTCAGCCGCACGAGGTCGCGCGCGCGCAGCGCCGGCCGCACGACGGCGTTCCAGCCGGCGGCCTCGTGCGTCTGCGCGACGATGGCGCGGAGGACCTGCAGCGTCTCGGCCTCGTCCGCACCGATGCCCGCGGCCCAGCTCGAGCCGTCGAGCGTGAGCGTGAGCTCCTGCGTGTGCACGCCCACCACGCTCAGCTCGTCGCTCGCGTTGACGAGGCCGCCGCTGACGGAGAGCCCTCCCGCGGCGGCGCGGATGACGAAGGTGGGCACCACCGGCACCGGCTGGCTCGACTGCACGGCGTCGGCGGGCACCTCGACCGAGATGGTCTCGGGCGCGGTGATGTCGTACGCGGCGGGGCCGCGGAAGGCGAGGTGCGCGGTGGCGTTGTCGAGCAGCGTGAGGTGCCGCAGGCCGAGCGCGGGGCGCACGACGGCGTTCCAGCCGTGCGGCTCCGACTGCGCCGACACGAGCGCGCGCAGGATCGCGGCGCTCGGCGCGTTGTTGAGCCACGTGTCGCCCTGCAGCGCAAAGGTCAGGTTGTGCAGCGTGGGCGACGCGAGCACCTCCTCGCCCACGCCGGCGAGCGCGCCGACGCCCGCGCTGCCCGTGAGGCTGCCCGTCGTCTCGAAGTCGCTGGCGCCCGCGACCTGGAGCACGAAGGAGGGCGAGGCGAGGACGTCCTGCTCCGACGCGAGGAAGGCCGAGGGCAGCAGCACGCGGATCGTCTCCGGCTCGGCGATCGAGTACGCGGGCGACGCGGGGATGTCGAGCGAGATGTGCACGCCGAAGCCCACCTGGGTGAAGGTGACCATGTCCGGCGTGAGCGATGGCTGCACCGCCGCCCCCCAGCCGCCCGGCAGCCCGCCGAGCGAGCCCGAGATGCATGCGAGGAAGCCAGCCGCGTCCGAGAGGAAGGTGTCCTGCTGCAGGCTCACCTCGAGCCGGGTGGGCAGCGTCTGCACCTCCGCCTCCGAGGCCTGCTGCAGCAGGCTGCCCGTGACGAAGGCGCGGCCAGCGGGGGGCAGCATGCGCCACGGCGCGCCGCTGATGTGCTCGGTGCGCAGCTGCGAGCCCGAGCGCAGGCAGGCGGCGGGGATGAGCGTCGTGATGGTCTCCGCCTGGTCGAGGCGGTAGACGAGCAGCTGGGGCAGCTCGATCGCGAGCGACGAGGCGCTCTCGCGCACGACCACCGTCGACAGCTGCTCGCGCAGCGTCGACTGCACGACCGCCGTCCAGCCGAGCGCCTGCGGCGTGCCGAGCGCGTCAAGCTCCGAGATGAGCGTGGAGGTGCACGCGTCGTTCTGCGGGTCGTTCGACTGGCCGAGGGTCGGCACGAACGAGTCGCCGCTGAGCGTGTAGCGCAGCAGGCCGCCCTCGACCGAGGCGATCACGTCGACATCGTGCTCGGCCACCACGGAGCCCGACAGCACCGCGCTGCCGCGCGCCGCCGCGATCACAAAGGGCGCGCCGCCCGCGAAGGAGGGCGAGCCCGAGCGCAGCGCGGCGGCGGGCACGCGGAGGGAGACGGTCTCCGGCTCGGCGATCTCGTAGGCCGGGTAGCCGCTCAAGGTGAGCTCGACGCGGTAGTCGGTGACGCGCCGCAGCTGAGCCGCGCGGAGCGCGGGCCGCACGGCCACGTTCCAGCCCGAAGGCTCGGTCGAGCGGGCGACGAAGCCCTGCAGCAGCGCGGTGCTCGCCGCGCCCTCCTGGCCCACCTCCGCCGCCCACGCGTCGTCCGTGCCCGAGAGGTCGATGCGCACGACGTACGCGGCGTACTGCTGCAGCGCGGCCTCGCCGCGCATGAACGGCGGGTAGAGCGTGGCCGCGCCCGACACGGCGCGCACCGCAAAGGGCGGCGAGACGGGGAGGCTCACGTTCGAGAGGAGCGCCGCCGCGGGCAGCACCACCGTCGCGAGCTCGGGCGAGGTGATGTCGAAGCTCGGCTGCGGCGGGATGGTCACCCGCAGCTCGCGCGCGCCCACCCTCGCTAGGTGGTGCCAGCTCAGCGCGTGTCGGAGCGAGGTGCCGAGGCCCGCGAGCAGCGCCGCGCTCGCCGGCCCGTCGGTCCCCAGCTCCTCGACGAAGGAGTCGGCCTGGAGCGAGATGGTGAGCTCGAAGTCCTGGCCCTCGAAGACCTCGCCCGTCGCCGCGAACACCGTCAGCCCATCGCGCACCTCCTGCTCGTCGACGCCGCCGACGAGCGAGCCGGAGAGCGTGGCGACCGACGGGCGGATCACCACGGACGGGTTGGCGACGAGCGGCGCGACGCCGCGCGCCATCGCGGCGGCGGGCAGCTCGAGGCGGATGGTCTCGGCGACGCCCACCTGGTAGCCGAGCACGGGGGGCAGCCGCACGGAGAGGGTGCGGTCGTCGTGCCGCACGACGCCCACCGCGCCCGCCGCCACGAGCGGCGGGAAGAGGGCGTTCCAGCCGGCGGGCTCCGGCTCGAGGCCGAAGGGCAGCTCGGCGGTGAGGCCGCCCAGCACGAGGGCGGCGAGGCCCTCCTCCTCGGGCACCCACTCGTCGCCGCTCAGCGTGACGCTCAGGTTGAGCGGGAAGGCCTGCAGCACGCCCTCGTGCGGCTGGGCGAGCAGCGAGCCTCCCAGCCGCGCCGAGGCGTGCGAGGCGGAGAGGATGAGGAGCGACTCGAGCGCGATGGGCCGATCGGAGAGCACGCACTCTGCGGGGATCTGCACGGAGATCGTCTCGGGCACCTGCGGCCTGTAGAAGGCGGCCGCGTCGAAGGTCACGTGGACCGTCGCGCTATCGAGCCTTCGCACGTTGCGGTACGAGAGCGTGGGCGCGACCGCGTCGGCCCACGTGCTCGTCTCGAGGAAGTAGCGTGGGCCCTTCATCGGCGGCAGGGGCGGCGGCGGCGGTGGCACAACCAGTGCTACGGACGGCGGCGGCTGGGGCGGCGCGATAGGCGGCGTGAGCGGCGGCGGGGCTGGCGGCGGGCCTGGCGGAGGCGGAGGCGGGCCGGCCGGGGGTTGCGGAGGGGGCGACATGGGCGGCGGCGCAGAGGGAGGTGGAAGCACCGGTGGCGGCGGAGAGGGAGCGGGCGAGGGGGGCGACGAGAGCAGCGGCGGCGGCGACGGCGGCGAGGGAAGCGGCGACGTGGGGGGCGATGGCTCCGCAAGCGGGGGCGACGGCGGCGGCGGACTGGGCGGCGGCGGCGACGGCGGCGGTGGCGAGGGGGG
>Ga0115013_10001230_pt1 | contig 14915 bp, 20 predicted proteins | sample SouAtlMetagenome_2_FD_88686 | JGI IMG/M metagenome (GOLD analysis project Ga0115013, IMG submission 88686) | Marine eukaryotic phytoplankton communities from Atlantic Ocean - South Atlantic ANT15 Metagenome | ecosystem: Environmental > Aquatic > Marine > Oceanic | place: South Atlantic Ocean...
GATAAATATTTTAAAAATTATTTAATAAATTTTGTCGATACATATAAAAATGATATCGTATGGCGATGCCCTACTCACAGCACAAGGCATTTTATAGATACTAGTGGATTAGAAAGTCATATAACTGATAATCAACATCCTCACATGAATAGAGGAAGAAGATCTATAACCTTAGGTGATATAGCCAAAATTGTAGGTAACGAAAAAGTATTTGATTTGAGAGAATCATTTTTAGACAAACTATTTAAAGAACATAATGATTTAGATAGAAATAAATTTAGGTTAACGGAAAAATATTCTAAGACATGGGAAAGTAGTATGTTATCAGTAGTATATGAAACTACAGATAAACCTTCACATGGAGTAGAGCCACATTATGATAATGATGCAAAAGACGGTTGGATAACCGTTAGAATTAATTACCTTGTACAAAAGGCGAAAGAAGGTGGCGAAATAATAATAGATAAAAATTTGCTGGAAAATAGAGAAGCAGGAATACACTTAAAACAAGAAGATGTAGAAGAAGATGAAGGGTATATGATGATGCCTAGTAAATGGGCACATGGTTGTAATCCTGTACGAGGAAAAGTAATTAGAATTTTATTATCAATTTTAATGAGAGTAGAACCAGATTATTTTAAAAATTATTTGGAGCCTAATTATGGCTAAAGAATATAGCAAAACATTTTGTCCTTATCCTTGGATATCTATAATGACACAACCGACTGGAACTGTAAGTTGGTGTTGTGTTGCTAGAGATAACTTTAAACAAGATGACGGCAGTATGGTAGATTTAAATCGCGGACATAAAATAGAAGATGTCTGGAATAGCAATCACTTGCGTAAAATCCGTAAGCAAATGATAGAAGGCGACGTGGTAAAAGGTTGTGAGCATTGTTATGATTTAGAAGATATGGGTTTTCCTAGTTATAGAACTAACTATATTAGGGATTGGTTCGAGTATAGTGGCAAAGGAGAAGAGATTCATGACATTATAGAACGTAGTATAAACAACGACTATAGAGTAGAAGAAGCACCCATGTACTTGGATTTTAGGCTTGGCAATATGTGTAACCTGAAGTGTAGAATGTGCCAACCACAAAATTCAAGTCAAATACAAAAGGAATATAAAAAGATAGAAAATGCTGACCCAGATGCGGCACAGTTTATAAAAGACAACTTCACCTGGGGTCAGTTTGTAGATGAATTAACTAATTGGGAAGACGATCCGGAATTCTTAAGACAGGTTGAAGAATGGTTACCAGGTGTTGTAAAACTTTATTTTACAGGTGGAGAACCCACAATTATAGAACGTGTATATTGGATTATGGAAAAGTGTGTGGAAATGGGTATTGCTAAGGACATAGAATTAGTGTTTAATAGTAATATGACTAACATACAAAAACGTTTTTTAGACCTAGTAGAACAATTCAAAAGTGTATTAATGTGTATAAGTGTAGATGCTTATGGACATGAGAACGAATATATAAGAGGAGCAAGTCATTGGAGCAGAGTTGAGAAAAACTTAAGAACATATTGTGCCAGTGACGTTGTAGGAACAGTATTGTTTAGTCCAGTTATACAAATTTATAACGTATTAACCATAACAAAATTACTAGACTTTATAGAAAGTTTAGAAATAGAATACGGTAGAGAAGTATTTGTTACATTCCTAATATGCGATTATCCTACAAGTTTAGACTTTAGAAATTGTCCTGAACAAGTTAGAGAAGTAGCCGCAGGTAGGTTAGAACAATGGTTACAACGAAGTAAAGTACTTAAAAATAGACCTGAAAATGTGCAAAGTATAGAAGCAACTATCAAAGCACTAAAAGAAAATAGAAAAGAAAATTGGAGGCAAGAATTACTTACCTTTGGGAAATATACAGATATGTTAGACAAACAAAGGGACGAAAGTATGGAAGAGGCATTGCCAGAATTACACAAATTAATGTATAAATCAAATAGATAATAGTATGGAAGAAGAAAGAAGAGAAAAAACAGACGCACAGAAAAAACACGAAGAAAAAGTATTCGGAGAGGAAAAACTGACGCCTGAGGAAGAAGAGTTGATGAAAAAGAAACTCGCAGAACTAAGGAAAAGAGACCCATTTATTTATAGATGAGAATTTTAGGACTTAGTTTTGGCTTTCACGATGCTGGTGCCTGTATGCTACAGGACTCCACAATAGAGTTTGCCGGACATTCCGAACGTTACAGTAAAGAGAAAAACGACCCATGGATTAATCACGAATTAATCAATGCGGCTATAGAAGGTGGTAAGCCTGATGTAATAGTTTTACACGAAAAAGCATGGCTTAAAAAACTTAGAAACTTTTATGGACGTAATTGGAATGCATTACGTGAGCCTACACAAAGACAATGGATTAAAAAGTTCTATCCTCAATTAAAAGATATACCTATTAAAGATTATTTACATCATGAAACACATGCCGCCGCTGGAGTACTTAGTAGCAAGTATGATGAGTGTGCTGTAATGGTTATAGATGCTATAGGAGAATTTGATACTGCAAGTATATGGCAATGGAGCGAAGGAAAACTTAAAAAACTACATAGTATAAAATTTCCTAGTAGTTTAGGATTGTTTTATAGTGCAGTAACACATCATGTAGGACTTAAACCCATGGAGGACGAATATATCTTAATGGGAATGGCCGCATATGGTAAAGTAGAAAATTGGAAACCTTTAAGTAGAAAGATGGGCAAAAGGTATTTCCACCACAAACACCCTTGGATAAGTCATAGACAGTCAATATTAGGTAAAGAAAACTTACAAAGGGGTCTGCCTAAAAATAGTTTTGTGGGTGTAGACGATTTTGATATGGCCGCGGCCGCACAAGATCAAGTAGAACAAAGAGTAAATGCGTATGCCCAATATGCAAAAGAACTTACTGGTAGTAGTAATTTAGTTTACATGGGAGGTGTAGCACTTAATTGTGTTGCTAACAGTATGTTATCAGAGATATATAAAAATATTTTTATAATGCCTAACCCAGGTGATTGTGGTAGTAGTTTAGGAGCCGCCGCATTGGAATTATATAACACATCGGGAGAACGTGTTAATTGGGAAACACCTTATCTGGGACATAATATAGAAGGAAAATATCCTATTAAAAAAGCATTAAAAAGTTTAAAAGAGGGGGAACTTTTTGGGATAGCAAATGGAAGAGCCGAATTTGGACCACGTGCATTAGGTAATAGAAGCCTATGTGCAGATCCAAGAGGACCGGAAGTCAAAGACAAAATGAATGTAATTAAAAAACGTCAGAAGTTTAGACCGTTTGCTCCCATGATTTTGGAAGAGCATGTGCATGACTATTTTGAAATGCCAGGAGGTATAAGTCATGCTCCATATATGCAGTTTGTTGCAAAGTGTAAAAAGCCAGAAGAATTCCCTGCTATCATTCATGAAGACGGCACCAGTCGTGTTCAGACAGTTAGAAAGGAAGAACACCCTGACTTACATAAACTTCTAACAGAGTTTTACAAACAAACAGGCTGTCCAATGTTACTTAATACAAGTTTAAACATTAAAGGACAACCTATTGTAAACGATGAAGAAGATGCTAAAGCCTTTGCCAAACACTATGAGGTAAAGGTACATGTCAGAGACTGATTGGTACAGAATCCAACGCAAATTAGAAGGCAGATGTCACATTTGCAGTGGACTTTTGCCTGATCATTTCGGAGTATGTCCAGTTAGAGGAGAAGAAATATTAGAAGAATATCGCAGGATAGACGAAGGTGTTGGTGAAATATCCGAAGCAGTAAAAAAACTTTTAAAAAGGTATCCTAAAGATGTTTGATATTTTTTACATAGGAAATAATGAAAGTTTAAAGGATTTACCTTTTGCTAAAAGTGTATCTAATCATTCTGAAATTAAACCTAATACTAAAATGTACTGGGTAGTAGATCCTAATATTGAAATTATAGACACCAATGTATTTGATTATCGTCCAGAAAGTTACGATATGAGTTACACTCACATATGGAAATGGGATACTAATAACTACGGTGGTGTGACATTACTACCTAAAAATAAGTCAGAAGGCACAAAAGAAATTAATAAAATTGTATGTAAGAAAACTTTTGAAAAACTTTACACAAAAACACCAGGGAAATATTTTGAAGACAACATTTATGCAAGTCATGTATGGTGTATTGATAAAGACTATAAACTAGATAAGAATATAAATTGGGCGCCTAGTAACTTTGAACCTAATTTTATACATAGTTTTCATTTACGAGGGCAATTAGAGCATAAGTATCCTAAACAGGAAGGTGGAATAAAATTATATCCTAAAGATTGGAAACAAGCAGATATAAAATATCACGGTTACTTAGATGCTAGTGTTAGTTATCCTATCATACTAACTAAGGATGTTGAAATTTATAGCCAAAGAAATACATATAAGGAAGATTATGTTTGGTTAGTAGACGCTCAATACAGAGTGAACCATAGTTCTTTTGATTGGGTACCAAATCCTTTTGAAGATGGTATGACGCATTGTTTTAAAATGCCATATCAATTAGAGGAAAAATATCCTGAAGAAATGGGTGGCATAAGACTTGTTCCTAAAAACTGGAGGGAAGCAGATCTTAAAATACATAAAGATTGTCCTGTAGAAGATGAGAATTATGATGTATTTTACACTAATAAAAAGTTTGATTCCGACACGTTTGAATTTTATGCAAAACGTTCTGAAACGGAATGGTTTTGGGTAGTAGACAGAGATTACGATTTTAATGGTAAGTTACTATATGTTCCTAACAGACATGAAAGAGAATATATACATGTATTCAAGTGGGGATTAGAACATAGATATGAACCAAATATAACAGAATTATGGGACGAAAGAGTCGCTGGTATATACTTAGTAAACAGAAATTTTGACTTTACAAAACAAAAATTACATACTGATATAGTACCTGTTAGATACGACATATTCTTTACTGACGACTTAAATGACTATGATAGATTTAGTAGGAAAAGTAGAACAGATGCATTTTGGTTGGTTGATTCTGAACATATTTTATCAGAAGTGTTTAAATGGGTACCTGAATATAGTGAACAAAAATATATTAATATTTTTAAATTACCAAAGCAATTAGAACACAAATATCCTAGAAGTGTAACTAATATAAGTGATAATAGGTGTGGCGGTATTAAACTAGTACCAAAAAACTTTAATCAAGATGATGTAAAATATCAAGGATTTCTTACAGATGTAGAGATAATAGAGTTTGAAAAGTTTAAAACAGAAGAAGAAGGTAGAGCAAACACAAAGCATGATTGGTTCTGGGTAGTAGAAGACGATATTGATGTATTGCCTGAATTTGATTTTGATTTTATGCCAGACACATGGGACGAAGGAAAGAATCATGTTTGGCAAAAACTTAATCCTATTACAAAAAGACAGTATGATTACGGAGGTATAACACTATACCCTAAAGTAAAACAAGCAAAAGGCAGACCTAAATATATAAGAGAACCTTCTTGCATACAAAAGGAATATCCGGTGTATAACTTACAGCCTGACGATTATAAAGACGGCTTACAGAGCGTCTATGAGCGTCTAGCGGGGGAATGTAACGCAGATATGTACTGGGTAATAGATGCTTTTACTGTTCTAGAACCCGAATTTAAGTTCGATTATTACCCTACACAATGGGATAAACACAATGTTCATGTGTTTTTAAATGAAGATGATGAATATAATAATGTAAGATTAATACCTAAAGATACATTTTTAAATAACAAATATACAGACAAAGAAGTAACTAACAATACATTTAAACATCTAAAAGAAATAAATACTATTGCGAGTTTACGCCCACAGTGGCCAGTTATCCATTTGCAAAGTTTAGAAAAGAACGAGTTTGTAAACGCAATAAAGGAAATAGAAACCCCCTTTGTTTGGACTACAGACCCAGATGTTAAAGTGGATCAAGGGTTGCTTGACCGTGGATTTATGCCTATTGTAACTGATATGCATAAGGTTCATGCATGGCAAAAATTAAATCCACTTACAAAAAAAGTACATGCCTATGGTGGTTTAAGGCTTTGGCCGACATCTAATGACTATTCAAATCTCAAATCAGACGATCTTAAATTAAACAGAATTAAAAATATACAATATGTAAAGCAAGTAGGTTCTACATCTAATATGTTTGATATTGTGTATTTAAGTTACCATGAACCATTTGCAGACAATAGATTCAGAATACTACAAGATCATATAAGATCTAAATCTAACATGCCTTTAATATGGGTTAGAGATGTAGAAGGAATATTTGAAGCACACAAAGTTGCATCTACCAGAGTACAAAGTAAAATGTTTTGGGTAGTAGATGCAGATGCTATAATAGAAGAAGACTTTAATTTTGATTACATACCAGATGTATATGACGAGGAAGTTGTACATGTTTGGGCAAGTAGGAACCCAATTAATGGATTAGAATATGGATATGGAGGAGTAAAACTGTTTCCAACTGAAATGGTTAATAAAGCAACCAGTTGGGGATTAGATTTTACAACAGGACTAAGTAATAGATTCAAATCTATGCCTCAGATAAGTTGTACAACAAAATTTAATACAGATGCTTTTAGTACTTGGAGAAGTGCTTTTAGAGAATGTGTTAAATTAACACTTAATAATGATGAGGAAAGTAAAGAAAGACTTGATGCTTGGTTAAACACGCAGGGGGATGAGCCCTTTACTGCAGAAGCAGTAAAGGGGTCTCACGAGGGAAATAAATTCGCTTTAGCAAATAAAGATAATTTAAAAGAGTTAAATAATATTAACGATTACGGTTGGTTAAATGAGCAATACAATAAATCTAAATAGTTGGGAGGAAGTTACAGAATATCTTGATAATGGATTCTGGCAACCTACACCTAGTTATTTTGAACATATAGTTCAACATAACAGTTACTATCCAAATCATGCTTTTAGTAAAGGACAATTAGCAAGTAAAAGTTGGTTATTAGAAAATTTATACTGGCACAGAGAAATAGATAATCCAACAGTTGCTATATTAGGCAGTTGGATTGGAACTTTAGTAGAACCTTTACATAAACATTTACACATAGATCGCATATATGGTATAGACACTGATGCAGAAGCAATAGAAAAATCAGAAAAACTAAATCAAAAATTTGTACAGGACGAGTGGAAATATAAAGGCGTAGTGCATGATGTTAATATGCTAGACTGTAGTAATATGGAATTCGAAACAGGAGGCGAACTTATACAAGTAAAACCAGACTGGATTATTAATACTAGTTGTGAGCATATGAATACTGGTTGGTTTGATACTGTAGATAAAGATCAACTAATTATAATGCAAACTAACGATTCTCCAGATTTCGAAGGTCACATTAACCCTGTCGCAAGTTTAAAAGATATGGAAAGCATGTACCCACTCAGTAATTCACTATATTCTGGTCAATTAAACACACCTGTTTATACTAGATTTATGCAAATTGGATACAAATAAAAAGTAATCCGCTTTCTGGGACATACCATACTAACGGATCGTTCAACAATGCTCTTGGCAATATTGTAGGACCTCTGCTCTTTGGGATTGCCTGCCCCTCTGAGTCATATCCTACCGGTCTTTATAAACAGAAAAAAGTGCCCAGTTAAACTGGGCACTCACCTTGTACGTTCTTGGTAGGGAGTAACATAGGTAGGCGCACAAGGGTTTTAAATTATACGATATATTTAATATACCTTTTACTAAATGTATCTCTAAGTTCTTTGTCAAGATCTGTTCTAACATTAAACTTAATATTGTAGTCTTTCATTACAGTTCTAAATAAGAACACAACCATTTCAGGTTCAAAGTTATCAAAACTAAACCTAATTGTATTATTAAGACCTTCCCTAAAAGTCTTATCAATACCTGTATCTGTGTACATTTCATTTAGTTCGTAAGCAAGACCCACAACCAAACTGTATTTTGCACTAAGTTCTGATGCTACCTTGTTATCAAGTTTCTTAGCATTACCCTTAATGACTTCTTCAGGATTAGGAAGATGTTTAGCAACTTTACGATGCTCAACAAATTTGATTGCCATTCCCTCTCCAATTGCACCGGCAATCTCAGCCTTTTGTTCAAAGTTATCAGCACTATCAAACCCTGGTGCTTCTAACATTTCACTTACAAATGTCCAACTTCTTGGTGTTGCAAAAGATTGTGAACTGCTTTTTGCATCAAAGTCAAACAAATCACCTTTACTGTAAGTTAAGTAACCTACAACATCAGGGTGTACATTGTTATTAACTGCCCATTGTTGCCAATCGTCAAAGTTAATATCCATGTTAATGTGTCTAAATCTATTAGCCAATGGTGCAGGCATTCTATAAGTTACGCCTCTGTCAGTTTCTCTATTACCTGCGGCAATAATAACAACATTGTCAGGTAAATTGTACTGCCCAATTCTTCTATTAAGAACTAATTGGTAAGCCGCGGCCTGCACACTTGGGGGAGCAGAGTTCAACTCGTCTAAAAACAATACAACTTTATCGTATTGTGAAGCGAACTCTTCACTAGGAAGGTCTGTTGGTGGTGACCATTCCATAGTATTAGTTTCTGGATTTCTAAAAGGATATCCTCTTAGATCTGTTGGTTCCAATAACGCAAGTCTTAAATCAATTGTTACTGCATTGCCTAACTCTCCGCTTTTGACAATACCATCAACTAGTTCTGACTTACCAATTCCAGGTGCTCCCCAGATAAAAATTGGTCTGTTTACATGCATCGCTCGTAAAATAATTGGTTTTACTGAACTTGCTCTTACTTTTAATGTTTCCATATTAGTTACTCCTTAATTTAACTATACATATAGTATAACAGAAAATTAAATATTGTCAACCGTATTTTTAAAAAGATTTGAAAATATTTCAAATGCTTCTTCTCTAGTGTAAGGCTTTTCTCCCCAAGCAATTCTTTCATCACTATTTAAAAGATACCAATCACTAAAATTTGCCTCATAAGACTGAGATGTGCTATATACGAATTGATAATTTGAATATTCTACTATCATATCTACCTTTTCTCCATTTCTAGATATATTATAGCAATAAAAGTTTAGTTTGTCAAATGAAATCTGTAAAATCTTCTATATTATTTCCGTTCATACGATACCAGGCGGCATCTTCTTGACTATATAATACCATTTTCTTTTTGGTAAAATAGTAAGGCCATTGCATATGATTGTCTAATGCAAGGTACATTTTGGGTGTGGGTACAACATCATGACTAAAGTCATAAGAGTCGTAATGTCGTTTTAAAAGTTCATTACCTAAGTAGGTAAGTTTGAGTCCTTTGGTGTCTGTTTTAGATACTCTATAATTACTAAAAATTTTATATCCTAATTGATCTTTGTCAAAGCCAATAAATTTATGATAGAATTTAGAGTATTTTTCAAAGCCTGGGCGTCTAGAATTATTTGGTAAAAGTCCTTCTTTGATAGTAGTAAGAATATCTTTTATTATTTTATTTTGTAATTTATTAGTCCTTGAGGTCATCTTCTGTAACCACTACACCTTGTGTAAGTTTAACTACTTTAAACTCATCTGTAGAAAAGATTTTATTTAATCTTTCTGCAAGGTTAAATGCATGTCCAGAATTACTAAAAGAAACTTTCTTATATTTTGGACCCGGGTAACTTACTAACGTATGAAGTGTTCTCAAATTAATAGGTGAATCATTATAGAATACTGAGTATATTGCATTCGCAGATAATACTTGTTCTGCTTTATATGTTTGCTTGTTTACAGATTCTAATAATACTGTTGGCTTTGGCCTGCTCATATATGTATCTCCTAATATACATATATTTATCTAATTTTGCAATTAAAACAGCACTTAATATTATTTTTTGCTTTCAGAAACTAAAGCCGCGAACTCAGTAAAGCCACCAATCTTTTCGCCATCAACTATAATTTGTGGGAAAGTTCTTGCACCTGGAAATGTTTCCATAAGTGTTTCTCTATCAAAGTCTTCATCTAACATTTTGTATGTTAGTTCATATCCTTCTCTTTCTGCTAATGCTTTTGCTTGTACACAAAAAGGACATTGTGGTTTACTATAAATTTCTACTTTCATACTGCTACCTTAGGTGTTAAATCGCATGTTGATTTTATTTCCATACCATTTATAGATGTATCAAATTCTACTTCCATACCATCCTGTAATTCTTTTGGTGATGGTGGATTAGTAACGTGATGTCTTTTTAAATAAATGTTATCCTTACCACAGGCAACTACACCGTAATGCTTTCTATTGTTCCAAAAATTTAGTGTGCCTGTTTTCATGCTTTTATTTATTATTATTTCTATAATGTTGTCGTTAACTTGGACAAAATTAAGTCTAATTTATTTTCAAATGTTATTATTAATGTTTGGTCTTTGTACCAATCTTCCCTACTGTAATCCATATTCTTATGTGGAACAAAATGCCATCCAAACTTACCTTTTACTAAATCTCTAATATGATTTACTGATGTTAAAGGGATAGCATTTGTATTTGTTTTCCACTGATGTTTAAATATTTTGTTATACCCACAATCGTCAGGCACATAAGTATCTAAATCAGCCATTCTCAAGACGTCTTTGTTTATTCAATCTTTTTAATTCCTGTCTACATTCTACTTCTGTTTTAAACGGTCCTGAATAACCATAATTTGTTAGTGTAGAATACTTAGGCCCATGACTTCTTTTCCAACCCTTTTCAAAGTTAATACAGTACCAACCTGCGGCATAGTAAACATCGCTTTCAGGTGTTTTTGTATATAAAGGAATATTACTATTATAATCTTTATGTGTAGGGTCAAGAGGATAAGGTGTTTCGTAATCAATTAAATGTCCTTTAATATAAAACGAATCGCTTACAGTTGCATTATCTGTAATTTGTTCTTTAAATAAATTAACATTACCAAAATGATCTACAACATCTTTAGCATCTTCAAAGCCTAAAAACTCTTTTCCAGTAATATAAAAATAATGTTCTTGTACATCTTTGTTTAAAATACCTAACTTATTCTTGCCTTGTCTAACAAGCCAAGCGACATCACTTATTTGCTGTAATTGTGTTTTAGTTTTCTTTTTGGCTTTTACCATGCTCTATTCTCCTTATTTCCGTAATCCTCATCTTTGCCTACAACTTGTCCATTTATACTATAAAGTTGTTTGTTAGGTGTTCCTTTTTCATTTTTAAATTCTTCTGGACATACATCTTGCCTCATGGATCTATAAACAGTTAAGTGATCAGGCGTAGTGTAAATCCAATGTGGATCTGCTGGCCAGTCCATAGTTATACGTTTAATTGCTTTATCTAACTTGTCCATTTAAAAACTCTGCATAGTCGCCTGGATTTTGCGACATTCTTTCTAAATTCCATTTTGCACAAAACTTCATAAAATAAACACCTACTTGTTGTTTAACTTCTTGCTTTTTTGCATCTTCTATAATCTGTTTACTTTCTGCTTTAACTTCATCAGGTTGCATTGTAAGGTCTATAAGAATTTTATTACGTTCAAAATCATCTCTAACTCTGTGTTCTTGTTCCTCATGATCAACCCAACGTTGTAACATAAAGTTATTAAAGTTATAACCGCCTGTGTGTCTATCCTCATAGGCTTCTGTTATACCTGTTTTATTTTTAGTACCTTTAAGTCTAGCACCAGGATATGCACTAAATACATTATCACTGCTGTCGCCTCTAACACACTTCTCAAACAATACCCATTCAGGAACAACTGGAGTTTTTACTTCATTAGTCTTTTTATCTATAACCCATTCACCTGTCTTAGCATTTTTAAAGCCTTCTAAACTAACTATTTGATCTGTAGTACCGTTATATTGTGTCACATTAGGTGCTAAGAGTTGATAAAAGTCACTATCAGTACTAACAATAATATGATTATCATCAGGATGTTGTTGTATCCATGTAGCAATTAAATCATCTGCTTCTGCATTAGGCTGTTGTATTACACTACAATTTGTACGTTTATCTAGAAACTCTGTAAGATCATTGTAAGATTCAAAAAACAATTCATCATCTTCTTGCTCTCTAACAGATCTTTTATCCATTAAAACTTTTCTATTTGCTTTGTAAGGAGCATAAAAATCTTTACGCCAACTTCTACCCTCCAAACACATAACAACATGATCACCGTCAAAGTCACGCCATACTTTCTTTATGCTGTTAAACATAATGTGCATAGCCATACCAACTCTCATGTCAATATCTTTACCGCCACCAACATGCTTTGCTCTAAAGAACATGTTAAGTGAATCTACTAATATATAAGTTTTAGCCATAATGTATTATAACAAATTTTTTATGTATTGTCAAGGTTTAAATCGTTATTAATTATTGCATCAAAAGGAGACTCTTTTAAATTCTTTTCCCTTGCGGTTTCAAAGTTCCTTTTAAGATCGTATGTTAGGTATTTGGCAAAATTGGTTAGAATGAAATCTATTTCTCTAGGTTCCATATCTTCTAATGCTTGATCAACAGTAGCACCTAATTGTGTTACTAGGATAGCAAGTTTACTCTTCGCTGTCTGTTCCAAAGTTTGTTGCGATGACATCTACTTCTCCTTCCTGTTGCATACCATAATCCTGATCTGCTATTTCTTGTATAAGCACAGTTCTGCAAACATCATTAAACCATTTGTTTACAACGTCCTCATCATCTTTACCTGAATAGCCATTATCATGTAAAAACTCTACAAATTTATCATTCCAATCTAACTCCATATAGCCTGCTTTTGCATTTTCTGGATTTACATCTAATTTGAGAACATTTACATAAGGTTCATCTTTTATTTCTGCAACTTTCTTTTCGTATTCTGAAACACCTATATTACCATTTTTATAATCCACTTCCAATTCTGCAAGTGTTTTCTGTTCTGGTGTGTCTGCTTCTATTCCTGCTAAAACCTTTTCAAGTTCTTCGCCCTCATAGTAGTATTCTGCTTCTGCTAATGCACGAGTCTTACCTTTAAGACCCCAACTAGCAGGCATCATACTAAAAGGTAATTTAGTTTTCTTCGCCATTATCTTCCTCCTCAAGGACTTCATAAATTGCTTTTATTCTACAAGGCATTCCTACTTGTCCAAAACTAATTGGGATAAAGGAATCTCCTTTTCTTAATATAATATTATATTTGTTTGAAGAACTTTCACTTCTAAATCCTAAATTATTTGCAAATCCTAATTCAAAACAATTATTAAAAAAATGTACTTCTACATTTTTCTTCTTTAATTTTAAATTTAATGTATTATTTTCTTTATTGTAAGAACTGCCTCTAATATTATCTACTCTAATACCATCAATTTCTGTATCTGATTTATAAATTGCATGGCCATCAAATGTATGTCCTACAACTTCCTCATCTGCTTTTGTTTCGTATGCCACCATTAAAAAGAACATAACAACTGCCGTAATTAATAACGGGCTCATATTTTTTATAAAGTTTTTATCGAATTCGTTCATAATATCTCCTAAGTCCCCCAAGCATTACCAAATAAGTTAATATGTAATCTGGGACTAAATTTATAACCTGTATTCATACAGATTTCTGCTACGTCTTTTTCTGTTAGTGTTTGTTGCTCTAGTGTAGCACCCTCGGGCATTAAAAACACACTATCTAATTGTACACCTGCTTCTTTATATGCCTTAACAAATGTATCAACATCTGGTAAACATAATTCATCACGTACTACAAATTTATTATATAAGAAACTGTTTGTTACTTCATTCATTGTAAGTAATTGTTCTGGTATTAATGTGTCTTCTAATTTTTCACCACTAATACTTAACTTAGGACTTGTACTCCATGTAACATGTACGTCTGTTGCTTTATTATTAAAATAGTCTATTAGTTCTGGAGTAACTGCTTTAGAACCATTTGTTTCAAATGTAACATTTTTAAGTCCTACTTCTCTACACATATCAATAAGTGCTGGCCAAACACGTTGCCACCCTAGTAGCGGTTCACCACCTGTAATCACCAAGTGTATGTCTTCACCGTGTTGGCCAGTGAAAGTGCCGTTAGGTATCAAAGACGTGATGTGATCAACCACTTCATCTGCAGATCGAGTCAACTGCAAATGTTTATATTTCTTCGACCAACTGGCACTTGAGTCACACCCTATGGGTGTAACCGGCAAATCTTCAATGCTTGTATAAGCATCAGGATGTTCTTTATCCGCTTTAGGATCTAATACATAAGGCATTTGATCTGTAGCAATTAGGTTATTACGTTCTTGTCCAAACCCTGCACATTCAAAGTTACAACCAAATACGCGAAGGAATACACTAGGCACGCCAACCCACCTGCCTTCTCCTTGCACACTATAAAATGCTTCGCTATATCTTAATTTAGGCTGTTTCTTCATCTTGCCCCTTTAATAAACTTAACATGGTGTTATAATTTAAACCATTGTTTACTACTGTATTTATGGCTTCAAATATTACATTGTGAAGTTCACTACTTTCAAATTCTGTTCTATTATGTACTACATCATCTAAACATTCTATAGCACACATTCTAAACCCTTTATCAAATAATATGTTAAATTCATCTATATTTGAATTAAAAACTCTTCCATATTGTATTAACTTTAACCACAACTTATCTGATATTGCAGTACATTCTAATACTATTTCCTCACTTGACCCATTATTTCTAACTGATAAATGGCCTTGTCCATCTAATAATTCTATATCTGCAACACAATCAATACTTTCAAATACCTCTTCTATAGATACTGGAAATCTTTTAGTTATATAAGATATCTCTTTTCTGTCTATAATTGCATCTGTTATATTACGAACAGGTACTGACATTTTTCCTATAACTAATGTGTTATTA
>Ga0115013_10001231_pt1 | contig 14915 bp, 5 predicted proteins | sample SouAtlMetagenome_2_FD_88686 | JGI IMG/M metagenome (GOLD analysis project Ga0115013, IMG submission 88686) | Marine eukaryotic phytoplankton communities from Atlantic Ocean - South Atlantic ANT15 Metagenome | ecosystem: Environmental > Aquatic > Marine > Oceanic | place: South Atlantic Ocean...
CACTGCTTTGGACACTAGTACCTACGGTAGCATCTTGATCTGCAACTGAAGCAGATGCAGCGGTGTTAGGATCCCTGTTACGTTGTTCCATCTGCTTCTGTTTTTCATTTTCGGCTTGGAATCTCTTGAGTTGTTCTTGCTGCTCAATATGCCTCTTTTGCATTGGACTGAGAGGCTCTTCAGGTATAGCCTGGGAAGAAGAGATACTTACAATGCTTGTTGATCCAGCGTAATTCTGCGCTTGTTGCTTCTCAGACTGATACCGCTCTTGCTCCTGATCTTGCCGCTCGTCTTCCTCCTCATCGAAGCCCCGACGACGTCTTGATGTCGATGTGTCATCGATCTTGATGGATGGGTAGGTAGATCCAGAAGTTTGTGTGCCTGCACCAGCGGTATGACCACTGTCGTTGTTATTGCTAGTGTCTACGGTATCGCTGTTCTTGCTGTTGCGGGTACGGTGAGTTTCGCTATTTTCAGAGTTTCTAGCCTCCTCTTCAGCTCTTTGAGCCCCCATTTGTGCCGCCGTATTTGGGCTCATGGGAACGTAACCCATGTAAGAAAGCTTGGCGCGACGAGGACTAATTACTGGCTGCTCGGGATTCGAAATGATCGAATCATTGTCAGTGTCTGTAGCGCTGAAAGAGTAAGAGGCACAGGCTGACATCGAATGATCATCCGCGGGCCCATCTTGGGAAACCATGTCGTAGAGCGATTCGGCTTCCTCCTTGATGTCGGAATTGAATCGAGTTTCGTCTTCATCGCGGACTACTTCGCGGAAGTTGAAGCGGCTACCGCCTTCATCACGGTAATCATATTCGTATTCGTCTTCTTCAATCATTCGACTTCTGGACGGTGATCTTGTGTGGCTCCTCTTGCTACTTTTGCCCGTTCGTGTCGTCTTTGTAGAATGATCCGAAACATGTGAATGAAAAGAAAAGTTATTCATCGTTTCATGCTGGCTGCTAGAGCCGAAATTCTTATACTTCACCATGATAGGTGAGCTCTTTTGCAGAATATATCAATCACTTTCCGTCTTTGTCGTTCCAGCTAATTATATCGAAATTAGTTGTATACTAAATTACGTTCTTTTCGTGCGAAATCCATTGGAATGAGAACTACTAGTACTCTCCATTATCTAATATAACGGCTGTGAATCTGGGTTACGAATACATCAACATAATACATAGTTCCAACCAACAAGATGGATCTAAGTATTCAGTCCGAATCTTTGCGTTGTGCGTTGAAACAAGCCATCATTATGTGAAGAGGAAGTTGAACCATCGCTACACGTCGCCAAGTTTGTATGAAAGGAATTTATAGGACCAAAAGTTTCGATTACATACAGAAAAAATGAGCATCTTGCGCGCGCCGATCGGCCAGCAGCGATTTTCATACTTCATTTTTTATGTAGAATTAAAAACTCGTACTAAATTCGGAGTCGCGTGCGCATCTTCGATGCCTAAAACCAAATATGGGTCACATCACCGCGATCGGCACGCCTTCTTTTATTACTTAGGGAATAAGAATAACCGTGATTGTACGCATGGATCGCAGATTTTTGTATGAATCGGAGTGAAGTTATCGCAGAATCAAAATTGGATTTTTCCTCATTTTCGGAGGCAGTTCGGCCGTTTTATCAGTCACACTACTAGGCTGCAGGTGCTGTGACACAAGAACTATCAAACAAATAGGTCAACTTCCAAAAGACGAGTTGGTTATTAAACTGTCGGCCGAGCCTATACAAGTCCATCACAAGAAAACAACTATACATACATCATCAAAGACCAGTTTCTACAAGCTGCGAGTCTCTTCTCAAATCACACGAGATACAATGACTGCAGGTATGAACAACAACACCGTCAACAACACCGGCAATAATCTATGGAAAGATGATTCGTCGCCAGACTTGTCGGTACTTCCATCGCCAAGCAGCGTAGAGAAAGAAGAGCTATCCCAACACGAAAAGAACTTTTTCCCTACGAAAGCCGACACCAGCGACCACACAAAACTCACGGTGACAATCACAGCATCAACACAATCGAGCGATAGTGGCGAAAAGTCCGCGGAAGAGGTGGTGGAAAGCTATAGCAGTACCAGTCAGGATTCTGTGGTACGTATTAGGGCTTCTAATTTCGACAATAATGTCAAAACATTCGATAGCGATAGCGATGGTGAAGTTTTTTATGATGCACGCGATGATGCCAATTGTGCTCGGGATGACCAAGAGGAAATGCGCCAACCAGAAGGAAACACTATGCCCAAAAACGAAGACACATCCAATTGGAATTGTGGTGCTTCGGAGTTGAATAACTACACCCAAGACTGCCACCAAGCAAACAGTACCCAAGAAATGATCCTCGCGTATAGTGATTCGACCCTAGAAACAAAAAATAGTGCCAAAGAATCCTCCTATACAGCATTTGACCGACAAAATACGAGCTATGACGATGACGAATCCGATATTGCGTACTTTTTGAACGAATTCCATCGCGATGAAATGCGTGTCAACAAAAATGCACATAGAGCTACGCGGATGGTTAGCGCCATCTCCGTTGGGAATTCAGACAGCGTTAAGCACGAAGACGATGCTCCAGAAGCCACACAAATGGCTGACATGCTCTTTGTCAAAAATGAACCTAATGATAACGAAGATGAAGCACCAAGTGTCCCTGTAGCACCAAAACACGATGGGAGAGATGATATTGAATACTTGGCCTTCCAGCTTGATAGCTTGTCATCATCAAAAGAAGAGCCAGAGGAAGAAGTTGTCTTTCTTCAAGACGATAACGAGGAGGAGGAGGAGATTTACGAAGATACGCAAATCAAGATCGAAGAAGTACACCGTGATGACCTAAGTCTGTACACCATGTTGACTTCTGCGACCCCAACTCCTAAGATCGAAGTCGAGCTGCGTTGCAATAGCAACGATGAAGAGGTGGACAACGTCATCGTTGTCGATGCTGTTGCTAGAGCACTCCGAAGGTCGAAGAAAAAGTCCAAATCCAAAAAGAAACCATCGAGAGAGAATAGCATTACCGGTCATTTGGATGAAATCAAAGAATACAAACCTTCCATGTTTTGCTCAGATGCAATGGAGGTGCTTTTGTCGTTGCAACTTATGGAATGTTTTCAGGATGAAGCGAGGGCTCTTGAGTCTCAAATGTCTATGAGAATGGAAACCAGTAACGGTGAAAGTTATGAAGATTCTAGAGACAAGGACAAACCAAAAGTTGGCGACTGCAATTCGAAGAGCATCAAGTCCAAAGATATTCGCGACGACGATGAGACTTCTTTTATTTGCAAAGAAATAATTGTATCGCAAAATTCTTATACTTCTGAGCTAACAGTGAGGGTGGAAGGCGGAGAGGTTCCCGCATCGGAATTACCCGTTTTGACGCCTCTACAACGGATGAAGAAAGATATATATGCAAATGCTTTTGTAAGTAGCCAGGACGAGGAGGATCAACCAACAGAAGAACACGAGTTGACACCTCTACAACGAATGAAGAAGGAAAGGGGTTGTCTTACTCCTGTTGCTGAAAATCCGGGAGAAGAAATATTTTCGGAAGAGGAATCAAACACAGAAGAGGAATCAACTGATATTGCGAATGCGGAGAGTGATAAACCAGAAAGCGAGCTTTCTGACTTTACGAAACTCTTACAAGAGCGATCAATGGGTCCCTCGGATGTTGACAATGTTGAAAAGCCCGACCCACCCATAGGTGACAAGGATTCTCAAAGTAAATCTCCGAAATACCAAGCAACCAATATGGACATTGAAGAGCTTGATCAAATGATTGATGATGGAAGCTTTTCCATCGATGAATATTATAGCAATTCGGTTACGGGAGATGATGATGATGATCCTATCCGAGCTACTACATCTTCACTGTACGATGGAAAGAACACTATTACCCTTCAAGAACAATCCAGGAAAAAACTCGATGCGATTTTTAAGAAACTGTCTCCAATCAAACTAGTCCCTTCGCTGTCAAATTCAGACGGCATTCCAACTCCACCACAGACTCCACCACAGAGTCAGAAGAATGAAGCCGTTTCTATGAAAGATATGCCTCTATCAGTCGAAGACTTGTCTCCACCAGCGATTGCTTCGGCATCATTGGAGGAATCCAGCTCGTCAGAGTCTCTTGATGGCAAGACCTCGAAGAAGAAAAACAAGAAAAAGAAAAAATCCTTCTTTGCTCTCGGAGAGAGGAAGCAAAAGAAGAGCACATCACACTTTGGCTTTAACAAAATTCGTCGGAATGCCAAGAAAGGTTACAGTAACGACTGGGAAAGCCCACCACCACCAAGCATCCAAGACGACTTACCGAAGGGAACCATGTTTACTCTCGCTCCTCCCCCGTTTATCGACGCATCAGCACACAAGAGGGACGATGATCGAGAAAACTGTTCACCAGATCCAGCATCTAAGGACCTAGCACTGGTACCAACACCAATAAGTGCCGATCAGCCCACGCCCAAGAGCATCATGCGAGACTCGAGTACCCGTAGTACTCGATCGGTCCATTGGGACGAAGAACAACTGGCTGACAAGGTCGAAAAGGGTATCTTGGTGACCTACAAAAGGAAAAAGATGCGACCCATACGCAAATTGGAACACCACTTGGTGGAAATTCGGACCATCCAAGACAACTACGAACACGAGATGGAGGTTGACGAACTGGTGACGGGCGTCCCAAATCTCACCGCGCTAGGATACATTTGCTAAAATGAATGCGTATATCCTTGTATGCACACACAAAAATTCCACTATTGCTTTCCACAATTACACTCGGAGAATATCCTTGCATGCACTCTAACACAATACACCATTACTACCATCCACGATCACTCTCAACCATTAGAAAACCACACGTAATGAAATCGCTATCACACACGCATAACTAAACTATAACAATAAAATTAAACTTTCTCAACCTTTCGAATTGTGTTAACTTGTACGAAATGAATCTCAAGTCTACAATTTTGTGCCTACAAATTAATATACTTTTTTATCACTTAGTTTTGTTGTTAAATTTTTTACATCACGGCGTTATATCCCTAGTAGTATCAGTAGTAGTAAACATTTAAGCAACAGAGTACCCAGCTTCTTTTCCAGAATCTTCGACATTGACGTAGACATCATCGTCTTTGTTGGCGGTCAATCCCTTGGAACGGATACTGTTGAGACGCGTGCTGGACCACTTCATAAAGACAATCGATTGGATTAGGGCAAAGAAGCAAGTGAGCATCAACAGGACGGATCGCTGTCCGTAAAATCCGGTTTCCTCCATTTCTCTTCCCTCCGTCTCGATAGCATTCTCCAATCCCACCAAGAGAACGATAAGAACGAAGCAGACATTGGCAAATCCCAAAAGAGCCATGCGCAGGGATGAGAGACCGGCTTCGGTCATTTGAATGGTGTTACCCATGATCACCAGACCGACCAAAAGGGCAAAGACCCAGAGGTAGACAAAGAGAACAGCGCCCTTTCCTTCCTCTTCAGGTTCTTGTCCCTCGCGATCTCCCCAAATGTACCACCAGGGAGCACTGTATTCGTCCTGGCTGCGTTGGTCTTCTTCGTAGTAGTAGGCTCCATTTCTTCCCCACTTCCAGAATTGCCACCATCGGGTAGGTCCCACGTAATTTCCGTATTGGTCGTAATTGTTGGGGTTTTGGTAGCCGTTTTGGTACTGGTTATTGTAGTTTTGCTGTTCTTGCTGTTGGTATTCCTCCCAATTTTGTGGGGCGGTGAGACGAGCAACCGTAAATGCCAGGAGAGGCAACAAAACGGTCACGGCGCTGGAAATGTTCCAAACCATGAGGAAAGCATCGGATGTGATTCTGGAAAAGGAAATCATGATGAAACTTTTGATATTATTGCGATTAATTCTCTTATCGTTCGATTCTAAACTGCAATCTCCTTTATCAATCTTTGTGAAGGCTGGTGAAAGTTTTAGAGAACGATTATCATCAGTTTGATTTTCGCTTCGATCGCACATCACGAATGCTCTCCGATTGATTAGGAGTTTTTTCTTAATTGGGCCGCCGACCTTGCATGCTCGTGCCGTTGGCGCGCGCAAAAAGAATTGGCGATTTTCATCCGAACTCGGTGGCCCGGCATGCGTAACTGCTTTAAATTGCGCGCAGGGTGGTATTCGGATTGGCGATCGACAAAACTCGCCTTGATGTCACACACAAAAAGACAGAATCCATCATTTTGGAAAAGCTCGTCACTAAAAGAACAGCCGATCCACAAAGAGAACACATACCTGAATGAGCAATCCATCATCTGCAGGGTATAATAGATAGCATTGAAATCAGAATTCCGATAAAGCAACAGTAAATAAATCGGAGCTGAAAAGACAACAAACAATTCAAAGAGGGCCATGGCGTTCACGGCGATCCAAGGGGGCTACGGCCGTTCTAAAGGGAAAACCGCAGCAGAGCTCATGCATCAACGACGAACTTCCAATTCTCCTACCATCGATGATGACTTTACAATCGATAGCAGTGATGACGAAGAACCCTTTGACGAGCCCCGAGTAACCCCCAAAGCCATACGAAGAGCAATTGTGCAAGCCGAGATTGACGGGCTCGAATGGAATGCGAGTGCCTTGGACAGCAACAGCATGAGTGGTGATGATGCTACTGCTACTGGTGCTGCTACTACTACAGCAGCAGTACACAAGAGCTATCTGGACGCCTCAATGGGTCCAACAAACGACCAGCGCAACGATTTTGTCGACCAACGTGACGACCATGTCTTCGAAGAGCGTCGAGATGATACTCAAGAATTTCGTGAAGCCCCAAAGATGATGGATCGTCAAGCTGCGGACACTGCATTAAAAATGATGTCACAGAATAGAGGCAAGCAGAGCAACGGCATGAAAAAGGCACGTAAATCTTTGACGAAGACGAACGTAACGTCTGCTGAATCCAAAAAGCAGCAGGGTGTCCAATTTCAAGCAAGCAGCGCCTCGAGTAAGCAGTCCGACAACGACAATGCGATTCGTCGAGAACGAAGTATGGATGGAGAGGATGAGAAAAGCGCGTTTTCGTTGGCTCCATCAGTGGCCGTCTCTGTTACTAGGAGAATCAGTAACACCACTAATCTTCTCAGTCCTAAAGGCAACAGTGACGATGATAAGACATTGTTGACGGCTGACATTGCAGGAGGAAACTGTTTCGGATCAAAGAAGACAAAGAAGAGTTCTGTTGCCGAAGATCTCTTAAAGGAAGAAGACATGCTGGATACGTTTTTTGAAGGCGTGGAGGGCAAAATTTGCCCGACTCCTAGTGCTAGAAAATCCAGAAAAACCAAAGAGGAGGAAGGATTGGCGCGACTCCTCAGTCCAATTTTGACACAGCTCGAAAAATTCGATGGCATCTTTGAGCATCTGGAAGAATTTGCGTGCCCCAATGATGACGACAAAACCAAAAACGACAAAGACAAAGACGACACTTCAAAGATTTCAGTCAAAACACCTGCCCCGATCTCAGCCAACACAACTGTGTCGACTCCGGTTGGGTTTGCTGCAGCGAAATTCTCTCAATTGTTGGATCAGGTCGAAAAGTTCGATCCCGGTTTTGTGAAATCGAAGGCAAACTGTGGTGAAGAAATGGCGGAAAATGTGGATGATAACATGTCTCAAGCCACGGGCACCTCTAGCATAAATAGTCCCCGCACTGCTTTGAAAAAGGCCTTCCAACGAGCGGAGCAAGAGGTGAAGGATCAAAGGGAGTATAGCTATGAAAAGAAAACTGAAATCGAAAAATTGAAAGCGCAATTTTTTGCGGCTCGATTGAACTTGAAACTACAACAGCAAATCTTGACAGAAGCGGTCAAACAAAACACCGCCAATGCTGCTCAGAAAACAACCACGTATCTCGAGCAACTTTCGGGTTGCCATCCCGTTGTTTCCAGCTGCCAAGGAGGGAATGATTCTGATATAGTCGTTGATAATACGGACGCTGAGCCTCGTCAAGTGGATAGCTTAGAGTACGAAGCAGAAAGCGACATGTTCTACGATGCCGTGTCGGTAGACACCACCAGCGATGTCTATTCTATGGCAAGTGCCAGCGAGCACTCCAACATCCGATCGCATATTATGACTCCTAGTGATCACTCCAAAGCCCGATCGAATATTGCGGCGACCCCTAGTGAACACTCCAATATTCATTCCAGCAGACGCTTTGCCAGAACAAATGTATTGAATGCAGCGACTGAGGATGAGACGTCTGGAAGGTCCAAGTCCTATTCAGATCACGTTTTACGATCGCCCCATAACTTATCTACATCGACGAGATTTAGTAATGCCATCGCCAATACACCAGGGCCTTTGCTTGGAGCTATTGCAGAAGAGTTATCTGCGACCGAAAGCTCGACGTCCGCATCTGCCTCCAAGCATAATGGCAACAAGGTCGGAAACCAGAAATCAAAATCAGACCATCGCCGATGGTCTTCCCATGGTCGCTATCCGGATACTCCATCGAACCCGAAGGAGTTGGCACAGAAGTGGGTGAAGACTGCCAAGTCGGTTTACGACGCCTCTGGAAAGATTATCAATAAAGCGCAATGTACTTCAGCATCTATTGACATCACTGGATCAGATTCCAATCTCGGTGACGAACAGGACCAAAAGCAAACGGAGCTACAGAATTCGATGATCGAAGAGGATGGCCACAATGTCAGTGCCATGGCCAAAGAATCGGAGAAAAAGATAGACCAAAAAGAATGCACGAGTAAAGCTTGTGAGAATGATGATCAGAGTGACTTTGAAACTGCTGCAGATACAATGGGCGATTTAGTTGAGCATGATCTCAGACCACCGATGCTCCGACTTCAGCAATTGCGTAGCGAAAGTAGGAGCCAAGGAAGCCGAGAGAACGCAAGTCTTAATGGAAGCCTCCACGAAGATCTCAAGGCAAGCATTGATAGTAGATCAAAGAGCGGTAGTGGTAGTGTTCACAGTCGATTGTCGTCGGAACTGCCTGAGGGCTACACTCTAGTAGACAGTATTCGACATGCTTCACTATCGGCTCAAACTAGTGGAGCAAATCGGACAAAGCCATCAAAAGAACCTCGCGGAAACAAAGTCAAGAATAGTGCTAGTGTGCACATTCGAAAGACAATGGTGCCTCCACCGCTACTCCCACCAAGACCTCAACTTGATCCCGATGAAAATTTGAAGCCCCAGAGTCTCAAGAGTCCTAAATCATCGGAAACAAACGAAACCTCGGATTTGACTGCGGTGTCCGGTTCTTCCTCTGGTGATCTTCATGTATCACATCTGGAAGATTCCACTCACTCAAGGAAGATGATGGTGATCCACGTAGAAGACACCAAGGAACCACCATCCGATGATGCAACTGTCAACACCTACAGCACTGATGGTGACCAAAAGACCGTCACATCGCACAATACCAACAACACAGGCAGCACGGGCAGCACAGATTTCAGGGATTGTTACCAGGACGCAATTCCTTCTCTGTCTACCATGGGCACAGTTCGCGAAGATGACGTCTCGACTATTGCTTCAGCACCCAAAAAGGTTAATCGCAAGGACATAGTCATGGACCCCATTCCCGACAACATGGCTGTTCCTTCCGATACAAACATTGTCAAGTCTATGGCATTGCTATCGGTTTCGGCAACAGTTCTTAAAAATACCAAGGACACTCGAATCCCTGAAGAGTCGGAGGAGTATGAGGTAGAATCTGTACCTTCCACATCGATTCATTCAAGGCAAGAAGATGTAGAGGAGCCAGTTGAGGAATATGTAGGTGATTCTAGTAGATCACTTGCAAAAGGACGACTTACGACACTACACGAGGTTGGTGTTGAAGAAAGCTGCACCGAGGAGGAGAAAACTGGAAATGCATTGATGGATCAAGAAGATAATTCCCTAGAATCGGTGCAGAGTCAAGCTTCAGAGGAAGAAGAGGGACAGGTCGAAGGTGAAGATATCACGGTTGATTCGAATGAAATTGAATTAAATCCGGTGAATAGTAACTCTGATGAAGTTGCGTTGAATTCTATGATTGGCAATCGCATGGAATCGACCACTCAAATCCAAGGATCGTCGGCAAACCCCATGAATGACCACTATTTACAGCAGCCAACAAAAAATCGATTCCATGGATCATCAGCAAATCCCATGAATGATCAGTATTTGCCACCGATGATTGCTCAATTCCAGGGATCATCGGCCAATCCTATGAACGATCACTATTTGGAGCCCAAAAACCAAATCAAGGGATCATCGGCCAATCCTATGAACGACCACTATTTGGAGCCAATCAATCAAATCAAAGGATCTTCTGCCAACCCTAGGAACGATCATTATTTGGAACCTGCAAAACTACAGAGCATTCGTGACGCTCGTATCGCAGCGCTGACACAACAACCTAATCATCGTACTCAGGGTTTGTTGTTGGTTAATCCCATGACCGATAACGATCACTATTTGGCACAACCTCCAAAGCAGCAACTCGAGGACATTTACGAAGAAGAATCGGAGTCTCAATTCACAGAGGAATTGGAACAACCTCCAAAGCAGCAACTCGAGGACATCTGCGAAGAAGAATCGGAGTCGCAATTCACAGAGGAATTGGAACAACCTCCAAAGCAGCAAGTCGAGGACGTTTGCGAAGAAGAATCGGAGTCGCAATTCACAGAAGAATTGGAACAATCTCCAAAGCAGCAACTCGAGGACACTTGCGAAGAAGAATCGGAATCGCTATGTACAGAGGAAATGTTTCAGCACCTCGAGGAAATCTGTGAAGAAGAATCTGAATCAGAATCCACGGAAGTATCGGATGAACCCCCAAAGCTCCCAATCATAAGTCGCAAAGAAGTACAACCCACGAAACTCGAGGGCATTTGTGAAGATCACACTTCAGTCTTGACAACAAAAAGTAAGCGCCAAGAACTCAACGTTTCTGCCACCACCAAAAAGATAACAGCCAAGCTACTAGAAGAGCCACGTACGATTGCGGAGCGCCGTAGGAGACGATTGAAACAACGAAAAAAGTTTGCCAAGGTTCTTCGCGGAGAGGACGATTCCTCGTCCTGTATGTCCTCGTCGACCCTAACCGATAGCAGTGACGATCTTCATCGTCCTTTCAACAACAATATTGTTGTTGCTGCTTCGGCTTCGGAAGAATCATCGGTAGAACAGGAGGAAGGTCCGTTGTTTTCAGAAAGTTTTGACACGGGATACGGAGAGCAGCAGAAGGTATAGTAGGATGTCTGATAAGTGAACAAGAATATTCTAAATGAACCATTTATTTGTGATTTCAAAAACTATAGTGTAAAAATATATGAACGGCTACTTGTTCAAAAAGATAGAAATTGTTTTTCGTAACATTGCTGATTTTCCATAACAAAAGCAGTAGTTGGAGGGAATCTCCGTGTAGAAACCATGACAGATTCGACGAAGTGTGCTTCGTTATTGGGAATATTGTGATTGTGTGCTTCGAAACATGTATTCGGGGCATTATGTGGCTCTCCCCTGAGCAGGCAGATGGATTGGCATTGTTATACCCCCCTTGCAGCATCGTGGCCAAAGATCGCAATGGGCACTCCCACTGAATGGCACATCAGGCAAAACAAGTGAGTGGCTGAGGTGCTCCTCACCTAGGAGGTATAGACAAAGTGTGACAAGTAATGATGCATCTTGGTTGCAGTGCACCAGGCCACCATGCCCCCAGCTGGGCAGTGTCCAGTGGTGCCGGGCTTGGCAGGCCATGTGCACACACTGCTGCCACTCTGGCTCCTGTGACCATGCCTAAGCCCTGGCAGTGGTGGTTTGTGTGTGTGTGTGTGTTTTTTTTAACATGGCACCAATGTCTCTGTGGGGGCTTGCATCGATCCCATGTGATCCCTGGACGCGTAATCATTTTCATTCTAACCCTAACCCTCAGAATATTCTAATCTAAGAAGTCGACGAAAATTTTCATGTTGTGAACTGCAGAAATGAGTGATTCCCGAAATAGCCAGAAGGCACAATGCGACGTGGTTTCAGATTTTTACGCAGTCACTGTTCACCACGCACGTCGAGTAGTTGGAATGATAAGAACTACGTGCGATAATTTTGCGCGCGTTGACGTTGGGAAGGATAATAATTCGTCTCTTATTTCACCACAAAAATTCTTTTATAATTTTCTTTGAATTATCACGATGAAGGTCAGCTCCTTAATACTAACCGCAAGTGTGTTCACCGCTACTGTTTCGGCCTTCACGCCTTCCAATTTGGGTGCGTCGAATGCTTTGCAAAATGTCGTCGGATCTTCCGTTGGCGAACGAGTCTCGCCTCTTGGAGTTGGTACCTTCGGGGCCAGCACGAGCGGGGCTATTAATGTTGCGGATGAGATGGCCCAGCGTGATGTCTACAGCATGGAGAGTTGGGCCTTGCAATACGGCGTACAAAAGGTCGATGGTGTGGAGTTCTACAGTGCAGATGGCGTTGACTATGAATTGATTACGAACCAAAATATTGGTGCTGGAAGCCCAGTTTTGTTTATTCCTGCAGACATTGTTCTTTCTTCGGATGCCGTAGTAAATGAATTTGGAGGAAGCCTCCAACAGGCTGAAGCTGCTCTGGTACAATCTGAACAAGGACTCGCCCAGCGTCTTCCCCTCTTTCGACTCATGGTCAAGATTCTTGCTGAATACGAAAAAGGACAAGATTCCCCTTACTTTCCTTGGTTGAATTCCGTGCCAAAACGATTCTTCAACGGTGTTGCAATGACGGGTAAGTGCCGCAAGCATTATAAATCCAACAAAAAAGGCGAATCCTTCTTTGCCATCTTACGACTCTGATTTCTTTTGCGTTGCAAAACTGTCGTTTCTATTCAGACGCTTGTTTCGACTGTCTTCCTCCTTATGCTGCCGTGTTGGCCACGAACGAGCGAAACGCGTACTCCCGATTTGTCAACGCGATTCGCAAAGGATTCATGCCTCTCCAACCCAATACTATTAATGATGATAAGGTTGTTAAGTGGGCCTACAATGTTGCTCTCACTCGATTCACAGAAGTTTGGCAGCCTTCCCGACAAAAGTTGATTGCTCCTATGGCAGATATGATCAACCATAGCGCAAACCCCAACGTCAAAATCTCGTTCGATGGCAACGGAAATTGCTCCGTGGATGCCCTAGTTGATATTCCTGCTGGGTCTCCTCTCTCCATTTCCCTCGGAAACCCTACGAACCCCACGCCTATTTTTGCAAAGTACGGGTTCTTACCCAACGACTGTGCCACCATCTTTTGCAAGGCAATGCATCTTCAGCCCCAAATCGAAGAGCTTGGGTACGATTTTGTGGATTTGCTATTTCAAACTCAGTCTGGAGAAATTGCTCCAAAAGTCTGGGATATCTTCCTCCTCAAAATCTTGCAAGACAACGACCCCGACTCCGCCAATAATTTTTATGTTGCTTGCAAGACTAATGATGAGGGTTCGAAACAACAATTTCACCAACAGTACTTCGAATACACACTTCAGGCCCTGAAAGACCACGTGGATGGTATCCTGGGAGACGTCGACCAATTGACCATGAAGGCACAATCATATGACCTGAATACACACCCTCGTGTTCCGGTCATTGTGGCCCACAACAATTTGGTTAGAGATACGTTCTACCAGACACGAGCCCTTCTCGAAAACATGGGTTAAACTTTCGTTTGGGTTCTACAAGGGAAACGATGGAAGATCAGGAACTCGGTTCCATAACACTTAAATGTACTTATTGAAAAAGATAGAATTTGTTTTTTGTAACACTGCTGATTTTCCAAAATAGAAGCAGTACATGGAGAGAATCTCCATGTAGTTTCTATGTAATGAAGTAAGACAAGATAGATACATAAAAGCTGCTGTTATTGGTATTATTGAATTGCTATAGAGTTGACCTCAGGTTATGACTGCACTTTGCCAGGAGACAATGATAGGCTCTTAATGCTGCTAGCACCGACGGTCTGACCCTCATGCAAGCATATGGGCCCAACATCCCTGTGGCGTGGTGGCAAGTGGTGTTTAGTGGGGCAGCCAGCTACTAGGTTGTAAACCCCAGCTCCCCAGGTGGCCTTGGGTTACCCCTGTGCCCCTCTGCCTCTGTACCAGGGTAATGGGTGGGGGGCAGGCAAAAGGGCCTAAACCCTAATGGGCCAATAGCCTCAACAAGAGTGGGAGGGTGACCCTGGCAAATAGTATGTAGCCATAATACCTTTTAAGACTCTATTTACATCATCCCTAATACTCTGAGTCACCAGCCACCTGCACTCTGGCCTTGTGTTGGGGCAGGGCCCAGCAGCAGCATGGCAAGCACGGGCAAGCCAACCAAAGTAATCAAATGCCATTTTAGCACCCCACACCATCGAGGCTATGCCTTGATTATACATAAGGTATTTGTTGGTAGATGCCTATAATTTGTATTGCCATGTTGGTAGCTCATGGTTGGTGTGGTGGTTGTGGGCTTTGCCACCAGGTGCCCAGCTATGTTGTTGCTGCACAGTACCCAGCGCTGGGGGTGTGGCCATGGGGTGGGGGAGCACTCCATCAGTTGGACTGATCAGTTGGTACACTCCATGGTGCACTCTGTGAGTAGACCAACTGGGGACTACGTTTGCCCTCCCCTACACCCCAGCACTGTGCAATAGTGCTACCACGCGACACATTGCTGTTGCTGCCAAAGGGTAGTGCGCCACTATAGTGGCATGTCGCGCAGTTGCTGGGCCCACTGCCCTCGCACAACACAACAACCCCCCAATTGCTCTTTGGGTGGGCGCAATCCCCCCCCCCCCCCCCCCCCCCCCCCCCCCCCCCCCCCCCCCCCCCCCCCCCCCCCCCCCCCCCCCCCACCCCCCCCCCCCCCCCCCCCCCCCCCCCCCCCCCCCCCCCCCCCCCCCCCCCCC
>Ga0115013_10001232_pt1 | contig 14912 bp, 15 predicted proteins | sample SouAtlMetagenome_2_FD_88686 | JGI IMG/M metagenome (GOLD analysis project Ga0115013, IMG submission 88686) | Marine eukaryotic phytoplankton communities from Atlantic Ocean - South Atlantic ANT15 Metagenome | ecosystem: Environmental > Aquatic > Marine > Oceanic | place: South Atlantic Ocean...
GCTAGAATTCCCAGTCGTTATATTTCCTTTTGCAGCGCTTAATATTTACAAAGAAATAGACCCTAAGGAATGGATGCCAACGGCCCACATAGACCCCAATTTCCCACATTTTTTGATGAATTACAACAAAGATTTTCAATATTTCAATCCCGCCTCCAAAGCCCGTTACGCTGCGCACCAATCGAAGCTAGAACTGGACAATATTAACCTGCTTTATGTTGCCCTAACAAGAGCCGTAGATCAATTGTATATCATTGGGGAGGCCCCGTCTAACAACAAGAAATCAGACTCCTTAAGGACCTATTCCGATTTATTGGTTGGGTTTTTAAAGGCAGAAGAGAAGTGGCGCCCTGGAGTTTTAGAGTACTCTTTTGGAAAATTAGAGGGTCTGTATTTTGAAATGCCTTTAAAATTTCACACCAGAACGCCCAGAAAGTTTATTTCGACCTCGATAAACGAGCGCAATATTTCAATGGCTACAAAAGCCGACTATATGTGGGACGGTCAATTAAGAGAGGCGATTGAAAAAGGCAACCTAGTACATCATTTACTTTCAAAAGTTTACACCCAAATGGACATTCCCGTTGCAATCCAAGAGGCCATTGGACAGGGTTTGATTACACAGATGCAAGGGCAGCAACTAAGAAATATGCTTAAATCAATTACCACACACCCTAAATTAGAAAGTTACTACAGCAACAAAGTGACGGCTTACAATGAGCGTGAAATAATGACAGAAAAAGGTAAAATTATCATTCCAGATCGACTGGTCGTACAAAAAAATGGTAGCATCGTCATTATAGATTACAAAACAGGGAATTTTAATTCAAAATATCAACAACAGTTGGATAATTACGCGGCAACTGCTCAGCAAATGAGTTATCATGTTGAGAAAAAGATTTTAGTTTTTATATACCCTAAGCTCTCTATTAAAATTTTGGAATAATAGTAGAGAACATTAACCTCCTTGTAAACTTAGGATTTTCGACTCAATTCCTACCCCGCTTCCAGCTGCTTTGAATCAGTATTATGATTTATAAAACAATAATCAATAGTTCCAATAGACCCCTCGAAACTACGCCAAAATATAAAACAAAGGCTTAACGGGTTTCATTGTTTATGTCAACAAAAGGCTCTAACTAAAAAAGATCGATTCACCATCCCCAATTTATTGTTGGGTTAAAATTCAACAGATATGTTTGTTAAATCAATTTTAGGCCTTACATTTGCATTAATTACAATCAATAAATGAATTATTTTATGCGAATTTATAAATTAAAGTTTTGTACATTCTTATTAGTTGCATCCGTAGTTACTATGAGCGCACAAACCGAAGATAACCCTTGGCTATTATCTGTTGGAGTATCCGCTATTGATATTTATCCCGAAGGAGAAAATTTCGAATTTTTTAATGATAATTGGAACGTCGGACTTCCCTACATTACAGTAGGCCGTTACTTGTTTAAAGACGCTTCTTTTGGACTAACAGGGACCTACAACAGAATAGAAAAATGGGGTAAAGCAGAATTAGATGAGGATTTGATGTACTTGTCGTTTACCGGGCTGTTTAATTATAGTTTTTCAAATTTACTAAAGCTAAACAAGCTTGATCCTCACATTGGACTCGGTGTGGGCTATACATGGATTGAAGAAGGGCCTTATAACCGCAACAATAGCGGAGAACCCGACTCGCTCAACGGGTGGGGTCACATAAATCTCTCGGGAGGCATCTCCTACTGGTTCAATGATAATTTAGGATTGACTTTACAGACAACTTATAACCACATTGGTGAAGGCGACACAGATATTTTGCCACAGCATTGGCGCCACTCCTTAGGGCTTTCTGTTAGATACGGTGGCACTGACACAGATGGTGACGGAATATATGATAATAAGGACGCTTGCCCACAGGTTCCAGGTTTAAAAATATTTAATGGATGTCCAGACACAGATGGTGATGGTGTCCAAGACGCTGACGACCGCTGTCCAAACGACCCTGGTTCCATAGAGTTTGAGGGCTGCCCTGACTCCGACGGAGATGGCGTCTCAAACGACAAAGATCAATGTCCAAACGTTGCTGGGTTGTTAACATTGTCTGGCTGTCCTGACTCCGATGGAGATGGCATTACAGACGGTGACGACAACTGTCCAGGCACTGTTGGCCCAAGAGGGAACAGAGGATGTCCATGGCCGGACTCCGATGGAGACTCTGTCTTAGACAAAGATGACCAGTGTCCAAATGAAGCAGGATCTGTTGCTAACAATGGATGCCCGGAAGATCCAAGCGTTATAATCAATGAAATGTTAGTAGGATTGGGCCCCGTAACATTTAGCACTGGACAATCTTCTATTTTAGAAGAAGCGGAGGTTTTACTTCTTGAAGTTGTAGCCATTTTAAATGCCTATCCAGAAACTAAATTTGCTCTAGAGGGTCATACCGACAGTAAATTCACAGAGAAATTTAACCAAAAACTGTCCGAAAAGAGAGCCGCTTCAGTACTTAATTTTCTAACTAGTAATGGCATTGAAGCTACAAGGTTATCGACTGTTGGTTTTGGAGAAACAGCTCCAGTTGCTTCCAATGACACATCAGAAGGAAGAGCACAAAACAGACGTGTAGAAGTGAAGTTGTCAAACTAAACAGGGAAATTAAAAATATAGCTTAAAACGCCTCGCAAATGCAAGGCGTTTTTTATTTTTATAAAATGCATAGTTTTATTTTTGAGGTTCTGAAAAAATTAATTTCTAAGGGGTATGTTATTCCTCAGTTAACCTTTGTTTTGCCCAACAAACGCGCGCGGTTGTTTTTAAAAAAGGAGCTAGCAAAGCAAGTTGCTCTACCCACATTTTTACCAGAAATTATTTCTATTGAGTCTTTTGTTGAAGAGGTGTCACAGCTTAAACAATTAAATAATACAGAGGCTTTGTTCGAATTCTATGCCCTGTATGCTTCTACCGTCCCTAGTAAAGACGCCGAACCCTTTGACCGTTTTACAAAATGGGCAACCATTGTCCTTCAAGACTTTAACGAAATTGATCGCCATTTAGTTGAACCAACAAAAATATTTAAATACTTAAGCGCCATTCAAGATATCAATCACTGGTCTTTAGACCCCAACCCCACAAAGATAATGAAGGGCTATTTAAGGTTTTGGAGGCAGGTCGCGCGACATTATTCTAATTTTTCTGAATATTTACTAAATAAAGATCTTGGATACCAGGGTTTAATTTATAAAAATGCTGTTTATAATTTAGAAGCATATTTACATAACACAAAGCGGGGAACACATGTTTTCCTTGGTTTTAATGCTTTGAATGCTGCAGAGTCCAGCATCATTCAAGAGCTTTTGCAACAAGAAAAAGCAGAAATTTTCTGGGATGCAGACAAGCTGTTCTTAGATAACCCTTACCACGACGCGGGACTGTTCATGCGACGCTACAAAAAGGAATGGCCTTATTATAAATCAAATCCATTTAACGGGGTTGCAACAAATTATACGACGCCCAAAGCCATGCATATTACTGGTGCCTCAACGCAAATAAGTCAAGTCAAGTATGTTGGTGAGCTTCTAAGTGAACTATCTATACAAAATAAATTAGGAAATACTGCGCTGATTTTAGCGGATGAGAACCTGCTATTACCAGTTTTAAACACATTGCCTCCAGATATTGAAAGTGTTAACATAACAATGGGGCTTCCTTTGGCACAAGTTCCATTGGCGTCACTCATTGATCAATGGTTTAAGCTTCAAGTTTCAGAAACGGGGCGGTATTATTATAAGGACATCATAGGGATTTTATCACACCCTTTTGTTGCGCTTTTATTGCAAAAAAATCAAGTGAATTACGTTCAGAATATTATTCACGACATAAAGCGCGACAACCTTATATCGCTTTCCTGCGAGGAGCTTTTAGCCCTTGCCCCAGCGGCCGAACTACCCTTAAGACTTCTATTTGAACCTTGTCATGCATTACCAAAAGCAGCCATACAACAATTATTGCGCCTTTTTATTGAACTAAAAAAACAGCACCAAGATAAAAGCGTAAAGAACACCTTATCTTTAGAGTATATATACCGGTTTTCGACTCTCTTCCAACAAATTCAAAATTACGATGTGGAATATAACATTGTTGATTCTATAAAAACCTTGCAACTGATATTTAAAGATGTTTTGACCAAAGAAACATTGAATTTTAAAGGCGAACCATTAAATGGACTCCAAATAATGGGTATGTTGGAGTCCCGTGTTTTGGATTTTGAGACGGTCATTGTTGTTTCGGTCAATGAAGGGATTCTTCCTGCAGGGAAAACACAAAACTCATTCATACCTTTTGACGTCAAAATAGAAAACAACCTACCAACTTACAAAGAAAAAGATGCTATTTACACCTACCATTTCTACCGCCTATTACATCGAGCAAGCGAGGTTCATTTGGTTTATAACACGGAGCCCGAGGTCCTTAAAGGGGGTGAGCCTAGCAGGTTTATTGCCCAATTAGAGCTAGACGGTCATCACCAATGCCATCACCAAATTTTGACTCCGAAGGTTCCTAAAACAGACACATCTCCTTTTGTTGTAAAAAAAACAAAAGTGATTTTAGAAAGCCTGCAAGCTCTGGCTAAACAAGGGCTCTCTCCATCTTCCTTGGGGCGGTACATTCAGAATCCGATTGATTTTTACAATCAAAAGATTTTAGGCCTTGAAGAAAATAATGCTTTAGAAGAAACTGTGGAGGCGACTACCTTTGGAAGTGTAGTGCATTACACCTTAGAGGCTTTTTATAAGCCTTTTGTGGGTCAGTTGTTAGACATAGAAAAAATCTTAGCGCTTAAGTCAAAGATTGAGCCAACAGTACGTCAATTTTTTAAGAAACTTTACAAAAAAGGAGACATTTCTAGTGGTAAAAATTTAATCAGTTTTGAAATTGCCAAACGTTATATTCTAAATTTTTTAGATCACGAAATTGAACTTTTAAAAAAGGGGCATAAAATTGAATTAAAAGCCCTTGAACTCCCAGTAAGCACTATACTTGATAGCCCAGAATTTGATTTCCCCATTTGTCTTAGAGGGAATATTGACAGAATAGACAGTTGTGACGGAGTCCCAAGGATTCTTGATTATAAAACCTCTAAAGTAAATCAGACTGACTTAAACCTTGTGGACTGGCCGCCGCTTGTTGAAGACTACAAGGCCCACAACAAAAGCTTTCAGTTGTTAATGTATGCGTATATGTTACATAAATCCCAAGCGTTAACCCTACCTTTCGAGGCCGGCATTTATTCCTTTAAAAACTTAAAAGCCGGGGTTTTAAAATTTACAAAAAAGGACAAGCCTGGAAGGGGGGCAAACAAACAAACCCAAATTACTCCGGAGATTTTAGAGGCTTTTGAGGCCCAACTTAAAGTACTCCTTTCCACAATATTTGATATTGAAAACGACTTTATAGAAAAGAAAGATTAGAATGATCAGCACTATTATAAATGGCAAAATCCCTGGGCCAAATGGCCGGCCTATCGTCTACGACTTTTTTTTTGAACTCAATAGGTCGAAGGCCCCAATCGTTATTTTTTGCCATGGCTATAAGGGTTATAAAGATTGGGGGGCGTGGACGCTTTTCGCAAAAGATTTTGCCTCTCAAGGCATTGCTTTTTTTAAATTTAACTTTTCTTATAACGGCGGCACGGCTGAAAATCCGATTGATTTTCCCGACCTTGAAGCCTTTGGGCAAAACAATTATACCAAAGAACTTCAAGACCTAGAGTGTGTCATCAATTGGCTAACAACACATCAAAGTACAAATTCGGCTTTAGACACAAACACACTAATATTGATGGGTCATAGCCGTGGCGGGGGCATAGCGCTCATTAAAGCCTCAGAAGATTCACGTATAAGAAAAGTAATTACATTGGCGGGTGTAAGTGATTATAAATCAAGATTTCCAGAAAAACAGGCATTAAAAGCCTGGGCCTCCTCAGGCTTTTTTTTTGTGAAAAACGGCAGGACCCAGCAACAAATGCCACACGCATACCAATTTTATGAAGATTTTTTAGCCCATGAAGATCGCCTCACCATTTCTAAGTCAGTGAAAGGATTACAAATTCCGTATTTAATTGTCCATGGAGCTGAAGACAAATCTGTTGCGCTTTCAGAAGCCATAGCTTTGCATGAATGGAGCCAAAACAGCACGTTTTGTGTTATCCCAAAAGGGAACCATGTTTTTGGCTCAAAACAACCATGGGACAATCCCCAAATTCCAACGGAATTAGAACAAGTTTTTGAGAAAACGATTGATTTTATTAACAATTAGCTTTACTTCTTAAAAAAAACACCATTTATCTGATGATTTTTTTGGAAAAATCGAAGTAATTTTTGTAATTTGGTTTAAAATAAAACTAAATTATGGGATATTCATTCAAAAATAGCAAAGGAAAGACGTATTATTTACATACAAAAGACGTTGTCTTAAAAGGCGGTAGAAATCAAACGATTTATTATTTTGCAAAAGACGAACGCTCTAATTCATGCGACCTTCCAGCAGGAAAAAAGATTGTAGAAAATGAAAAAACAGGTTTACCATTTGTAAAATCTATGTAAATTTTATTTTCAAACGATTAAAAAAAAACCGCTCTATTGAGCGGTTTTTTTTGTTACTTATATGTGCGGGTTTTTTATTCAATCGCAATGGCTGCATTATAAGCTGTTGGATCAAATGCGTTGTAGGCCTCAATGGCCTTGCCATTCTCCCATTTGAACCACGCGTAACCCTTTAAGCTCAAGGCCTCCCCATTACTTTTTAGCACCCCTCTCCAGTTGTACCAAACATTTGTATAAATATTGCCGTCATTGTAATACATGGTAGCCGTGTAAACATCGCTGTGCGCGATGTCATTATAGTAAGTGTGGCCTTCGCTAAAAGCTGTCATGAGTTCAGAAACACTCAGGCTCACATCATTTACATAATACACAGCATCTTCAGAAAAGATATCTTTGGCAGACTCCATATCATTATCGGCATAGGCCTTCATGAATTTATCTACCATAGCAGTATACATGTCTTCGTCTAGCATATACCCTGACATGGGCTGGTCGTCAATAGGATATTTGTTTTTATCAGCGCAGCTAGTCAGCAAGCACCCGAATATAAAAAGCGTGATTATATTTTTCATTTTTAAATTGGTTTATAAGTTAATTTACATAGATCGCATTACAGCCGCCCCAATGATACCGCTGATGCAATATTTAGCTGTTAAAGCGACGAGCTCCGCAAACATGGCGGCCCTTTGTTGTCCCAATTGCATATGCATTTGGGCGCCTTCTGGGCCATTGTATATTTCAGTAATTCCATAAAGCGTGTGTCCTGTTTCTCCGCTATTTGGGTCTAGAGGGTTGTTAAATTCAGGACTTTTCATTACTGCATAGCAAAGCACGACAGGCTCAACAGCACCTTCTATGTAGTGCGTTTCACGCATGAACGCTTCGTGTGTCTCAAAAAAAGATTCCATGCGATCATTATCGTCATTTGGCACCTTAAAAGCTATATGGAAGCCAACATTTCCGGTTTTAATTTTCATAATATCTGTTGATTTATTAGTCTTTTTAGTTTTCTGGAATGACGAAATCTCCTTTAGTTTGGTACCACATTTTGAGTTTTCCTTCTACAATTTGATACCACTCAATATAAGTGCCGTCGTTGCCTGTAAATTGTGCATTGACCCATTGACCTTCTTGGTTTGTTGCTTTTGGATCATTTGAACCCTTTGGGTAGGCCGCAAAGGCATAGTCTATTTTCCAGCCCCACTCAACTTCTTTTTCACGGGATTCTTGGTAATCAGCTTCGATTTTGTCAACAAAATCTTGTCCTGTTGTAACAGTATGCCCGTCTTCAAAGACAAACATGCCACCGTCTTCAATCATGTCTTTCATTGTTGTGTAATCCCGAGCGGCCCAGGCAGCATCAAGAGCCTTAAAAACCGTTACCGTGGCTTCATCACCTAGGTAAACACTTTGACCCTCATAGGGCCCAAATCCGTTAGTGGACTCTGCTGCTTTTTCTTGTTGTGCGCAACCCATCGCAAAAAAGAAGGGTAACGCCATTAGTAATTTTCTCATTTTAGATTAAATTTTGTTTCTTTCAAAGATATTAAATTTTAATTGCAAAACGGAATTAAAAACACTCTTAGTTTATATTTTTAGTGTGATAAATAGAATAATTATAAAGTTGGGGGTAATATTCTTTTTGTGATTGTATTTTTGGCGCTCTTACCGGGGCTTCATTAGAGCTTATTCCCCTTTTGACAAGTAATCAAGCGCTAGGGTTGCCATAGATTTAATTCCTGTGAGCATGGCTGAATCGTCAACATAAAAATCTGGAGTGTGGTGTGGTGCTGCTTTTTTTGGGTCTGTACCTTTTTGAGCACCCCCAATAAAAAAATACAGTCCAGGAACTTCTTTTTGAAAAAAGGAAAAGTCCTCTGCCCCCGTAATCGCATTCATAAAATGCACATTTTCTGGGCCATTAATTCTTTTTAGTGATGGTAGCATATTTTCATACAGGTCAGGATCATTGTATGTGATAGGGTAGCTTACTTGGTAAGTAATTTTTGCCTTGGCGTTATTGGCATTGGCGGTATTGTAAACAATTTCCTCTAGCCTTTTTAAGACCGTAGCCTTCATGGCTTCGTCCAAGGTTCTTATGGTGCCTAGCATATAGAGTCTTTCAGGGATAATATTGCTTCTGACCCCACCGTGAATGCTGCCTATGGTTACCACAGCCCCTGCCTCAGTCAGCGGCAAGCTTCGGCTTACTATGGTTTGAATATTATTTACAATTTGGGCCGCTGTTACAATAGGATCTATGCCGGTCCAAGGGGTTGAACCATGGGTTTGAACACCTTCAAGATCAATTCTAAACTCATTAACAGCCGCCATGATGCCTTTTGGCCGCAAATAAACGTTGCCAGCAGGAAATTGGGACCATATGTGTAGCCCAAAAATAGCCACTACATCGGGGTTTTTTAAAACACCCTCTTTGACCATTAATTCCGCTCCGCCCTCTTCCCCCGCAGGCGCACCCTCTTCTGCTGGTTGAAAAATAAATTTTATACTGCCGGGAATATCCTCTTTGATTGTGTATAAAATCTTAGCGACACCAAGCAACATTGCCGTATGTGTGTCGTGGCCACAGGCGTGCATTACAGGTACTTTTTCACCATTGTACTCGCCAACCATATTAGATTTCCAGGGCAGGTCTGCCCGCTCTTTGACCGGAAGTCCATCAATGTCTGCCCGTAAGGCCACTACTGGACCAGGCTTACCCCCCTTTAAAACTGCAACAACACCAGTTTTTGCGATGCCAGTTTCAGCCTTTAAACCAATTTTTATCAGAGCATCTGAAATTTTTTCTGCGGTTTTAAATTCCCGATTACTCAGTTCCGCATTTTGATGAAACCAATGCCTAAGTTCAATAATTTCGGCTTCGTGTTCGACAGCCATTTCGGCGACAACACCATCAAAATTTTGGCCATTTAGAAACAAGGTCAAAAAAAAGGATATGAATAGGAAGTATTTTTTTATCACAGGAATCATTTTTGCGGTTATACTTCATCCAGCTGTTTTGTGAGAACCCACATCCAAACAATTACGCAAACAAATACAAAGACAGAAAAATAAAGTACAATTTTGTTAGCCTCCATAAGAAAATGATTTACCTAAAGATATAAAAAAAATGCAGACTTAAAAGCATTAGCACATAAGTTAATCAAAACCTACATCCACTTTTGCTTAGAAGTTTCAACATTATAAAGAATATTGTTGACGATCAATTTTAAGGAGGTATAATTATAGGTGCGAACTCTAATTTGGCCACCAGCGGTAAAAATCAAGAGATCTCCTAGATCCGAATTTTTATACCAAATAGGTTGTGATATAATGGCCGATTGTATTTTATAATGCTCGACGTATGTTGTAGTAACGTCCCAGAATCCAGATTGAGACCGGATGAAATTTTTTGAGACGAAAAGGGCATTGTTTTTGTAAAACCGCCAAGCCGCATACAGCGTCACAATCAAAAAGAAAAGTACAAATAGCCGACAATAGTTACCTTTAAAAAAATCAAGATTTAAATGCATTACAAGTAGGCCTGTTGAGGGCAGAAGGCTAAAAAACATAAAGTTAATAAGGAATTTTCTAAGGCTGGGTCTCAGTACAATTTCTTCTCCTACGGCTTTGCCGTAAATAAAATCAAATAAGACCTGTTTTTGAGCTAAAGTACAGCCGGGCACCTTTACGTTGCTTCGCACGTCCTTTACAGAGGAAACCTCGCTGGAAGCTTGGTTGATTTTTATGTCAACAATATTGAGCAGTTTTTGAAACCAATTTTGAGCAGTCTTGAACTGTTGTACTTTCTGAGGAGATAACAGCACCGATTTTGTTTTAATCAGCCCGTATTTAATTTCTAAATTTTTAGAACTACGCGTGGCTTTGTATTTATAAAATTTTATCACAGTAGTGATGAGGTTTGTCAAAAGTACTGTGGCGATGACCCCTAAAACCAAGCAGGCAATCAATCCATAGCTGTAGTCGGCTTCTTTAGCGATGTTCGTTAAATCAGAAGCGAAACTAAGGTCATAATCGTCCAGTAATTGAAGGCCTAGAAACAGCCCGCCAATAATTAAACTCAAGGTTTCAAAATAGCGGGTGGTTAAACCGGTTTTAATCAGCGTTTTAAGGTCTATTTTAAAAGAAGTCTCTATTTTACTTAGCGACTCCGAGTCTGTGGTTGACAAGCTTAATTTTTTTATTTCTTCAGCGATGACTTTAAAATCATTTGCTACCGATTTAGATACAGCCTTAATGTCTACCTCAGTACTGCTGGAACCGGCGGTATCCATTTGAACCTCATAAAGGTTAAACAGTTTGTGAATTAAATTTTGATTGATGTTTATTTGTTGAATTTTTTCAAAAGGAATGCTCAAGTTTGTTTTTTCGAGAAACCCTTTGTGGACGATAAAGGCCGATTTGTTAAAGTCAAACTTATATTTAAAGAAATAGTACTTTATATAAGCAAAGAGGGCAATTAATACAATGAAGCCCAAGAAAAGAAAGACAGAAATTTTCACATTTCCCTTGATGGCTGGAAACAGGAGGTAGATAAAATTGAAGCTGTTTTTTCGCAGAGACTGGAAAAACAGCACGACCGATCCAATCGCAGACTGTTTTTGAAAGGCTGTAAATTTCTGAATGATTAATGGGTCCAAAGGCCGTCTTTTTTAGGGTTATTTTTCAATCTTATCAGAGATTGTTTCCTTAAAGCTTTTGGCTATTTCTAGCGGCATTCCCGGTATGCTGATGTCTGTGGTGCTGCCTCCTGCCGTGTAAAACTGAAGTGAGGCCAATCCAAATTTTCTTGAAAAAAGCCCTTGATGTAGGGCAATGTGCTGAATGCGGTTAAAGGGAATCAGAACCGTTGTTTTGTGAAAAACCCCAAAGTTATAAATCACATCATGAGCTCTGTAGCAGTAACTCTTTCTTTTAAATCCAGCCCAGGAATAAACAATATAAAGCCCCCAAAAAGTAAAGTAAGCTATCCCAGCGGCTTGTTTATAGGGTATGGATTTTAAAAAATTAAAATAATAAATACACAGAATTAGCCCTATTGAAATAAATGAAAATACAAGAAAGGTACTTATGAGCACAACCCAATAATGCTTTTTATCTAGGACTGTTGCTGCAACGGCCTCATAATTTGGGAGGTCTTGGGCTAAAATTTTATTATTTTCAAAAGTTATTTCCATTTCAAAATTTTTTATAAATTTAAGAAATTAAAAAATCATGACACTTTTACAAAACAGAATTAAATATGCCAGCATATTATTGGTTTTAACCCTAACGAGCTGCAATCAAAAATCTTCTGAAGTACACTTGCAATTAGAGGCCAGTCAGGCTCAGCTGGAAACGAATCTTCTTATGTATGAAACCGTTTGGGACAAAGTCATTAATGGCCGCCAAATTGCATTGATTAATGCGGACTATTTTGATCAAGATGTCACAGCTGTAGCCACTTCGGCTGGAGATGTTGTCGGGCTTGAAAATTTTAAAAACTACTATAACAATTATCTTACAGGGTTTTCAGATGCAGAATTTACAATCATTGACGCCTTTGGCCAAGGCAATAAAATTGTCAAGCACTGGAATTTCAAGGGAACCCACGACGGCAATTTTTTTGGTGTGCCAGCCACCGGCAAGCGCGTAGATGTCTCTGGCGTTACCTTAGTTAAAATGAAAGCAGGCAAAATTGCTGCAGAGCAAGACTTTATGGACTTATTAGACTTTTACACCCAACTGGGATTGATGTAGAATTGTTTTAGTTGCCAAAAGTTGTTATTTTTTTGGGAAGCGACTAAAGTCGCCCATACCGTCGCTGTCTAAAACGTCGTGTTCCTTACCGTAAGCATTCTCCTCTCTTTGTTTTTTACTACTATAAAAAACATTCCAGATCAAAAAATAGACGTAGACGATGAAGATTACAAAGCCGATAATAAACATAGCCAACCCCATTATCGTCTTCTTTGTCTAATGGTTAGGGCAAATAACAAAATGGTTCCTGGCCAATGCGCGGTGTAAATAGCCTCGTCTGTACGACCCAAAATCCCCAGCCCTACTGAATATAAAAGGCATACAAAGGCGAGAATTACAGGGTACCACTTGGCAAAAAAAGTCTTAATTAATTGCATATAATTTAATTTATTGTGCAATAATATCGATTAACCCCTACAACTCTGTTAAACTTTCTATAAATTAATAAATAAGTCTATCCCAAACTGGCCTCTAAGTTGATAATGCAATTTAAGACTTCTGAAATTGGACAGTTGTCTTTGGCCTCATTGGCCAATACTTCAAATTTCTCTGGTCCGATTTCTGCTACTTTTGCTTTTAAGGACAAATCGATGTTGGTGACCACGCCGTCTTGAAATGCTAACACCGCTTCAGTCTCTAAGGTCTCAGGGCTAAAGCCTGCGTCATTTAAAACAAAACTCAATTTCATGTTGAAACACCCTGCCAAGGCCGCGGCGATTAATTCCTCCGGGTTGGTGCCCAATATGCCATCCTCATTTTTAAAGCGGCTTTTAAAACTGTAAGGCATATTGCTGAACGCCCCGCTTTGCGCGCTTAAAATTCCTATACCTTCGGTACCATCTCCGCTCCAAACGGCATTTACTTTTCTTTTCATGGTTAATTTTTTTACTAAAAATACAAAAAATAGCATATCAATTTTCGGATAAATGAGGTTGTCCAATTTGCCAAAAAAATAGTGCTTTTAAAACCAGGCATTTTGTTATATTGTAGCCGTATTAACTAAAAACTTAATTATGATAAAAACGATTAAATTACTTGCAGTTTGTGTTTTAATGGCATCTTGTTCAACGGGGAACCATCCTGATTATGAAGCAAATACTGCTACCGCACAAAAATATTTTGAGCTTCACCAAGCTGAAAATCCAGAGGCAATGTTTGAACTTTTACACAATGAAATGGAATGGCACATGCCCGTCTATGGGTCTGAAATGGCTGACTTAGAAACTTTTAAAGCGGCCATTATTAACTATCAAACTGATTTTGACAACATGAACTTTACCGCCGACTATTGGTTGCCTGGAGTAGATCCTGAAACGGGGGAATTTGACGGCAGCACAAGAACCTATGGCACTTGGACTGCGGACCATGTTGCTACTGGAAAATCTGTCAAGCTTACAGCCTACCATTCTTTTGCATTTGTAAACGGCAAAATTTCTGGTGGTGGCGATTGGTTTGATCTTGGCGGTATGATGAATTATCTTGCAGAGTCACCTGCTGAGGATGAAGAATAGATCACAAAATAGTATGGTAGTTATACTTTTTTTATTTTCAAAAGGCACCTTCTAAGGTGCCTTTTTTCATTGTTTTGTTTTTTATTAAAAATTATTTTTCAACAAAACAGCTCAGTCGTTAAATAAATCAAATACAAAAATACTATATTATTAAACATAAATTTCAAAAAAGTATAGAGCAAGATTCTAAAAAATTTGTAACACTATTTATTACATTGTAACACGCGCTTATCCGTTTTTCAAAAGTTGTGCCTATCTCTTGCTAATTTAAAAGTCTGAAAAACGCCTTATTTCCCGCGTCCTGTTTTCCTAACTGCGGTTGTTTTTCTTTTGTTTTGGTTGCTAAATTTTGATTTAACCCCTTTCTTATTCTCGCTTTGTTTTACTGTTTTGTTTCCAAAAAATTTACTGCTCATAATGTTTGACTTTAGTTCATTGGTTTTAACAATCAAATATAATCAATGAAAGCTTAATCCATTTAGTTTTACCAGCAATAGCTGAATTTAAGAATAAGATATTCCTATGGTTTCCAAATAAAAAAGTCAAGAATTAAATTACCTATAGTTCCTTTTAATATTAGTAAATTTGAGAAGTATTAGAAAAATCTAACTCTGATATAATTATTTCTGCTAATTCTTACATCAAAGTATAATCCGTAGTAATTTAAAATGTTGACTAAGTGAAGTGTTTTTTTCATTTAGTTTGGGTTATAGTTTGTGATGTTAGAAGCAAGAACCATCTGCATATGAAATCACACCATACCAGTTAAAAGCTTCACAGCTATTATTATATGTATTTCCATCACAACCACAAACAGGGTCAACTACTGCAAGGCAAGGCGTTTCTAAGTTGATCAATGTTTCATCAACACACATATTAGGCACATCTTCATTATCATCACTACTACAAGCGAAGATTAATAAAGCTGAGAGTAAGAGTAGTTTTTTCATTTAGTTGCTTTTATCCCTACAAGTTAATAAAACTTTTTAAAGCTCAGTAGCTTTAGTGTTTTGGGAAAAGCAATAGTGCCAAATGAGTGCCAAGA
>Ga0115013_10001234_pt1 | contig 14907 bp, 9 predicted proteins | sample SouAtlMetagenome_2_FD_88686 | JGI IMG/M metagenome (GOLD analysis project Ga0115013, IMG submission 88686) | Marine eukaryotic phytoplankton communities from Atlantic Ocean - South Atlantic ANT15 Metagenome | ecosystem: Environmental > Aquatic > Marine > Oceanic | place: South Atlantic Ocean...
CTCGCAACAAAGATCGCGGAAGCGTAATTTCAACTTGGGTCTTGCCATCTGTCCGGCTTCAAGATCGAGACGCGTAAAATACTGCTGGGAAAAAAATTCGGTGTGAGTTCTTCTGCTTGCTACTACTGCATGTACCGTAGTAGAAAAACAGCTATCAAGAGGGGCATCATCGTCGTCCTTCCTCTGTCTCTCCTCCTGCTTTCTCACTGACCGTGACGCTACACCCTAGAAGCCCACCTCTTCGAACATCCATACAACACATCCGTAATTAAATACATCACCATGAAGTCTGCTATTCTTCTCGCCATGGCTGGATCTGCGTAAGTAACTACTATCTAAAACAGAACCAAAATAGAACAGCAATCGATGATGTCTCCGAGGTGAAAGAAATGCTGTTTCCTGTCCAATAGGAAAGGATGGCATTGTTGCTGTGATGGGTGACGAAGTAGCGATCGTGCAAGATGGTTAAAACTGGAATATTGTATCTATATCGTAAGAAGCAACTCTTCGGAACGATAGTGATACGGCAGAATCGCAAACTTTTCTTTTTGCTTCGAAAACCAACGTGTCCAAAAACAATGATGTGATTATCGGTGATTGGAACGAACCAACGAGACTCTCGATTGCTGTTGTTATTTTTATTTTTCGAACTACGCTTTGGATCGAAAACAATGGGATATAGTTAGTCTGGTTCTCACATTGTTTCGCTTTCTTGCACACATCATGTGATCTTGTGAATTTTCATGGACCCTGCCAATCAATATCTCAATCGTGTGTGACTTTTCGTTGTCTTGCTGATCCTCTCCACAGCGCTGCCTTTGCTCCTGTACAACAGCAAACAAAAACAACCCAGCTTGATGCCTGGAAGGATGAAACCGTTATTGGAATCACCGCCCCTATGGGATACTTCGACCCCCTTGGTCTGTCCAAGGGCAAGAGTGACGAGATCATGAACGCATACCGGGAGGCCGAACTCAAGCACGGACGAGTTGCCATGGCAGCATGCCTGGGATGGTACCTCAATGCCGCTGGTGTCCACCCAGCCTTCAACTCGAGCCTCAGCAACAACCCCCTTGAGGCCGCCAAGCAGCTTCCTGCCGTTGGATGGGTCCAATTTGTTCTGGGATGCGGGGCCATTGAGTGGCTAGCGGAAAAGATCAAGGATCGTCCCGGATACGTCCCAGGAGATTTGCTTGGAGCTGCTTATTGGGTCGACAATTCTGATGAGGGATGGGTTTCTTACCAAAACAAGGAAATCAACAATGGACGATTGGCTATGGTTGCCTTTATAGGAATCCTGACCCAGGACATTTATTTTGGAAACTACGGCGACATGATTTTCAGAAACTAAGTACGTTTCACAATATGAGCAACACCAATAAGTCTCATTTTGCGTGAGAGGCGTTTAGAATGTGCTTGCTGCTCGTTCCAATCCATGCCAAACACACCAAAAACCACTACTACTACTACTTTACTACATTTGTTGTTTGTCCAGCCGCTCGAGACGAACAAATACTGCCGGCATGGCAAACTAATTATAGAGAGATGTTTTCTGCCCACTCCGGGCCGATGGATTCGTTTCTCTCCTCTGCGAGTCCGAACCATGTTGTTTTTTAATAGTTCTATTTTAAAAACTGCCATTTCGTTTTCTAGATTTGATAATACTCGTTTCTTTTCCAGCATTGTTGATTGGATCCATGGCGTAGAAAGAAATACGCCAATCAACAGAGACAAAATGTTATAATCTTCGATGGAAGAGTTTTGTCCGAGGGCGCTCGCAGAGCGGGCACTCGTCGGAAAATGGGGATTGAGGAGTGATGTTTACAGCTAAAAGGTGCTTTTTTTTGCAACTTTTTGACTGTAATCTGCACAAAGGAAAAGAGCTGATTGCCATGGCCTTAAAACTGTAAATCTACATATTTCGAAATAGAAGCGTTTTGAAATTGTAGTAAAAGTGTAGTAATAGATTTCATGTTTTTATAGCGATAGTGTATGTGAGTTATTTTTTTTGTGTTTTCATCACACTTCCGATATAGAACTCGGATATTTCGTCCCAAAATAGTTCTTGACTAAATCGTGCCGAAAGTTGATCACCTTTCCAAATCCACGGGGAAAAAAATCAGTTTGCATCTGATCCATTCCATCAATATTCCGGTCTGATAGCACATGAATCAGAGACTTGCGATTCATGCGTTCGAAGGTTTCGACGGAGCTGTACACGTTAAAATCCATGTGTATTTGTCCGTCGTAGGTGACTAGAAGGGTAGTTGCTTGTGGGTCTGCTTCGTGGTACCAGTAGGCGACTGCGAGACATCCATCCCCGATCTCCTTCTGTACGATGATGGTCTGGAAATCTTCCATAACCATCTCGTAAAATTCGTCGCAAGAGGAGAAGAGCTTTGGGGGCGACTCAAATGTACCGAAGGGTTGTAGGGCTATCTTGTTGGGCTGGTGGTAATGAAAGGACCCATCAACCAGAAAATATACCTTGTATCTACCATCAGGGTGCCGATCCAAAACCTGTGCAGAAAAGAATCTTTCAAAATCGTCATCTTCATCAACATCTGGATCAGCAGCCAATACCATCGTTCCAAAGGGAATATCGTTTTGAAAGGCCTCTGAGTTCACGCCAGCCTTGTAGTCAAATTTGACAAGATCTTCCCTCTCGACGACCTCTGAATCCAAGTCGTCGCTGAGTGCCATGTATTGCATAACACCCTCTTCATCCTCGTAGATTCGCTGGATTGTGCCCTATGAAGCAGAAATAAAGATTTTGAGTCGTGCATATGTATATTTATTCAAAAAACGAGATGCTGCAAACTACTTACACCATACCAAGTCCTCTCCTCCTCGCGGTGAAAGAGGACTCTGTCCCCCACCTGTATATCATGTGGAGAATCTGGGACCATTTCATGTTGAACCAAAAGCTGAGATCCGACGGGTACTTGTTCAGAATACTGTTGCTTCGCCGGTTCTAGGTCATAATCGGAATGCGTAGCCCATTTGTTTGGTTGATAATCTGGAATGTGAGTGATTGCACCAGTTTTGGTCTCTACCAGAGCAACATCGTTGAACAATAATGTCCCATCTTCTTGTTGACTGTTTCGAATCACGTCTAAGGAATCGAGAAGATGCCCGTAAAATCTCACATTACCTGCTGAGAGAAGACCCACGGTCCATTTGCTCGTGATTGAGGTCTTGCTACGAAAGGTCACGGTGGCGTGATAGACCGGATTGAACTCAACCAGATCCGTTCGAAAGCGTTCCAGCATCTGATAACGCCACGAGGAATGGAACCCCGTCCTGGTTGAGGATGGTGCCAAGACAAGATAATCATGAGACAGCCATTGGTAGCTGGAGGCGTCGTTCACAAAGAGTTTGGTGGTAATTTGTCCCAGTTCTCGAGGAGCCTCAGAATCCATAACAATCGCCCGAATTTTTTCACTGTTATTTGTGGCAGTCGTGATCGTCTCCCGCATTTTTTCCTCGCACTTTTCGAGGTGAGACTCGTCTCCATTTGTTATCGAAGGGCACGCCCGAAATGTAACAACCCCGCCAAAATCCATGTAATCTAAAGCGCGACATCGAATACTATCATTTGGGCAGAGTACCACAACGATATTATCCCCATCACCAATGAAATTAGAGGCCATTTCTTTCATCACTACGTCGATCCCTGAAAATGTCGGCACAGTGTTTTCATTTGTGGATTTTTCCTCTTCTGGAGTACCATCATCCTCTTTCTCACACCATATCGAGGGCACAATTGGGGTTGAATGAGTGTTGATGTTGGAGGTTCCCAACATTCCCCCAGTTGTGATAAGAAATGTTGATGTCGATTCCGAAGAGCTATCCCCTCCAATAGCCCCAACCAGAGTGGAAATTGCGATTTCTCGTTTCGATATGTCGTTCCACAATTGCAGATCCATCGAAGAATATTCATGCTGTGGAAACGATCGAATTGCCAAATAGCCTTCCTCGAACATAAAGAGCATCGAACTGAACAAAGGCCTGTCCACTACTATATCGTGGCGGATAATGTCGGAGAATTCAAGGTCTTCAAGGGCTTTCGTCACCGCTGTCTGTAGTGATGCTAGATCTCCGAGGTCCATAGATAAATCTTCAGCTTCAATGGCCACAAGGAGACCCTTGCTAGGAAGGACCTGCGCTGATTTATTTCCATTTTCTTCACAAATGCGTTCGGGCGGGTTTAGATTATTTCGATATTCCCCCCACATCATCGTATGGTTGTTCGATCCTATGTTGGGTTCGTAAATAACTAAATCTTCCAACTCATGGTCCACTCGCTCGTGATTTGCAAAATCGACGGTGTTGCTAGCCATAGTAAAATACTGGGAGCAGGTGTGGGGCATTCCAAACAAGTTCAGATCGACTGTGTACTTTGCAAAGTCAACCGTGTTGTGCTGTGGATAATCTTCCTGGCGGACCAAAATACCTTCGGGTTTTAGCAACTTGGCCATGTAATCCACTAATCGCTCATTGTGGTCACCAACACGAAGGCCATCGAAAATTTCCGTCACAAGATCTATAAGTACCATATCAAAGGTTCCAAAATACTCCTCTGGAGGCAGCAAGGTAAGACTCTTGGCTGCATCACCAAACCACCAATGGACTCGCTCATCTTCAAATTTTGGTTGGATGCCGTAGTGCCGAAACGAATGTCTCAAGACAGTCTGATCGATTTCCATGCCAATGACCAACTCCACAGACTTATATCTCAATAGCTCGTACAGAAGAACAAGATCGCCCCCTCCAACGTACAAAACACGTTTCATGCCGTTCTTTGGAAGAAAGCTTGCGGGGTAATGAATAAGCGTCTCGTGTACATGCGGCCGAAAGGCAAGGCAGGAATGCAAGACATTTTCAAGATGTAAACAGGTATCCTGTTCCCGCTCGTCTGCGTCCTCCAAATCCGAATTTCCCGAGTGATCTCTAATGGAGCCACCCCCAATGTAGGACCGTGACCATTCCAAGAAGGCGTATGGTGTTTTGGACTCCTCGTATATGGTTTGTGTGAAGAGGTTTGTGCAAAAATGGGAGGCAATATGTCGGTTGTACTCGATCGGGTCACCATCATAGGGTTCCATAAGACTATCGTAGGCTGAAGTTGATGTGGGAGTCGATAGAGACGCGCAGGATTGACTACTGTCTTCGATACCTCCCGCTAAACATTGCGGGAGATCCTTGTATTCCCGATTGGGTCGCGCGCTGGCCAGGAGGATCCCCAACGATTCTACCCATAGTTCATAATATTCGACAATGGCGCGATTACCGACATCATTGGGTTCAATAGTCAGTAGCTCCTGAACTTCCTTCTCCATTGACCGCAGTCGCAGATACTGTGCTTGTAGGACATTCCGTTGGGTGGATCGCAGTGTCTGTTCGGTTGTTTCTGATTCGTCTTCAGATTTGTGAACCCATTCGATTGCTTGGGTCTTGGGATAGTAATCCCAGGACAAAAAGTCCGCGTAGGGATCAGCACTTTGTCCCTGATACGAATAATCGTGGCCCCATTGATCGTGGAGGGTGTGAGTCCAAAACCGATAGGAAGTCTCTTCCGTTTCATCGTCCAGTGCCCTCCCGATTTTCCCTTCAATAGCAAATTTCTGGGCAATGGAACGATAAGGCAAGATTATGGTCTCGCCCTTTTTGATATCTCGTGATGCATGCAACTGATAGATGGCAAAAGGAGCGTCTGAAAATTGCCCCTTTTTTAAAAAGTAAATGTCCGTCGCTTCGGTCTCGTTTTGCTTGGTTTCCGAATGGACCACGTTAAAGTCGTCGCTTCGAGGTATCCAGTGATAAATTGGAACCATGCGGTTGTCCCAACCTCGTGTTACTACAGATGCAATTGTCGATTCAAAGAGTTCTTTGAATTCTTCCCCACGTGGATTGCTCGAGTTGTAAAAATGATCAATAATCTTCATGGCGTCCTTGTTTCTTGTGTTGGGAGGCCTGCAGAGATTGTATTCATTGTCGTCGCTACCGTCCTCCTTTTTGGCCCATAATCCAAGAATGTTGGCCTTTGGGTCCAATTCGTTTCCCAAGATATTGCTTAGGGATTCAAGCTGCGAAGCAGACCACAAATGGCGATCCCGAATTTCGGGAACGATCGAGTCGGAATGCTCGTGGAGCGATAGAATCGAATCGAGAAAGGGACGAACATATTTTGTAACTGTGGGAAGCCGCTTTTGCTCATCAGGATTATCTGGATATCGATACGTTTTTGAATTTAGCAATTTCGAGGCAACATCGCAGGTGTGCAGTAATTTGTAGGAGGGCTTCAGCCGCTTGAAGACAAACGAGTTTTCCGGAACACTCACTAGGAGTTCTCCCTTGGGAATATCGGTGGAAGCAACAATGCGGGGCTCGAAATTTTCGGGCGGGGGTTTGGGCTGGGTGTCGTCTTCAGCGCTTGCCATAAGATTTATGTTTCCATTGTATCCTGTTAGCAAACGCAGATATCGCTTGGCAAAGTAAAAACCATTTTGGTACATAAAATCGTTGTGCCCAGTTCCCTCCTCATAATGCTTCCAGGGTTCGTTGAAATAGTTTTGCTCTGCAAAATCTGCACGGCTTTTGAGCCACATCATCACGGCAACGTGTGGATCGTACTCAAGGTTTTCATCGTCTTCAAAATCGTCGTCGTCTTCTGGTTCCGATTTCTGGTTCACTTTTTCTTGAGACGCTTTCGTGGGAAGCGTCATTGCCGCCAAAATCATTGATATTCCACAGAGGAATGCCAACAACGACACGGGATTCCTCCGAAGTACTCCCATGTTTTAAATTTGCTCCACCAAAATCCAGTTTCTTATGAGTACAATTGCACTGCTATCCACGAGTAAAATGACGGGTTCTATTCGCCCAAAGTTATATAGTTTTTTGACGTTCAGAAAATCGTTTCAATGCCAATTCTCGAGTCCCTGGGTTCCTGGCCGCGCCAAATGCTGCGGAGGTAATGATAAATGATAGACAACGACTCCTTTGCGGAGGTCTCGTTTTGGACTGTCAAAAGTTGTTGTTAGCCCGAGAGGCGAAATGATGGGAAAGATGATGATTCCGGTAAGAATACATATTGTCGTCCGTCCGTCCGTCATCAGGAAAGCCGACCGACTCGGCATTGCAAAAGCATCAAATAAGTAAACATGTGCCTCATGCCACTAGAATAGTACGCAGAGATAGTTGGCGGGCGCTTAGCGCGAGGAAGAAGATTCGCGCCACACTTTCAACGGTCAAAAAAACATCGAGAGTCGAATCAACCAAATCACAAATTAAGCATCCTATCTTTTACTGCAAATTGGAAGTGAAGATTCAATACACGAATATTATACGGTTGACCTGAACTCACAATCCCTCTAACGAATATTTCGTTTCATGGACTGCAGGAGGAAATCTTATTATCTTTCTAAGATATCGTGAGATTGTTTGTATTGGTTTTGGTTGATTCGAATTTGCGTCTAAATTCCGCAAACATTTACGACGCAAGCAAGCGCAAAATGCTATGAAACTAATTACTGTAAAAAATTGTATTCTTTTAAGGGGGTTAAGGCTCTCTCTATATAGTACTCCCAACTGACTCTACGGCACAAACACAGAATCAGCTGGTACCTGTGTCATATGAACATAGCAGCGGTTAATAGTGCCCCCATCACCGACAGTACAGTCATCCCGCTAGACCCGGTGCTTCCTGCCGCCTTGAGCTTCCAGGCATCATCTCGTTTCATATTTAAGTAAACCTCGAGGCCGAATTCCCTAGCACCGGTGCGTTGGACACTGGTTTCTTGTAGCTCCCGACGATTACGATATCGTTGCACTGCGGAATTTCTGGCATATGATACCGTCTGGTTTTGATTTGCCTCGTTTTGTGGATGTCGAAGGTGGCGAGGCTTGTTCATTTCGATCTTTCCGAGAAGTCGCCGTGAGGGACTTGTTTCGTTTCCAAACGCTATTGTCGCAACACCCTCCCCGGTGACCATGCCAGCACTTATGAAAAAGTCAGACACCAGGAGCGAGTGAAAGGCGCACTTGACCGCGAAGAGTGGACAATCGAGCATCGTCAGGGTGTTGGCGATGACCCCGTTTACAAAGGCATATTGCTGCACATGGAACGGTGTTCCACCCAATAGAATCTCACGCTCCCAAATAAACCAGTCAATTGCCTGAATGTAGAGGCCGTCGTCCTTAGCAGCTTGGCTGAGCTCGACACAGACCGTCAGTAGCTCTCCCTGATTATAGCCAGCCATGAAGACGGGGCTCGGGATGGGTTCGCGGGTATGGAAATCGCACAGATATCCGGTAGCGTTATAGTCCTTGTTGGCAATCACTTCCTCATTGAGCTTTGGTTCCACCTTAAAGGCGTCCAAACCATAATCATTAGCCATCTCAAATTTGATTGTAAACAGATTGTAGAGTGTGTTTTGTACTCTTGAGGTGTTGCTGGATGGTGGACCATTATACAACTTGTATAATGCACAAAAGGCCATTTCTGCCTTGTTGTATGTGTAATTGCTCACAAAGACCTCGTTATTATTGATCAAGATCTTCGGATCGTAGTGAAAAACGTGCCTCCCGAGTTCGTCCACCTTGTTGAGTGTGATTCCATCCGTGAGATTCGTGGTGCAATTATCTGGTCCGCGTCCCACAAACATCTCAACCGCAGCGTTGTTGTACAGCGTATTGTTGATATGGTAGTCGATCACGACAGTGTTGTTCAAACGCATGTAATCCACCGTTGGTTTGTTGATGTCATACAGCCACTTTACTTCTGTTTCGCCGCCGTCACAATTAATACAGAAACTGCCGTTCGCAATCTCGAGGGCCCAAGCGGCCAGAATCGCCAGCGTATATTTTGCTAATCGATTCATGTCTCTGCTTGATCGTTGCAAGGGCGGAGGACATGAGTGCGCGTGTCCTTTCCGTTGCGTTCAATTTTGTCGAGTGTTGTTGTTTACGATATTACCATCATTTCTCCCGGAGCTTTCAGTGATACGAATGCAATTGTAGACTGTGCCAGTTCACCAGAGTGCATGTTCTTGTTGACTAAGGTCAACTTTTCCCAAGCGCAATACACTCTAATAGTCGTTTAAATGAAACAGAACCCCGGTTAATAGAAATGCGTGTGGTGGTGCAAGATTTATGGAGGATCGAACTACATTTATGGAGGATGCAACTCGAGAGAACGGTTTGAATAATTGTAGTGACTGCTTTTGGTTTCTTATCCGATGTTTTGAATACCTTGATACTCTGGTGAATTCGTTGCGAAGATTAGTGAATGAGCCTTCTATTGGAATTCCAAACTGCCGGTCAATGCTGTCCTATGCCAATGGGGATAACATTAAGTGACGCAAATCTCCGGAAAACTAACCTTAAATCGGCACGAATACAAAATCGAAAGAAGAATAAGTTTTTGAAAATCCGAGCGACGCTCACGTGTTTTTTGCGTTACGGTTGGGGGGACAGAACAAGTCTTATTAAATTGACCGATTTCTTGATAGCGGGAAATTTCTCTTCGAGAATAATGGCCAGCATAGTCAATGCATTCACTATGACCATTGACAAAATTGGGGAGCGCTTTGGGTGTGATTGACAATATTCTCGGGTCATTTACGACCCAGGGTTGATCTTGGATCTTCTTGGGCCTTCTTCATCGACATTCTTCTCTGGGTCTGATAAATATAGGTTCTTCTTTTCTGGGGATAATAACACCGAAATGACTTTATTCTCATTCAAGTGATTGATATAACCCAATGTTCGGAAATTCAAGAATTTACTTAGGCCCACGCTACTCCCCAAGAATGTTGTTGTTCTCCGAACCTTATCTGTCATTCTCGCTAAGCGAATATGTTTTTAGCTTGTGCAATCTCCATAGCGACCTTGGTAGCGGCTCCATCGCGTTCTTGGACGCATAGCCAATTCATTCTCAATCTACTATAGCCTGTGCTCTTGTGACGTGTCCGCGGGAGCAAGAACTCGGCGTCATGACGACCAAGAGACTTATCGGCGGAACGGACATATCCCAGAAAAATTTAACGATCAAAAGCCAAAAGACCCCGGGTCGTTTAAGGAAATTAGTGCATCAACCGCGCATTTAACAAAATTTTGTCGTTTACATAACTTGCAAAGAGCACATCGCTACCCCAAATTCTTTATGCGATAGTCTTGCTGTAGTCTTATCAAGTCTTGGTCTTCTCAGTGGAAATAACCTTGCGAGCTTTTTGTATTTATTAGGAGAACATCTCTCGGAGGAACAAGGAAGAACAACTAAAGTGATACAGCTGTGGTCCAGAGCTTACAATCCCAAAGAGGTATGTAAAGGCGGCGTGGTGTGTCCTTCGACTGTGCGAGTGCCGCTACCGCTTCTCCTGCTGCTGCTTGTCTTAATCTCCATCATTTGATCATTGCAAACCAAGTGCAATGCCGAACCGATCTAAATGACGGTGCTGAATCAGTATCCCTCACTTCATTCTGTTGCTTTTTCTGCTCCTGTGTCAGCAAAGAGTTTGGCCGTTACGAAAAAGGAAAAGAGGGAAAAGGAGCGTAGAAGGAGAGAGACAGAATTAGGAATTGACGGAATCAACTCCGATCCACTTGGTGTTCGAGAAAAAAAGGTCAAAAAGAAAAAAAAGAAAAAGGGCAGTAAATCCCCTTTGTCAACAAGGAGTTTGTTTGTCACGAAAACAAAAAAGGATAAGGAGTTCATCCAAGAGAACGACACAATGACGTCAAAGAGCAAAAAGAAACACCAGGAGGTTGTCAACAGCAAGGATGGCACCCCTTGGATTGTTGATGAGAACGGTAACAAAATCAAAAAGGCGCGTAAAAAGATTCGGAGAAGGGCATCGACTGGTGACGCCGGCCCCGTCCATGGTTCCAGAGAATTTGGGGCGGCGCAAGCCGTCTCTGCGCCACTGACTACGGAAGATCTGAAAAACCAACCCAAATCCAACCACACCATGGCGACGGAGGCCTCTAGCGGGCATATTTCCTATGATGAAAAAAGCCATAGAAGCCATAGATCAACCAAGTCCAATAGATCAACAAAGTCCAAAAAGTCCAAGTCCAAAAAACCCAAATCCAAGAGAATGATCAATGAAAAAGGCGGCCAGCTTTGGCACCTGGACTCTCCCAGCAAGTCACGCAAAAAGTCTGCTGATTTGCGTATGGCCCAATCCGAACACGGTACATCCCCTTTGACTGTACCCACTAAGAAAAAGAAAAAGGCCTCAACAAGGGGCTCCAAATCTGTCCGGCACCTCTCGAGTCGAGACTTAGAAGAGGACAGCGACGACCCCCTTAGCGGCACTGTGAATACTACAGGGACGCTTTCTCAAAGCCCCAGGGCTGGCCCACGCAAATATGGGTCTACACCAAATCTTTCCCCCCGTGAATTCATCGAGCGACATACGGAGGATGAAAAATCGAATGAAGATCTGGACATTTTGATGACCCAGAGCGTTCACGAACACGCCCGTAAGGAACCTACGCCAATGAAAAAACCAAAGCTGATGAAATCGCAATCCGTCTTGGGAAAGATTGTCCATAAAACGGCAAAATCTACCAAGAAGCTTGGAAAGGCTATTGCAAAATCTTTTCCAAAAGACGAGGATTTTGCTCTTTCGCCTTCCAAGCATAAAAAGAAACTCCCGGTTGACATTAAAGAAATCGATGGAATCCTTTGGCGGGTTGATGAGTACGGAAATAAGCTCAACAAGGTGCGCAAGAAACAACAGAGACACTCCCAGCAAAGCTTGTATGATTCAAACCATAGCGATGAATTGCACCAAATGTCTTCCCATTCGCACACCTGGTCGGGTGACGAGGGCCCAGTGCGATCCGAGTCACTAAATCCGCAGAAACAAAAACGAAGAAAGCAAAAGAATCGACGAAACAGCGTGGGAAGTTCCGGCAGTTTCCGGAGTTTTGCGAGCGAAGGGCCACAACGAAACTCATTTAGAAGGCAGGATAGCGACAAGTCATATAATAGAAGGCAGGATAGCGAAAAGAGTCTGTACCTGGACGAGAAACCCAGGGCACCCTTGAGCAATCGATCCAACTTGGATGGTGATTCCCTCCATAGTCGTGATGATGGACCATATCGTCCGGAGCATTCAAGACTTGGGCCAAAGGCATCCGAAAAGCAGGGACAGCAGGTCCAAAACCTTCAGCACCGGCTGCGTGCTTCCGAGAAGGAGATCGCTCGCTTGTGCCGTGTTACTATGGACCAACAAGACAAGATGGAGGACTCTCAGACAGAATCGAAACGCGTCAGAGATAAACTCAAGATGGCCAACCGTGACAAACAAGCCTTGATCATGGAGGTGGACAACCTCCGACAGGAATTGGACTTATCGGTCAATTCCCGTAACATCGGTTCCACGATCAGCGTCGATACTGCTGCCACTGAGAAACTAATATCTGAACTTAACGAACTCAAAGCAGCCAAGGCATTGCTAGAAAGTAAGTTTGATGACTTTGCCGAACGCAACAAGGCAAGACTGAATGAAAAGGAAGCTGAGGTCCGATTTTTACAATCCGAATTGGAGCAAATGCGAGCCGAGCAGGGTACCAAGCAACTCGAGTACATGCAAAAACTCTCTGGTATGTCCGATGATGATCTTAGTTCCTGTAGCGGTAGCCATCCTTCGCCAATAAGAAGAGGGCGTCGACTAAGCGCCCTAGGAGAAGGCAAATCAATGCAATTTGTTGGAAAGATCTTGGGTAATCACATGAACAATATGGCCGAGACGGAGGTCGCCCTGAAGCAGCAGGAAATTAGGGACTTGCAGGATCGCGTCTGCGAACTACAACTCGCCAACGAGAGACTAAGCGCCGATCTCAAGCAGGCTACTGTCGAAATGAAGGATGATGATGACGAAGAAATGCGAATGGCCAAAGAAGCTGCCATGGAGGCTCAACGCCTGAACCAAAAGAAACCGGGTTCAAACCTGGCCAACAAGGTCATGTCACTCTCGAGGATGCACCGTTCGAGTCACGGAAACCAAGGCTCTGGAATCCCTCGGAGCTTTCGGATCGAGACCTCCCCCGGCAATGATGAGGATACAAGCATCCTAAGCATCCGAAGTAACCTCAGCATGAGGAGTTTAGGTCGAAGGCCGAGTATCGATGGAGCTTCCTCGTGGTTTGGTGGACGCTAATAAATAAAGTTTGTATTTTACAATTTCACTGCCGATTCGGGTTCGATTGCATCGTTTCCGAGCAGCAGTAGTGGCATAGCATTATCAAGAATCTTACGAAACTGCATGATCTCAAATTCCAACACAACATAGAAACGGAGGAAGAAATCTATTGGAACTATGTACTGTGTTTCATAATCTAAATAATTATGTGTTAAAAGTGAAAACATGAGATTCATAGAATTTGATCTTTCGTAGTATCCAAATAGAAATTTAAACCGCTCAATAGACTGAATGAAGTTCTTGTTCATTCGCTCGACTCGAACTAGGTATGTATTTTCAAAATTATTCTTTCTTGCTTCCAGTTTTAATTGCACCACTGATACCGTGATTTACATGCAAAGCATCCTGCGGTTCATATTCTATTTAGCGCGTAAATAACTATAACATGTGAGGGTAATCAATTCAATTCTAGTGATCTCAATGTGGAATAGTCTCGAGAATCAATGACAGGCGGCAAGCGGAAGGCGCTGTTAGGTGTTACATGGAGTTTTCAATCTTGACGTATCGTGCAATTTTGAAGATTTGCCAAAAGATTTTTGTATGAATCCTTTGTTGGTGCAATTTCAACTCTTATTCTTCGGTGTCGAATACTTATTGAAAGTTCTTTCGCGATGATTTGGGAAAGAAATAATTGTTTCTCTGCCGATGCAACAATCATACACGACATCGATCGGCAATGTTTGCACAGAGTCATGGTAATATAATAGAATTAGTACCAGTATGTGGCTAAATTGACATTTTTTTTAACTCATTAGCGTCCTATTATTTAGCCTCCCCAATATTCAATGTGCGGGATCAAAAGTGCCTCAATTCCCGTGCCGGCATCCACGCACATTGACTAAGGTAGTTCCCTCCGTTTTCGTCGTTCACGCAATCGTAGACCGCGTTCTCACAACGTGCTGCTTATTTCCAAGCGGGCTTCTTTCCAGACTTGCGTCGTCCACTTTTTCGTGAGTCCTGAGCTACTCCAGCCCATTCATCAACCTTGGTGCCGTTGTTGTTTTGTCCGTAGATGAGTGCCTTCCACTTCTTGATTTCTGCGGGATCGTGTTCGACTAATGAGGGCATGGTTGCGATGTTGGTTTTGGTGGTTACTTCGGGTATTGTGTAGCGTGAGCTTTTTGTGTGTTTTGAAAGATTGATCTCGATCAGACGAAACTGAAAATTATGAGAACAGAATGGCTATGGATACTATATCGATTATTATCACTATATTTCACGTGAAAAGACAGCACCAAAAATGTGACACGGAAGCAAGGAACAAGTAGTAGTGTCGATGGGAATGACCAAAGACTATGGCAGCGGTATTGGAATCGTGCTTAATCACAAAATGAGTTCTTTCGAAGGAATACCCAAGAGGCTTTCACTTCCCGTCGCGGACTACCAAATGGGAAGGAGAATTAAATACCCAAATTTTTAACCCATTTCCCGGGTCTGCGGTTCTCTAGCACGCTTGCGCTCAGAAACGGTGATGCATGCATTTTTGGGCACATGACGACGGGAATGACCCAAGACTGGGCTCATTGAAGTTCAACCACATATATCACTTTACGGCACAATGACGGGGTTGATGTCTCCCGGGAGACTTCACTTTTCGGCGAGTTCACACTTGGGGTGTAGTTGTGGAGTAGATGCTCGATGCTGTTTGACTGGCCACCCAACAAAAGTTGGACCCAACAAAATGTGCCTC
>Ga0115013_10001235_pt1 | contig 14904 bp, 16 predicted proteins | sample SouAtlMetagenome_2_FD_88686 | JGI IMG/M metagenome (GOLD analysis project Ga0115013, IMG submission 88686) | Marine eukaryotic phytoplankton communities from Atlantic Ocean - South Atlantic ANT15 Metagenome | ecosystem: Environmental > Aquatic > Marine > Oceanic | place: South Atlantic Ocean...
AACCTAACCCACCTTCCTTGTTTTAGTCCATAATAGAAGTAACCCTCTTCTATAATCTGATCATTAAGTCTTTTTACATATGGCCCATGTAAGAGAAGGTTCTTGTCAGAAATTGACTTTGATCGTATAATTTTTCTTGATTTCTTATCAAAAAAATGAATTTCTTGAGCGTAGGGATTTTTAATTTCAGAACTTACAATAAAATGAAAGTTTTCATAGATATTGTTTCTTCCCTGCGCTACTCTAATAAATCCTTTTTTTGTTTTTATACCAAAGAAAATATTTTTTTTAGTCTTTTTTTTATTATTTATTGATAGAGTGTCATCTACACTTTTAAATAGCAGATCATCTCCTGAGATGGTGTCTACATTTAACCTAAAGATGTCCTGAGAAAAGGAAATATAGTTTAAAGCAATAAATAAAAGAGTAAATGTTAATCTCATAACTAATATGTAACTCTATAACGAAAAATTACTTTGATAGTATATCAATACTCCTCTGAACAAATCCAGTTAGCTTAGATCCAGTTAACATATTCTGAGATAAAAGGGCAAGATCATAAATTTGTGAGGCAATCTTCTCTTTTGTCTTATTTGTTTTAGCTTTTAGGATCTTATTAATCAGTTTGTGGTTGCCATTAATGCTCACAGAAACCATCTCGCCAGGACCCCCCATCATCATAGGATTATTACCACTTGATTTTGCCATGTCTTGCATTCTCCTAAAAAACTCTGGAAGAGTAATTACTACTGGGTTTTCATCGGTACTTAACGACTCTACATTTATAACAGTTGAAGGGTTATTTATTATTTTTTCAAATATCTTTTTTAATGACTCTTTCTCATCATCAGATATAACAGTTTCTTTCTTCTCATCCTTGTCAATTAATTTATCTAGAATATCTGAGTCTACCCTTTTAATCTGAACTTTATCAAGTTTTTGTTCTATATGGTTTATATAATGACTATCAATCACATTATCAAATAGCACAATATCATAGTTTCTTTTTTTTGCTTCTTCAATAAAAGAGTCTTGTTTCTCAGGATCATTTGAGTATAAAATAACTGTATTCTTATCTTTATCTTTTTGAGTTTTGGAAACAAATTTTTGGTACTCATCAAAAGTCCTCATTTTATTGTCTAGGCTTTGGAGCAGAGCAATTTTTTCAACCTTTTCATAAAACTTTTCCTCAGATATCATCCCATACTTTACAAAAAGATTTATATCCTTCCACTTCTCATCGTAAGAACCTCTGTCCTCTTTGTATAGCTCAGAGAGCTTATCTGCAACTTTTTTTGTTATGTAAGAATTTATTTTTTTTACATTTCCATCTGATTGTAAGTAACTTCTTGATACGTTCAACGGTATGTCAGGTGAATCTATAACACCGTGTAGTAGCATTAAAAATTCAGGGACAACATCTTTCACTTCATCAGTTATAAATACTTGTCTAGAGTAGAGTTGAATTTTATTTTTTTGTACCTCAAAATCATTTTTAATTTTTGGAAAAAAAAGTATACCTGTCAAATTAAATGGATAGTCTACATTTAAATGAATCCAGAAAAGAGGTTCTTCTGAGAATGGATGTAACTCTTTATAGAACTCTTTGTAATCTTCGTCTTTTAGGTCTTTAGGACTTTTGTTCCAGATAGGATTAGGGTTGTTAATAATGTTATCCTCTTTAACAGATTTATATTTTGGCTTACCATCCTTATCTTTTCCATCTTCTACTGATGTTTCTTTCTGACCAAACTTGATTTCTACTGGCAGAAACCTACAGTATTTCTTCAAAATTTCTTCAACCTTACTTTCCTCAAGAAAGTCTTTCGAGTCATCATTTATATGTAAAATTATTTCAGTGCCTCTCTCTTTTTTATCAGAAGGCTTTATCTCAAACTCTGTATTACCGTCACACTTCCAGTAGGCAGATTTATTTTTAGTAATATAAGATTTTGATTTTATCTCAACATATTTTGAGACCATAAAAGCTGAATAAAAACCTAGTCCAAAATGTCCAATAATCTGACTTGAGTCATCTTTATCTTTATATTTTTCTATAAATTCTGTAGCTCCAGAAAATGCAATTTGATTTATATATTTTTTTATTTCATCGGCAGACATGCCTATACCTTTATCAGATATAGTTATGGTCTTTTTCTTTTTATCTAATATTATTTCGATAGTTAAATCCCCAAGCTCGTCTTTCATATCTCCCATTTGAGAGAGACTCTTAATCTTTTGAGTTGCATCTACTGCGTTTGAAACTAATTCTCTAAGAAAGATGTCCTGGTCAGAGTATAGGAATTTCTTTATTATAGGGAATATGTTTTCTGTGTTAATTGAGATGTTGCCTTTTTCTTTCATAATATTTTATCTAATTCTTTCAGATTCTCTTACTAATAATTCATCTTTTCTAATAAACCTATTTGATAGGAAATTGAAAAATATCGCCAAAAATATCAAATAAAATGAAATTAGAAAACTGATTTTATCATTGATATTAATGTATGTCTCATCGTAAAAAACCTGATATAAAAAGAAAAAGATGAGCATCGACGTTAGAAGAGAGTTTAATGTGCCAATTTTTATTTGAGTGAGTCTGTTCTTATAACTAAAAATAGAATATAAGGAAAGCCCACAACAAAGGATTATAATACCTGAGATGTAGAAGTAATCGTAAACTATACCTGAACCTTTAGCAATCTCTTCTAAAGAGCTGCTTGAGATATAACCTGTTACCATAATTTCTGGTGATTCGTTTTCCGACATTTCTATTTTCTGCCAGACAGGAAAGAAAAATGTTGATATTAAACTAGCTATAAATAAGATTAGGAATATTGTTTGGATTCTCTGTATCATGAATGTATTTTGTACAAAGAAAAAAAAATTAGCTAACAAAATATATATGCATGAGATATTTTATTAATATATCTTATAATGGAAAAGATTATCATGGTTGGCAGATTCAAAAAAATGCTGTTTCTGTTCAATCAACTTTACAGGATATATTATCAAAAATTTTAAGACAAGAAATAGTTATTTTAGGAAGTGGAAGAACTGATACAGGTGTTCATGCAAATTCTCAAGTGGCACATTTTGATGTAAATAATAAAATAGAAGATGATTTTATTTTTAGGGTTAACTCTTTTTTGCCTCATGACATATCAATAAATTCAGTTAGGCGTGTTAAAAAAGATTCTAATGCAAGATTCGATGCTATCTCAAGAGAATATATTTATAAAATTCATGGTGTAAAGTCTCCTTTTATGAATGGGTTATCAATGCTTTACAGTATTCATATGAATACAGAATTAATAAGAGATGCTTGTTCTATTATTTGTGATAATAGAAACTTCCAAAGTTTTTCAAAGGTCAAGACGGAGGTTAATAATTTTAATTGTAAAATTTCTCATGCTTCATTACAAAAAATAGAGGGAAATTACTTGTTTAGATTTTCCTCAAATAGATTTTTAAGGGGTATGGTTAGAGCTATTGTAGGCACCTTACTTCAGTTAAATGAAGGTAAAATTGATCTTGAAGATTTTAAAAATATTTTTACTAAAAAAAACAGAGAGTATGCAGGCCCTTCAGCTCCTCCTTATGCTCTTTATCTAAATAGTGTGAATTATAATTCAGATATTTATTATGACTGACAATAATAAAGTAAGTGGGAATCTGTTCGATTTCAAAATTGTTAAGAGGTTAATGGTTTTTTGTAGGCCTTACATGAATGTTTTCTATTTCCTTGTATTCTTAACATTAAGTCTCTCTGTTCTTCAGCCTATAAGACCTTTTATTACCCAAATAATTATCGATGACTACGTTACTTTAGGAGATTCTGAAGGCCTAGTGAGGATGACAGTACTGCTTTTGATACTTCTTCTTATTAATGCTGTTGTTATGTACTATCACACATACTTATCTGGATGGCTTGGTCAAAACATAATAAAAGATATAAGGATAAAACTCTTTTCTCATCTTCAGGGGTTTAAACTTCAATTTTTTGATAAAACACCTATTGGTAGAGTAGTTACTAGAAACATTTCAGATATTGAGACAATAGCTGATATTTTCGGTCAGGGTATTGCATCAATAATAGGTGACATTTTACAATTGCTTGGAATTGTTATTATAATGTTTTATTTAAACTGGAAACTAACTCTTGTTAGTCTGGCCACTCTTCCATTTTTATTTTTGACTACATATATTTTTAAAGAGAAAGTAAAAATATCTTTTAATAAGGTCAGGACTGCTGTAGCTAATCTAAATTCCTATGTCCAAGAGCATATTGTCGGAATGAATATTGTTCAGGTTTTTGGTAATGAAGATCGTGAATATAAAAAGTTTATAAGTGTAAATAAAGAACATCTTAATGCCAACCTCAAAGCAGTACTATACTATTCTATTTATTTTCCTGTGATGGAATTATTTACATCTATTGGCCTTGGTCTTTTAATCTGGTATGGCTCAGGTCAAATATTTTTGGAGGAAGTCTCTCTTGGTGTTCTTATTGCCTTTATAATGTATCTACAACTTTTTTTTAGACCAATAAGAGCTATAGCAGACCGTTTTAATACACTTCAGATGGGTGTGGTAAGTTCTAAAAGAATTTTTGATCTGCTAGATAGAGATGAAGGCATAGTATCAAATAATGAGAGAGCTCTGAATGAAATTAAAGGGAGTGTAGAATTTAAAGATGTATGGTTTGCCTATAATGATGATAACTATGTTTTAAAGAATATAAACTTTAAAATTAATGAGGGAGAGTCAATTGCATTTGTTGGGAGTACTGGATCAGGAAAGACTTCAATTATTAATTTAATTAATAGATTTTATGAATTTCAGAAAGGTAAAATTTTAGTTGATGGAGTCGACATAAAAAAAATAAATTCATCAGATTTAAGAGATAACTTAGGACTTGTTTCTCAGGATGTCTTCCTATTTTCAGATACGATATATAATAATATCACTTTATTCAATGATAAGATTGATGAGAGTCAGGTTTGGGAGTCTATTGACCAAGTGGGAGCCAGAAAGTTTATTGAGGCATTACCAAATAAACTAAACTTTAATGTTAAAGAGAGGGGAGCTTCATTGTCAGTAGGACAAAGACAGTTAATTTCTTGTATAAGAATTATGTTATATGATCCTAAGATTATTCTCTTAGATGAGGCTACTTCTTCTGTAGACTCTGAGACAGAAACTATGATACAGTCTGCAATTTCTAAAATTTTAAAAAATAGAACTTCCATAGTTGTTGCTCATAGATTGTCAACTATAAAAGAGGTAGACAAAATTATTGTTTTAGAAAATGGTGAGATTAAGGAGATGGGAGATCACAGAACATTAAATAATTTTGGGGGCTATTACAAGAAGTTATATGAGATGCAGAATAAAAATATTTTAAGCTAAGATGTTTTTTCTTCTTCTATTTGATTACGATATATCCTATAATAATTGCCTTTTCTCTTTAATAGTTCTTCGTGCGATCCGTGTTCAATCACTTTTCCATCATCCATAACAAGAATTTTCTTTGCTAACTTAACTGATGATATCCTATGAGAAATTATTATAGTTGTTTTTTCAACCATAATTTTTTTTAAATTTTCCAATATTTTATTTTCAGTTTTAGTATCGACAGCAGATAGGCAATCGTCTAAAATTAATATTTTAGGTTTTTTTATTATTGCTCTAGCAATTGAAATTCTTTGCTTTTGACCTCCAGATAAGGTAATTCCTCTTTCCCCAACCCTGGTTTTGTATCTTTCTGGAAATGATTTGACGTTTCTAGTTAAGTCTGCATTTTCTGCTGCTTTCTGAACATCTTCAATTCCTTTTCCTCTAGTCCCAAAGAGAATATTATTTTCAATAGTATCTGAGAAAAGGAAGACATCTTGTGGGACATAACCAACTTGCCTTCTAAAATTAACAACATTTAAATCTTGAATTTTGTGATCGTCAATTAGTATTGACCCCTTATCAATATCAAATAATCTTAATATACTATTAGCAAGAGTGCTCTTTCCTGATCCGGTTGTCCCTATTACTCCAAGAGAATCTCCTGGTTTAATTGTAAATGAAATATTTTTCAGGCCAGTAATGTTTGTGTCGCGATATTTAAATGACACATTTTTAAATTCGACTTTACCTTTTACATCAATAAATTTATTTTCTAGAGTTAAAATATTATTTTTTTCTTTAAGAAATTCATTTATTCTTTTCTGAGAAGCAGATGCCCTCTGGACTATACTAGTTATCCACCCGAGAGCTGTTACCGGCCAAGTGAGGAGGTAGACATATATTAAAAACTCAGCAATGTTTCCAATAGATATATTATTGTTAAATACCTCTACAGCTCCAATATATACAGTGATTATAATACTTAGACCTATTAATGTCATTATTATAGGAAAGAATAGAGATAATACAAATTGGAGTCTTAGTGACTTGTCTTTGTATTCGATACTTTTTTCAGAAAATACTGAAGAAAAGTTATCTTCTCTTACAAATGATTTAATGAGTCTAATCCCAGAAAATGTTTCTTGGACATAAGTAGATAAGTCAGATAATGATTTCTGAATTTCTTCAGATCTTTTGTTTATTATGTTTTGAACGTAGTAAATAGCTATAACTAACATCGGTAATGGTAAAATACTATAGAAGGCAAGCTTGGTATTTATATAAAACATAAAAGGGATAATAGTTAACATTAATATGGTAACATTCATTCCGTACATAAGCGCAGGCCCAACATACATTCTTACCCTACTAACATCCTCGGATATCCTATTCATAAGGTCACCTGTGTTATTTTCTTTATAGAACTGCATGGGTAGAGTCTGGTAATGGAAAAAGATTTCATTTTTTAAATCGTATTCAATTTTTCTTGACGCAACAATAATTGTCTGTCTCATCATGTACATAAACAAACCTCTTATGACTGCAGCTAGGATTATACCTCCAGCATAGAGAATAACAGTGTTGAGTGTTTCGTCTTTAGCACCCACACCTCCACTCGAGAATAGGGCAGCTCCTTCCTCTATTAAATCAAAAGTTTCTCTAATTAAAGTGGCTGGAATTAGAGCAAAAAAAGTTGATATGAAAATAAACCCTGTACCAAGTAGATAGAATTTTTTGTATTTGAATAGGTATTTATTTAAGTAGGATAGCTCTTTCAATTTTTATACATTTACATAAATACAACTAACCGTAAATCTATTACTTAATATCATAATTATGAGTAAAGATCAAACTAAATCGATTTTTAATTATTTAAACGAATATGAGCATGAGCAGCTGATATATTGTAATGATAAGGAATTAGGATTAAAGGCCATTATAGGTATACATAATACTGCACTTGGACCTGCAATGGGTGGGACAAGGATGTGGAATTATGCCTCTGATGAGGAGGCACTTAGCGATGTGATCAATCTGTCTATGGCAATGTCATACAAATCATCCTTAGCCGGATTAAATGCTGGGGGAGGCAAGGCGGTAATTATAGGTGACCCAAAAATGAAAAATGAAAAATTTATTAGAAGGTATGCCGAATTTTTAAATGATCTTAAAGGAAAATATTGGACAGCTCAGGATGTTAACATGACATCTGAGGATATAGTTAACATTAAAAAAACAAGTAGATACGTAGTTGGTCTACCTAAAGAACACGGTGGACTTGGGGACTCTTCAGTGCCAACTGCTTATGGCGTATATCTTGGAATGAAATCTGCTCTAATGAATGTAACTGGAAAGGACTCTCTTTCAGATAAAAAAATACTTATTCAAGGTGTTGGAAAGGTAGGCGGCAAATTAATTGATTATCTTCTCGAAGAAGGCTCCAAGATATACGCTTACGATATCAACAAAAAAAATTTAGAAAAATTTAATAGATCTAATATTATAATTTTGAAAGAAGAGGATATTTTTAAAAATAGATACGATATTTATTCTCCGTGTGCTCTTGGTGGGGCAGTAAATAAAGACTCAGTAGATCAGATCGAATGTGACATAATTGCTGGAGCTGCTAATAATCAGATTTCCGATGAAGATATTGTGTTGCCAAAATTGAAAGAAAAAAATATCTTATATATTCCAGACTTCCTGATAAATGCTGGTGGAATAATTAGTGTCTATCACGAACAGATAAATGACCTTGACACAAAAAAGGTTATGGATATGACTAGTGATATCTTTGATAAAGTTACAGATGTATTAAAATTTTCATCCGAAAATAATATTTCAACATTTCAGGCTGCTGTACAGTTAGCGAAGGATAGAATAAATAAAGTTTCTGAAAAATAGCTATTATTGCACCTCGTTCTTTAAATGAAGTGCTATGTTAAATAGAAGAAGTATTCGGATTAAAGTATTACAACATATCTATTCTTTCGGACTTAATGTTCGTCTTTCAGAAGATGTTGAAGGTCTGAAATCAAATACTTTAGTCAATCTAAAAAGTTCAATCTCTTGTATAGACACATACTACATCCAAGTAATTGTCTTAGCACTCAATTTCCAAGAAATAGATATTAAAAACAAGGCCCTACAAAAGAAGAATAAATTAAATTTCAATTTATCTAAAAATAAAATCTTAGAACTTTTCAAGAAAAAGCCTGTCATTAAAAATGAGATGATATCCTTTAATTCATCATTATCCAGTGAGATAGAGTTGTTAAAGGATTGGTATAAATTATTAAAAAATGAGACATTTTTTGAGACCTATAATAAAAAAGATAATCCCTCTATTGATGATGACATAGAGTTTGTTAAAGGTTTAATATTTGTTTTCATCCTGAAGAATGAAGACATAAATTCTTTTTTTGAATCAAGGAATATATACTGGGACATTGACAAGCAGATAATTAGGTCTATGTTAAAAAAATCAATAGGATCTTTAAATTCAACAGATTTTAATACATTTGCTGTCGCAAGTTTATCTGAAAACATTAAAGAAGATATTGAATTTGCAAGCTCTTTGTTCGATTGTGTTGTTTCTAATACAGATAAGTATGACTCATATGTCAAAAAATTTGTTAAAAACTGGGATATAGATAGAATCTCAAAGATGGACCTTTCTGTAATAAGATTGGGTATAGCTGAGATGACATCATTTAATCATATACCAGTAAAAGTTACAATAAACGAGTGCATAGACTTAGCTAAAAATTTCAGCTCTCCAAAGAGCGGAAAATTTGTGAATGGACTTTTAGATGTAATTTCATTAAATTTGCAAGAAATAGGTCAAATCAAGAAAACAGGTAAGGGTTTGATCGATAATAAATAATTATAATTATGAGTAAAAATTCTACAAATTCATTTATAAGCTTATTAATTGGCTTAATTGTCGGTGGGATAGTAGGTATATTATTTGCACCCGATAAAGGAAATAATACTAGAGACAGATTAACATTTAGACTTAATCAGTATAGAAAGAAGTTAGAAGATTTAATTGATGAGATAACTGATGAGAAAGAATTGGTAAAATCTGAGGCTAAGGATAAGGGAAATAAAGTTGTTAAAGAAGCTAAGACAAAGGCTGAGAGACTACTGAAAGATGTAGACGGAATTTTATCTAAAATAAAATAAATATTAAACATGAAAAAATTTATATCAATACTTTCAATTGTATTCATTTCCGCTTGCGGATCAAAGGTTAGCGATCTAGAGTTACGGGTTGCAAAACTAGAAACAGAAATAGCCTCAATGAGAAAAGGAGGTGTTTCTACTATCGTGCCTGCTGGTGCTTACCCAAAGTTCACTTTTGACCAAGAGGAACATAATTTTGGTCAGATTAGAGATGGTGACGTTGTTAGTCACACTTTTAGGTTTACCAATACAGGTGAGGCTCCACTTATCATATCAAAAGCTACTGCTGCATGTGGTTGTACTGTTCCACAGTGGCCAAAGCAACCTATTCCTGCTGGAGGGTCTGGAGAGATTCAGGTGCAATTTGACTCAAGTAACAAGCCTGGTATGCAAAACAAGGTAGTAACTATTACAGCTAATACTGAGTCTAAAGTAAAGAAGCTTCTTATAAGAGCACAGGTTAATCCGAGATCTTAAATTAGATGGTTTTATTACAGTCTTTTGGATCTGGCTTAGCTCAGCTTTTCTTTCCGCTTGCGATACTTGCTGTATTCTTTTTCTTTATATACAGACCTGAGCAGAAAAGGAAACAGAGACAATCTGACTTCATTTCTTCACTTAAAAAGGGTAAAAAAGTTGTTACAAATGGTGGTATTCATGGAAAAATAACATCTATTGAGGGTAATAGCGTCATACTTGACGTGGACCGAGGTACTAAAATTAAATTTGATAAAAATTCTATCTCATTTGAGATGTCTTCTCAGGAGAATAATTAACTTTCAATTTTACATCATTTAAATTATAGTGCCATTATGTCTTTTCTTGTAGGTATTACCGGTGGCATTGGATCCGGCAAAACAACGGTATCCAATATCTTTGTCCATTTAGGTTATAAAGTATATAACTCAGATGATAGAGCAAAGTATCTTATGGAGGGAGACAGTGATATGGTAGAAAAAATTACTGATCTTTTAGGGGGTTCTGCTTATAAAAAAGGCTTTATAAATAAAAAATTAATTTCAGAATCAATATATAATGATAATAATCTTAGGGAAAAAATAAATGCAATAGTTCACCCGGTAACAATTAATGATTTTAATCAATGGGTTAATCAAAACCCTGATGATATACTTGTAAAAGAGTCGGCACTGATATATCAGACAAGTTCATACAAGGAATTGGATTGTATCATATGCGTCAAAGCAGACCAAGACATAAGAATAAAAAGGATATTAAGTAGAGATAAACACAGAAATGAGGAGGATATTATGCGAATCATGAGGAGCCAGGTTATAAATAATAAAGGAGATTTTAAACCTCATTATATTATTGAAAATAATGGCAAGGATTTACTTCTACCAAAGGTCATAAGTATAGTTGAAGAGATAAAATCAAAAGTTTAATTAATAAGAAAACTTCAAGTAAATATATTTGTATACATTAGTAATATCACTCTAAATAAATTGATCATGAAAAAACTTAACCTTTACTTATTAGTACTAACTCTAATTATTTCTTCTTGCGGGCCTTCCTCACAAGAAAAGAAAATATTAGATGATGAGGAACAGCTTCAAAAAGATATTGCCATGTACAAAGAGACATGGTCTTTATTCTTAGCTGGTGACCCTAGTGTAATTAACTCAGAGAGGTTTCATGAAGATGTTGTCATAGTGACTCCTCAGGGAGATCTTGTAGGGCTAGAAGCTTGTAAAAACTTTTACATGAATTATGTAACAGGATTTTCAGATTTAGAATTCAAGATACTTGAAGTTTTAGGTCAAGGGAATAGGCTTGTAAAACACTGGAATTTTAAGGGCACACATACTGGTCCAGCATTTGGATTGCCAGCAACAGGAAATAAATTAGATTTATCTGGGACAACTCTTGTGACAATGAAGGATGGGAGAATAGCAAAAGAACAAGACTTTTTTGACGTTACTCAGATGCTTAATAAACTTACTACTGGTGATGTGAATGCGGATGCATCTAATCCAGGAGTGTTATAGTCTATTCTAGAACCTGATTAATTTCACTTTCAAGATCTTCTAATATAATAACATATAGTTTCAAAAAATTTAACTTATACTCTAGATATCTCTTTACCATTGTAAAGTTTGCCTTTAGTTTGATGTCTTTTTCAATTGCATCACTTAGTATCTTGATATATTCTTTCATTGAGATATCATCATCATCTCGAGCTATGATTGTGGTTGGATGGTTTTCTGCAATGAAAGGAAGAAAACTTTGCTTTAGTTGCTTCTCGTACTCTACTGTTGTCTCAACATAAGAAAATGAGGTATTATGAAGCCTACTTAATACTTCTTTTATTTTATTAGACTTTACAAATTTTAAGTCTCCAGAATTAATTATAGAGTAGTACCTGTTCATTGGTGGCTCAAAAACTCTATATATGACAAGGAACGTCTCAATTCGACTTTTACTAGTTGTGATTCTTAGTATTGAGTCAATTCTAGAATTTATATCTTGTGGAGTTAATAATAGACTGAGAAGATTTAGGTCTGTCCCCCATGTTTTCTCTCTCTCATTTGTATAATTTCTTATCTCTTGAATTTCCATCTTTAGACTATTCAGTACCTTGACTCTTTCACCCTCATTCTGGTTATCAATAGATATTTCATTTAGCCAAAAGGATACGCTAATACCGAGAACAATCACGACAAATTCAAATGAATATTTTATTATATGTTTTTTATCAATTTTTATCATCTTAATATTTCTCTGTTAAATTTGAATGTGAGAAGTTACTTAAATATTTTCATTTTTATTCTTCTAGTGTCTTCGTGTTCAGAAGAGGAGGAGATCACGTACGGTGTATCTGAGCCAGAAATAGATCAAAACACTGGTTCATCTGATAATTATGTAAAGGATATACTTAATGAAAAAAGTTATGACATAAATAAATTTTTTGTTGGTGCTGCACTAAATACAAACCAGCTTAATTCATACGTTGAGAACATTTTTCTTAAGGAGTTCAATTACTCGACTGTTGAGAATAGCGCAAAGCAGACTATAGTTCATCCCGAGCCGGGTGTATGGAAATGGGACAGGTTAGATTCCTATTTAGGCTTTATCGAAAAGAATAACATAACATCAAGAATTCATGGACCAGTCGGACCCCAAAGTTCAAAGTGGGCTAAAAACGATTCAAGAACGGGGCAGGAGCTTATGGAAAATATGAGTGAGTATATGACTGAATTAGCAAAAAAAATAAACCTTATTAATTCTGTCAAGTGGATGGATGTTGTTAATGAGACAATAACTACTAGTGGGCAGTGGCATGGGGAAAGGGAAGGTGATGACAAGTGGGAGAATCCATGGAAGCAGATTGGTATGAATGAGGACGGGGTCCCTCTTTATATCTGTAAAGCTTTTGAGTTGGCTGACGAGAATGCCAAAAATATTAAACTTATTTTTAATCAGCATGGAGGCATGGAGGTTGCTATGTGGAACAAGGTAAAGGAGACTGTGCTCTATCTAATAGAAAAGGGTTATAGGGTTGATGGGTTAGGTTGGCAAGGACATTTAAGAGACGATAAAAAATTATCATTAAATAAAAACAGTTTAGAATATTTGTCCGGTCTTATTGACTGGACTCACCAGAATGGTTTAGAGTTCCATGTGACCGAGATTGATTACGCAATAAATGAGGATCCCCCAACAATAAATTCTTTATACAGACAATCTCATGGTTACGCAAATATTTTGAAAGTCCTTATATCTAAAAAAGACAATGGTGTGGTTACTTATAGTTCTTGGGGAGTTACAGATAAAACAAATGAACATAAATTTTTATTTACAGAAGATTTTCAACCTAAACCGGCTATATTGAAAATAAGAGAGACGCTTGATAGTGAGAGTATGGATTTAGTTTACCTTGACTGATGAAAAAATTATATATAATATTATTTCTGATAGTACCATTATCAGATACCTTCTCTCAGCAAGGTGTTTTCCTTACTGGAAGGGACAGTATTAAATTAAAGAAATTGGGTATTGACCTTTTCCAAGATGGAATTACTATTAATAAATTTCAATTAGAAAATATTTTCTATCATGATAGAAAATATAAGGTCAACAAAGCATTTAACATTTTTTTTAAGGTAATAGCTGCTCCTTATGTAGTTTTAGGAGTGGCGTCATTTGCCTCAATTGGGAGAACTACTCCTGGTTGGAGAGGGTTAAATGTTTTAGCAGGTGTGGTTGGATTAGGGTTTGGAGGTGTAGGTTATGGTATATCAAGACCTTTTAGAAGAGGTTCTTTAAAAAATAAGTTTTTAAGAGATAGGATAATTCAAAAAGTTCTAAAGGAAGCCAATTAGTTTATAAAATGTGGGTTAGATATATTTTATTATTTTTTATTTTTTCATGTAAGGAATTGAATTTAGATAGTTTTGATTTCACTCAGCATGTTGACTCTCATAATCTCAGGATATTTGGTAAGTCAGATGTCTCACCGGAATTCTTAGATAAAGTTGCTCAGTCATACGATGCCATGTTTGAGATAAATTCAAAAATAGATGAGTCAATGAGGGAAGATTACCTTTCTACTACTAAAGATAAAAATGTGTATCAGCGTGTAGGTCTTGAGTCCTCATTTCAAAAAAATGAACGTTATGCAGATAAAGGAAATGTTCCCAGTCCATACAGACATAATTGTACAGATTTCATATGGGAGGAAAAGAGGGGAGGTGATAGGCAAATTAACGAAGTTATTGAGCATCTACTCCACACAGTTACTGCTGTAATTTTAAAACTTACTTATAAAAATGATTGGGATTATAATAATTCCTCTTCGAGATTAAGGATGGCAATGCAAGAAGCTATTGATAAGGGAGTATATGACATTTCCTCATACGAAGATATGAAGGGAGATAAGGAGGGGTATAATCATGTGATAACTCAAGAGTACGCATACTGGCTAGTATTAGCAGAGTGGAATTATTTTGAGCCAACGGGAAATAAAAAACAAGGTTTATCGGGTAATGATGAATTTAAACTAGGGTTACCACAGGAGATAGCTTCCGAACTCCCAATAGGTCATCAGCTCTACAAAGATTATGTAGAGAAAATATTGAGTGTTCCTGATAAAGATTTAATAGTTTCTCTCTTTCCTAAATAAGATTACTACTCAGACTCGTGAGGTTTCCTCTCGTACACAAAAACCTTTTTTATTCTACTGTCAACAATTTGAGCATCTACTACTCTCTGGACCTTACTAGCTGACTCCCCCTCACCAGTTGTAACATCAAGTGTAGTAGTTACCCAGTTTTCGGATGGTTTATTTTCAAACTGTAT
>Ga0115013_10001236_pt1 | contig 14899 bp, 11 predicted proteins | sample SouAtlMetagenome_2_FD_88686 | JGI IMG/M metagenome (GOLD analysis project Ga0115013, IMG submission 88686) | Marine eukaryotic phytoplankton communities from Atlantic Ocean - South Atlantic ANT15 Metagenome | ecosystem: Environmental > Aquatic > Marine > Oceanic | place: South Atlantic Ocean...
CTTCTGTGCCAATCACCTTGAGGCGAATCGATCGAGCCTCAGCTACCTGTTTGTTGGAGAGATAGATTCGGCCGTACAGAATCGATCCGGCCATGATTCCTCTGTTGCCGTTTCCATTGTCGACCTTCAGGCCGATAGTCATTGGAGAGTTTCCCATGGCTTGGTATTACTTGATGATTCTTGTTTTCCCTTGTAAAAGTACAAGTGCCAACGGTGTGTCATATGCCACGATGGTTCGGAAGGCAACTGTGTTATGATTTATGAAAGGTATTTTTTGTTGTCGCTCTCAAAAAGGAACGCAAATCTCGTAAAAATTTGTGTACTGTACAGTACTGAAATGTACAGCACTTCTCTCGAATTCATCGAAAAGGTGAAGGCACGACTAAACAAAGTTAGTCTATCTATCATATACATGATGAATACTTTTAGTATGCACAATCTTATGTTGAAATTATTTGCGTGGAAAAGAAAAAGAAACAAACGCGCGAATTCTGCTGCCGTGTCAAGCGATACATGCAATATTCCAAGATCACGTGTAATTTTCAAGCATTCCCATTGTAAACGTAGATTTTGACAATCTAACAACGGAGGCCTTAAAGCATTGCAGCAAGGCAAGAGAGTGAACAACTCCGCTACAGGGTTTCTCCAAGCCGCTCCATTAACAATACACTTATCTCGTCGTCACGTCGAAGTACTTCGAGACGCTGTCTCATTTCCTCCGCAATCATCAATTTCGCGTATCAGCTGTTGTGTCAACGCTGCAACCGGCATATCTTCTCGGTTCGTGGATCCTACGTAGAAATTCTACGTAATTTCAGTACTAAATTCCTTTCTTTCTTGCAAGAGGGTCACTGCGACACTTTACTCGGGCAGTAGTACCAAACACCTCCTGAGCACATCGGATTAACTCGTAATTCCACATGGCATCGATATCTGCTGCACCGACAACAAGTAGCACCGCCACTTCTGGATTAAAGGTAGCCCCAAACACGTCCTCCCAGGAGCAACAACCACCAATACCAGGGAAAGCACCCCCGACCTCCAAATCTGGATCTTCTGCGTCCATTGGTGCAATGGACAGCAGTGACAACAATATAAACGGCGAAAGTGATCCATCCAAAAGCAGTACAATCATGCCGGGAAGACCCCAGCGCACAAGCAGCGTAGATCAAGACTCCTCTTCTGCTGCTGCTGCGGGGGTTGGACAGGCGACTGCTGCTGCCCACGCGAATGTGCCTGGAGGACCCGCCTCTCCGGATCCAAACGGGTCGTCGGCACAGCAAGGAGCGGAAAATATTAGTTACTCGGCGGAGCGGATTATTGGCAATGGAAGTTTCGGTGTCGTCTTCGAAGCAAAGGTCGTGGAAACGAACGAAGTGGTAGCGATCAAAAAGGTCTTGCAGGACAAGCGGTTTAAAAACCGCGAGCTGCAGATTATGAGACAACTAGTCAAGGACCCACACACTAATATTGTTGCCCTGAAGCATTGTTTTTATTCACAGGTATGTTTTATTTGTTTGCAGTGTGTGTTGGTTCTGGCGGGTGACAAAATTTGTGAGATACCAGCGTTCTCCCTCCTATCGAGGCGTAGGCGACATGATCTCGATAAAGGTGACTGAGAGGCTTTCGCTGGTATGCATGACCGACTTGCACATCATCCTAAGGACGAATATCTGTTCGGAAAGTGACGTGTCGAAACATTTGTCAGATTTCTCGGTTTATCAGAAGGATAGTGTTGCGGATCGTGTCAGAAAGTCTTGAAGTGAAAACTTTTTCGTTTCAACTTCGTTTGGTAATACTTTTTGGCAAAACTAACTTTAATTTCTTTCTCTTTTGATTATGCAATGCATTCGTTAGGGGGAAAGACAAGACGAACTATACCTTAACTTAGTGTTGGAATACGTTCCCGAGACAGTGTATTCGATCAGCAGGAGGCATCACAAGCACAATATTCCTTTGCCTCTGATGTTCGTCAAACTGTATTTATATCAACTGTCACGGGCATTGGCGCATATCCACGCACTTGGAATTTGCCATCGCGACATCAAACCCCAAAATCTTCTTGTGAATCCAAAGAACCAGCAGTTAAAGTTGTGTGATTTCGGTTCGGCAAAGGCACTGGTGCAGGGAGAACCAAACGTAAGTTACATTTGCAGCAGGTACTACCGAGCACCAGAACTTATTTTTGGCAGCACCGATTACACCACAGCCATCGATATTTGGTCGGAGGGCTGTGTTGGAGCGGAATTGCTCTTGGGTCAGCCTCTCTTCCCTGGTGACTCTGGAGTAGATCAACTGGTAGAAATCATCAAGGTTTTGGGCACTCCTACAAAGGAAGAAATACGTAGCATGAACTCGAATTACATCGAATTCAAGTTCCCGCAAATCAAAGGGTGTCAGTGGAAAAAGATTTTTCGAAACAAAACGCCCGATGAAGCTATGGATTTCATCGCGAAATCTCTTGCGTATACCCCCAGCAGGCGATTGAAACCTCTTGTAGGATGCGCCCATCCGTTCTTTGATGAGCTGAGGCAAGAGGGGACTGAATTGCCGAATAATGGTGGACCGCTCCCGCCGCTTTTTGATTGGACACCGCACGAGTTGTCACTGCCCCAGGATTTACTGGATAAGGTACGATGATTATTGCTTTGATTTGTGCTTTACAATTGTAGTAAAAGGAATAACAATATTTGACCCGATGATATCGATTCTCAATCAACTTTATTGCTTACTTCTTCTTTGCAGCTGATACCCCCCGGCATTGTCGATGGCAACCAAAAAGAACCTGCAAGGTGATTTTCCTTCAAAGAAGCCTAGCAATATAAAATTATTGTTTGTTGAAGCGTTTTCTTCGGGCGCTTTTGCATTCACGGATTTCATAAATCCAATAGATCGCAAATTTTTTAATTTCGAACTAGCTCTTTCGTATGGATTCAGGTACACCTGAATACATTTACTTCTGATCGCCTTGGTACACGAGAGCCTTTCGATATTCCCTTGCCATTATTCCCCAGATGGCTTGAGTTTTGTTACCCAAAATGTGCACATTCCAACGTCGATTTTGTTTCGCTTATTCCTGTGTTACAAATCTAGTGCGGAACAGATACAGAAGTCGAAACACGCCCTAGCGCATCATGGGATCGCAACACCCATTGGTATGCCTCCACCAACATAATTCTATAACCAATTGTAAATTCAAAGTTTTGACAGACTCCTGGTCGCCCGAAATCAGAACTTCGGTCACGAATAGCTCTAACTTACATCGCGCTTGAACCAATTCATTTCGCGCTACCTTGTTCTCCCTAACACCCCGAAGCATTCTTGAACCACACTTTTAATGATTTTACCATGACTGTTTTTGAAAAATGACCACAATCTGATGCTTAGAGCTTCTTAGAACGAACAAGATTTCATTCGCTTGACATACCATTTGAAGTTTTCCTGTCACTTCGTTCATGCAGGTTCCACTTGGTCCATCTGCACTTATCGATACCGATAAGGTCTCCATGAGAGTGAAATACACAAACATCTGCTGAAAAGTCAGCACATAAAACGATATTTGGTTAATTAATTTGCAAAATATCTTCCCATCTAATCGAGTAATCATGACAAGCGTAGAGGATCCAGTAAAACTGGACGAGGTGATCGAAGAAGAGGAGATCGAAGTTTCTCCAGAACAAGCCAAGGATGCTGAGTCTGGAGAAGCATTTGAAGAGCCGATCAAGCAACCAAAAAGTTCTGACGCCGAGTTCCCTATGCGCGAGGCAACTCTCAGGTTTGCTTGCTTCAAACAAGACATCTCCTTTAACCCAGCCGTGTCTCTGATTGGATTCATCCCTTTGTGGGCCTTGGCGATCTATTGTGTGGTGACACCTGAAGCCGCTGGAGATACCCTTTCTGCTTGGTTCAATGTCGTAATCGAAAAATTCACTTGGTTTTACATTGGTAAGTGGGCAATCTATAGCGCAGTCATTTGCGTTTCGTTGGTGCAAATGCTACTCTCATTATCAAAGTTTATCGATTCTAATCTCATTAACACAACGATTGTCGTTCTTATTCCATTGTTGTTTATCTCGTCCTTCTATTTATACCTAGTGGCAAATCCGGTCCTTACCTTCTTTATTGTGTGGGTTGCCTACCGTTTTGGAGATATCAAACTCGGTCCCAAAGATGCCGAGCCAGAATTCTCGAATGCGGCCTACTTTGCTATGATTTTTAGCGCCGGTGTTGGCGTCGGACTATTTTTCTATGGTGTGAGCGAACCACTTTGGCACGTCGAACCAGACAATTATTTCTCGAATGCCGGCTATCGTTCTCAGAATGAAATCGACCAGTACTCCCTAATCATCACGTTATAGTAAGTAAACGATATGGACAGAATTTCAAAAAAGAAACGAAGATTATCGAATGGTTTCAAAGCTAATGCAAGTCTTGTTATCTTCCGCTTATTCTAATGTCTTTTAGTCACTGGGGATTTGCTGGATGGTCACCATGTAAGTTTCCAATGTATAATACCCTTCGTTGCATGTGGAAGTAAAATCAAACTCACTCTATTTTATTCATCGCTTGTATTTTGATTTTGTTCGGATCAATAATCCAGATCTAATCGTTGCCATTGCCTGCGGTTTAGCAAGCTTCAGATTTGGCTTACCGTTTACAATCCGCTCAACGTTTTATCCTATTTTTGGTGAATACTGCTGGGGATGGATTGGAGATACCATCGATGGTTATTCCATCGTCATGACCGTCGCAGGAGTTTGTACCTCTCTCGGACTCGGGACCATACAAATTATTGGTAAGTTTCAATGTAAACGGTTCAATAGTGCCTTATAATTAGTCCCTCCTCTGATAAATTCGAACGAAATTTCTCAATGCTTCTGATGATTGCACGGTGTCTAAAGCTGGTGTTCAAGGTCTCGGATGGGTCGACGCAGATAAAGAAAATTTAACTGTTGAATATATCATTCTCGTCTGCGTGATTACCTTGGCTGCTACTATCTCTGTTGTTACAGGACTCTCTGTTGGTATCAAGTTTTTGGCCAACGTTGCATTTCATTTGGGAAATCTAATTGTATTCCTATGTTTCGCCATGGACAAGACCGACTATCTTCTGAACCTGTTGGTACAAACTACCGGAGTGTATATGCAGTACAACATCTTCAAAGTTCCATTTTGGACCGATGCGTTTGGTGCTCTCGATGCAGGTGAAGGTCGAGCAATTGATGGTAATTCATCAGCGAGTTGGTTCATCGGTGCTTGGACAGTATTCTACATGGCTTGGTGGGTTGCCTGGGCGTGCTTTGTCGGAATGTTTATCGCCCGTATCTCTAAGAACAGAACCATTCGAGAAGTTGTTGTGTCTGTTTTTGTTTGTCCCACAATTTACGCTCTGATCTGGTTCTCTTTTATGGGGGGTATTGCCCTTCGCCAACAACGACAAGCCTTGGAACTACAACAGATCGGACAAGATTCCTTTCAAGATCCAGATTACTTTGTTACCGAAGATGATCCGTTTTGCTACAATGTTCCACAGGAAGACATCACAGTAAATGAAACCGTTGTATTTACAAACACTTTGCCCGGTGTCACACCAGTTTGTCTCTTCGACAGAAATAATGATGCAAAGCAATGGTTCAAGGTAAGATATTGAACCATTTTTCCTTTTGGTTGACACTACCAATATTATTCTCTTGAGATAGTACGCTGTGTATCTAAAACTAACTTTTCTCCTCGCTCAATGTTTGATAAAAAAACAAGGTCATGGATTCCTATTCATACCCAGATTCCAATGGCTTTGCTGGGTTCGGAACTTTTCTATCTGGCCTGACTATCTTCACACTTGCTATTTATTTTATTACATCCTCTGACTCCGGAAGCTTGGTCGTTGACATGCTCTCTTCGAATGGTGCTACAGAACATCATTGGATCCAGCGCGCCTTTTGGGCTATCACCGAGGGAGGTAAGAGTTTTTTCTCTCTGCTATAATGATTCGTTGATTTTTTTCATCATTATTCTTTCTCGATCAGCTATCCTCAACAATTTTGTTTATGTACTAGCTGTTGCTATGGCGTTACTTGTTGCTGGTGGTTCAACGGCTCTAAGAGCCTTACAATCGGCGAGTATTGTGTTCGGGCTACCCTTCAATTTATTTTTGTTTGTGATGTGCTCGACGATTGTTCAAATGTGCAAATCGATTGAAAAGGAGCAGAACAGCAACAAAATCGATGCAAGTATTATGTTACCCAAGGAGACAGAGTGCTGGAGTATGCCTATATTCGGTGGAGTATTCAACATCTTCGAAGCGATTTTCTCCCTTGGCATCTTTATCAACAAGAGTCGAATTGAGAAGGGCATGTATCTTCCAACCATGCAGCACATCGTACAATTCCTTGTTGCTTTGATTTTTCCTTTCGTTCCTCTTCACAAAATCTATTCAAGCGCTGTCGTTGACCCGAAGCAAAAGAACAAGTTCACCAGCATTCTCATGACTGCAATTTACGCCTCCTGCTTCATTGGTTGGATTGTGCTATTCTGCTTCACAACTGTGAACCATGGATTCACTGCATTCGGTTGGGCGGCATTTTTCACCAATGCGTGTATTCTCACTGTATTGCGTATGAATTTCCGAAATACTCTTGGCATTCATGGAAATTTTGTCGGTGATTTTGTTGCATCTTCTTTCCTGTACCCTCAGGCACTTTGTCAGATGGTAATTGAACTGCAGAGTGAAAGGGTTTCAGCTTTCGTTGCAGGAACCCATGACGAATAATCTATATATTACTCTCTACTTTGATGTTTGATGTTCCACTTTAAAATTTTTGGGATCACTGAGATTTAAAACGGGGCTATCTCCTTTTGTGGCGTGATTCTGAGAGTTGTCATGAAGTGGTATTAATGAAAAAAATAATTTAGTATGTTCTGTTTCTCTGCTTTCTTCCTCTCCAAAGTAGTATCCTGCTTTTTTGATCCAATGACCACGCATCGCAAGATCAAAACCAACAACCCTGCTGCTACCCACAACAGTGTGAGTGTTGCTGGGATGGGAGCCTTTGGCATGCCACTGGGGGGAGCCAGGGCACTGGCTTTGCCCCCCTCTGTGTTGGCAGCTTACAGTGGGGCAGCACGCCACGCAGCACTGTTGGCCCAATTGCCCCCCGAGGGCCAAGCCGCCGCTGCCAGGACCCAGGGGGCCACCCAACCTCCCAGGGGCCACTTGCTGCCCACCCCTGCTGCTGCAACCCCCACAGGCCACAGAGCAAGGCTCACCACCATGAGGCAACCCAGCCAAAGTGCTGGGGGTGCCTGGCCAACACAGCTCCAACAATTGCTGCTGCCCCTCCCCTGCTTTCACTTCTCCCCCAAGTAACCGGAATCAACAACAATGCAATTGTTGAGAGGGTGATGGCACATCAGTGAATCTGCGAATTCAACGATCATTGCCATTCCCACGTGGCGATCCCGCCTCTTTGGACAATTAACATTCTGGCTCCGCGGGGATGGGTCGGATTTCCAAGAGCAAAACTTTCCCTCCGAGGCGGGCTACCAAAAAATCCAACCCGTTCAGGCGCAAATAAGTCCGTTCAAATCAATGGAGCGTTATATTTTCATTAGATAGACAACAAACCGAAACGGTTCCGTTGCGACTGCCGTAAAACGCCTATGTAAATTTGTACCAGAAACCGCAGTTAGAGATTTTGCGATGAAGAACAAAGGAGAATTATTAGGGCACCAATGAAAATGCGTAAAAATTAGGCCCTACTCCCCAAATCCAATGGAACGCATGCGCCGTCGAGAGAACACCAATTCGCGTACTGGGAGACATCTTTTCTTCGCGGTTTTAGCAAGCAGAACGAGGTTAAAAGGCAGGAAGATTTCAAAGTGCTACCAGCACCTCACCTGAGGTCCCGCGAAGATTCAGTGTATGGAAGTTTACGGCGTGGTGCGAGTTTTTTGGTAAGACCGTCCTGCCTCCATAGGAAAATTATCACGCTTTTTAACACCTTCCGACAGATTTTCAAAGCCGTTAGTTTATTGATTGACAACTCCTATTTCGAAAAGTCTTTTTGTCTTTTCATTCTCTCCGAAGACTCTCAATAATAAGTCATTCCCACTCAATCAATGTCATCAGCCCGATCCTAGAGAACTCAAATACTTATCACCCTTGCTATAGCGTCGAGATTCGTTTGCACACCATCCGATTGTAATTGATCCGATCGTGGCAAAAGGAATCAATTCGCTGGAATTCCTTTGTCTCATGCCAAATAGAGGTAGCGTTCGCAATCTGTCCCGGCAATAGTCAGTTTCGATACGCAATCAGGAGACACAACGTTCCACGAGTTATTTTCCACCAGGTGCTGTCGGTGAATCAATTGAATTCCTCAGAGAGATCTCATCTCTATCCAAGAAAAGAATTTGAATTCCTACTTTGAATTCCTACTTTTTTTGGAAAGATCCTTTGATCAAAGCCAAGGCAGAATCTTCAGAACACCCTTACTCTATTATTGGTACGTACAAACTCAACATAGTTGTGAACGAGAAAGGAATTATAAGTCGTGAAAACGCGTTTGAATCTATGCAGGAAGCTCCCGAATTGGACTTCACTCGCGATCCACGAATCAACCGTTTATGTTGGTGGGAGTATTGTGCTTTGTCAGGCTATCACGACACGAATTAACATTCCTTTCTCTCGTCAACATATATGAAACCCATACTTGTATTCCGATGTACTTCTCACAAACGACGTTCAAAATTTCTCATTATTCTCTCACGATACTGAATCTTATAAATCTCAACTCATAGCTACCACTACAAATTAGACCAAATGGCAACGGTAGACAATCATAGAGGCGCTGGTGTAGCATCAACGGGAGAGAAGAAAAATGGTAAAGATCATCAAGCCTCGCCTACTTCTGTAGCGGCACTCACAATCGACGTGAATAGTCCAGTCGATCAGCACTCGGTATGTTCTTCCGTGAACAGTAAATCTAGACGGGATCGAGGACGGCGTCGGAAAGGTAAGGCCAGGGGAAACCAAGTAGAGCCAGTTTCTTCGCCATCATCTCATTCCCGAAACAACAACAGAAAGAAAAAGAGCGGTGGTAACAATACCTACAAAAATGGCAACGAGCGTCGTAGCAACGAAGATGGTCCACAGCGGTCTTCGTCTTCTTTTCGAACACCAATTGTAACATGGAGGGGTTCACGCAATCCACGAAGCAACAACAGCAATGGAGGCAGCAATCATAACCGACACAACAATACCAAAACATTTAATCATCCATCTCCTCGCCTCAGTAAGTTTTCTAGTAGTCCAGCGTGCCCGGCTTCCACGGGGTATCCAACATCGAAGAAACAGCACGATGCACCGATGAAAAAACGCGATCTATATTTTTCCTTACACGTTGAACGAGTTGGGATTGCCTCCAAGGAAGGAAGCGATTTGGAACAACATCAGCAGCAGCAGGAGGATAAGCAAAAAGCTGTAGCGAGAGTGACACTTACCAATTGGGAAAACGAATACGTCCTTGATACATTCGTGGCAATTCCGGTTCCGGTCTGCAACTTTTACGAGACAGGAATTCGGCCCCAAGATGTGCAATCAAAAACAGCCAATTCAGAAACGGATGAGACCGATGATGCCAATACGGAAGCCAAGCCTTTGGATGGTTTAACTTGTTCATTTGCAGCAGTTCGCTCAAAAGTTGAACGAATCTTGCGTGGGAAGATTTTGATTGGCTACGAATTAGACGAGGGCCTTGCGGCTCTTGGTCTCAGCCACCCAAAGACAGACATGCGAGATTGTGTTACGTATTTTGGCAAGAATATGACCGAGCCCAATGGTGATGCAAAGTCTCGGTTCGGAACTTCTTTGCTGGAGAAATTAAGCAAGAATGTATTGAATCGATCATTTCAATCGGCAAAGGCCAAAATCGCAAAGGATTCTCCACACAACAACGATGTTATGGTTCCCAAGAGAAATTCTTCCATCAGCCGTCGGCCCGTGCAGATCTGCGTGACGACCATGGATTTGTACAAGAAGCGCCGGAATGAATGGGAGGCAGCGTTGATTGCTGAGGGTAGAGAACGTGGGCGTCAGCAGCAAGACTATCTCCTCCAGCTTTCACAAAAACGTCAGCAAGAGCAACAGCATGCTCAAGAACAAGCTCGACAGCAAGCTATACAGCAGCAACAATATAGGGAAAATTTGGTACCACTATCCATGCATTGTGAAACAGTTCAAACTGCCTTATCAGGAAATGCGAAGGCCCTAGCTCGAGTCACAATTATTGATGGTCCCTCGAGGAACGTGCTGTTGGATGAATTTTCACAAATCCCGGTTCCTGTGACAGACTTTTGTGGGACTGGCATCACAAAGCAGGATGTCATGATTGGAAACAGTAACAATGCAAATAACACCAATGGTGATGCATCGATTTCAAAGAACCCTTTGCCCTTGTCAATTCTTCGTGGTCACGTGGAACGACTTTTGCGCGGAAGACTGTTAGTTGGTTACAAGGTCGAGGAATCTCTGAAGGCACTCGGTCTAATTCATCCTTGGACGCAGATTCGAGACATTGCCTACTATTCTCCCTTTCTCCACAACGAAATGGTGGGTGGGTCAGCACCTGTAAATACGATTCGATCCTTGGACGATCTGAGCAAAGAATTCTTGGGCCAACAAGTACGTTCCCTTGGAGATCGGTCGCGTCCATTGGATCTATGCGCATGTGCCCTAGGTTTATACGAATGCTTCCGTGACCAATGGGAACGTCAGCAACCCAATCAACAACAAGACGTTTTTGCTAGCCAGCATAGTCAACAGCAACAAGGTCATCATCCCCATCAACTCGATACTCGAATGATACCACCCTCTCCGTCCAGTATGATGCATTCACCAAACATGCATCCCAGCCACTACTATGGACAACAGCTGCATCAAGCCGCATACAATTCACCAATGATGACAGCGCACCCAACTCAGCAGCAGCTACAACGGCAAATGATGCAAACAGAGCAGCATCTACAGCAAGAAAATTATTCTGATGCTCAACCTCGACCGAATTCCAATTCATCCTCTTGGTTCCCTTGGGGAAAGCAGCAACCGCAACAACCAGCAAATCTTGCTGGTGCATCTCAGACGTTATCTTCTCAAGCTTTTCAGCTCCTTCAAGAAGATTCGTTGGCACAGGAAGCGAGCCCCCCCAAGAATCATTTCTTCCCAGTCACCTCTCTTCACGAGGGCTCTGCATTCTCTGAACGGAAGAGTAGTTTTACTGGATCTGCATATTCTGAATTCAGTGGATTCACTTCGGAAGACTTTAGAACCGACTCGGTGGTCTCGTCAAGGCGAGACGAATCAATGCGAGACGAATCCCTAAGCGTAGTCAGTAGCGATCATGGCCCTGGAAATTCTCCAGAAGCGAAGAAAGAAGTATCCTGGTTACCTTCGTCATGGTCTCGCGTGAGTTGGAAGAAAGGCAAAGATACAACGCGAGACAATGATAAGAACCATTGCGAAACGATGGCAGCTGTCCAAGAAACGGAGGTGCTGACTGATGACGGTATGCTGCCATCACCTACTACATTGTTTCCATCTTCGCTGGATTCCGGGGTCAAGACGACAAAACCAAAAGAGGAAGAAACATCTTCGGATGCTTTTTCTCCATCCTCTCAGATCCCACGCTTTCGCTTGTTCCGAAAATCGCCTGTGCAGAAGGACCGATCTCGCTCACCTTCAATTGCTGGTTCAGAATCTACATTTGAAGATCCAACTATATCGGCTCTATCAGAGGGTTCAGGTGAGGCCGCAATGGAGGCAATCGAATTAACGCTCTCCATTCCAGCTTCAGGTCAGTCAGATGCCTCGATTTCTGAAATAGCTGCCAAACCTGTAACAACCTCCCTACCATGTCGGCCAAACTCTTCATGGTTCGGGTTACGCCGTGGATCAAAGCCTTCTGGATCGAAACATAGTAGTAATCAGGGCCCCATCCAGTCTAAGACGGATACTCCAGCTTTACTCCCTGCACCTACGGAACGCACAATTGCAATGGAAGACGACTGGTTGCAAGAAGTCATGAGCCAGTCGACAGAGAATACCCAGGACATCGAACCGTGGATGAATGGAGCTGAACAAGCAAACTCTGAAGATATTGTAGAAAAACCGATGAGCACCTCAAGAGGCCAAGCATCGTGGTTTGGTTTCAAGCGCTCAAAGGTATATTCAAACAAAGCGTCCAGCTTCACCAATACATTGGATTCTACGAGTGAAACCTTTGCGGCAGAAACTGCCGATAGGGATGACACATGGAGCGATGGCGCTGCTAGTGGTGTTGGTAATTGGTTTCCAGAGGAAGCCAATAATGCATCTGTTGCTCCTACATTCGAACACAACGAAAATGACATCTTTCATGCTCGAGCTCGCCTACCGACCGAATCTACGATTCCAAGTGTATCAACTGAAGAGCCATCGGATGAAGAGCAGCCAAATTCGGAGAGTTATTCGAAAGAACTTGATTTTGGGGCAGCCCAAAGCTTCAACTTTTTGAAGATTTAAAGAATTGAAAAAAAAAGTAACGAGGTAACGCCAAGATTATCGGGGTATACCATCGAAGGAAGAGCGACCAGTAATGCTCAACCTACCGAATTCATATATGTTCATAGACCATGATAAAAAAGGATAAAAATAAAAATGACTGTTTTAATTGCATTTAAAGCATCATTCTTTTACGAGAACTCGATACTTCAACCCCAAATGTCGTAGTGGGACAAAGACTAATTTGCAAACAATTGGAACAATCGTTGAATGGGAAGTCATTATGCTGGTGTACATGCCTTCTGGCACGACACAGGACACTTTCTACCGACTTTTTTCTTTTTGCAAAATTTGTTCATTCGTTTTGGAGTGTTAGTCATCCCTTGGCAACTTCGATTGGGATGATTCTTGTGATGATAGCATGGATCATCGACGCAAAGTGTTTTTTTCCACCAGGAGCTATCACACTCGGTAGGAGCAGCGGTGATGATTGGAAATAGTGACGGAGAGAATGAAGGGAGAGTAGTAGGAGCACGAGAAGGAACTTCTGTTGGGGAGGATTCCGGCAAAATATCTTGCTCTACACCGCAACTGACCGTAAGGGAGTTTCCAGATGGCTCAAAGGACGATCCATCGACTCCAATCACAACTGCGTGCCGCAGATTGATCAAGCCGGTATCGGGATCATTCAAGTCTCCACTATTTGCGACTTTGACCTTGTAGTCTACTCGTGTCTTGAGATTCTCATCAGTATCAGCAATATTCAGGTATAGGGCATATGTTCCGGGTGGAATATTAGACGGTAGTGCGGCAGTCCCATCCAAGGCATGTTCAATGCCTCCCCCAAACCACGTTCTGACATCCACCATTGCATCGGATGTGGCACAAATTGCCCCAGACGTGTTTTGCTTCAACACAAGCTGGACGCGCTTGGGATTAATAGGAGCCGCATATCCATCGTTTTGCAGCAAGAGGGTGTATGGAAGGTTTCCACCAGGTGTAGCTGTGTCTGGAAAGCTTCCAGAACGAAGAACAAGTCGGTATCCGAGTTTTGAGACGATTTCGTCCATACATCCCTCGGTTTCAAAGTTAGAAAGTACATCTTGGTGGTAGTCTCGATTTAGGTAAGAGTAATGGAAGAGCCCCATCTCGTGCATTGCAGTTTCACAACCAGAGCGAGGGAGATTTGGTTTGCAGGTCTCTCCACCCATGGCCGTATATTTGGTATCCTGAGAGAGGTAGGGGTATTCGGATTGGTCATCGCTCGAGTAGGTTCCGGAATCGGTGTCGCTTGCCAGAAAGCAATCGTTATGGTGTCCCGTTCTAGCAATGTACGAACCCGTAAAAGTATTTTCTTCGTCTAAAGCACCACCCGTGGTGGAGGCTGGGATCCCATATACCTTTACTTCCACGTCATCAAAGTAGGCCGTGCCCCCCAGAGGGTCATTTCGATACATGGCATACAGCGTCATACCTATCACGGTTTTTCCTTCTGGTACAGTAAACGAGTGGCTCGAATACTCCCAGTCCAAAGATGTTCCTCCAGGAAATCTTGCCGTTTGTCCCCATAGATAAGTACCACCCTCGTAGGCAACATCGGCATAAATAGAATAATCCGAGGTTGTGCCAACCGAGGTAGCGATGGCCTTGCTATATCCAGAAATCTCTATCGTATATCCGCTAGGAGCCTCCAGAGACACCCATTGACTTGCACCACCATTTGTGACCACAATACTCTGGGAACCAGATCGTGCTTCAGCGGTGCTAGTTTCGTACCCATTCATGTAGCTGGACCAATTGAAGTTTACGTCGCCCTCCATGGCTCCGTTCTGGACGTGCCCAGTAGTTGGTTCTGGAAGTCCTGCCGATGCGAAGATTGTCTTTTTCTGCAAGGGTGTCCGAATCTGGACAATTCTTTCTGGCACAGCATCCAATACAGCTCTTAAAACATCGCCTAAATCCTCCCATTTGTTCGCATTACTAAAGTGTGTCGAGGAATGCCATTCCCCCCAGGGACCAACAAATCCAGCCTGCATTGACATGATCACGTCTTGGACAGCAGTGAGAATAGGAGCCAGTTGCGATATATGGCCCAACAGCCGAGATTTTTCGGGTTCCGTAGTGGAGTAAGGATCATTGTTGTTCGGGTTGGTGTAGGCAAATCGGACCACGGCCTTAAATCCGGCCTCCCGGAGTGTTTCAAAGTCGCCCTCAATGTCAGCGAGGACCTCTTGCGGAATGTCGTCGCTATCCAGAGAATCGTTGAGGTAGTAAAGTCGCAAAATTATAGTGATTCCGGCGGTGGATTTCTCGGAAAGCAAGTCTTGGGCATCCAATAGCGTTGTGGCTCGTTCGGATTCATTA
>Ga0115013_10001238_pt1 | contig 14869 bp, 13 predicted proteins | sample SouAtlMetagenome_2_FD_88686 | JGI IMG/M metagenome (GOLD analysis project Ga0115013, IMG submission 88686) | Marine eukaryotic phytoplankton communities from Atlantic Ocean - South Atlantic ANT15 Metagenome | ecosystem: Environmental > Aquatic > Marine > Oceanic | place: South Atlantic Ocean...
CTTGTAATTGCTATAATGTGGTTGATAATAATTATTATACCAACCACTATAATATCTATCAGGGTATGATATGATATTATAATAAACGTTAGGTTTAATCATATTAATAGGTAATCTCAATGTATCACCCTGTTCTGTTACAGCTAATACATGAGTTATCTGTATTTTAGGTTTAGTATTATATGTAGCACAACTTGTAAGTAACGCAATCATAAAAATAATAAAACTTGCTACAACCATAACTTTTAGTTGTAATAAAAATTCTTTTTTGTTTACGTTCTTTTTCATATTATTTTATTTAAATTTAAATTTTTTATTAGCTACGTTATATAAATTTGGATATTTTCTTCCTAATTTAAAACCTTGAATACCAGCAGAAATTTTATCAACAAGAGTTAAGTCTTTATTTATATCTTTAGAACCAGCATATTTATCAGCTAATTTATTTATACCTCTTAATTCTTCTTCATTTGGTATTTGATAGTCAGCTGGATACCCCCTTCTTTTCCCATCAAGAACTTCAAACTCTTTTTTAAATTTTTTTATTATAGGACCAGCATTAGGATTTTGAACAAACTTTTTGTAAGCGTTTGTACTCTTTATATAATTATATCTTTTATTTGTTTCTTTTCTAGTAGCACCATATACATCTCCTGGAACAATCCTACCCTCACCTGCTTTACCACCAGCTAAAAATTCATCTGACATCTTCAATAAAGCATCAACATAAGAATCAGTTAAAGGTCTACTACCTCTAGTATTTTTTTGTTTAAGAACCATTCTTTCATACTCTTCTTTACAGGAAGGATAACCGGGTTTATTACAAGGACCTGCCATTACTCACCACATTTTTTAGACGGATCATCTACTCTTCTCCAGTCTTCTTTTTCAAACCAGTCACGTAATGTAGCACCTTTTGGTCTAGCACCTTTTACGTTTGTCTTTGATGATCTTTTATATTTACCACTAGCACCTGAAGATTTTTTAGCGCTAACAAGCTGTTGTCTCTTACTAGAAGACATACTATCAATTTTAGATTTAGGTAAACAAGTTTTAGTTGTACCACCGCCTTTTTGTTTTTTAACAGGTGATGATTTTTTACAACTACCTTTAGCGCCTGGCGCAGTACCCGGTACTCTTTCATATCCTTTCCAACACTTCATTGGTGATGCAAGCTTAGGGCTTATATGTTTATACGGATGTGCCATTATAATTTACCTTGTGTACATCTAACGCCCCAACCAGAAGCATAAGCACTAGGCCATACTTTAAATTTCTTTTTAGCTCTTGCTTTACACGAAGCAGAGATTTTACCCATTAATGGTGATTTAGCTTTCATTTGAAAAGGAGATGAAGCTTTATTTACAACATATGGTTTGTCTTGTTTGTTTAATTTTATCTTACCCATATCTTGTAAGTCTTCTACTAAAACTCTATTGTATTTTTTCTTATTCTTTTTAGATATTTTTTCGTAATCAGTTTCATCAATCATTTTATTTTGATGTTTCTTAAATTTATTAGGTAAATATAAAGTATCTGATTTCTTCTTGTTTTTATCAAGTTTAAATGGAGATTTTTCCATAGCTTTATCTACTACTTTTCCAGCAACTTTACCCACTACCATAGCGGCAACAGGTCCCATTTTAGCTGGAGATTTATTTGGATTACCCTTACCTCCGTCTTTTTTACTAGCCCATACGGCTTTTCTTTGTGCGTGACTTTTATATCCCATGATTTATATATTTAACAGTTCCACCTACGTCTAGCAGCTCGACCTCTTTTACCGGTCCAGCCTTTTGATCTAGCGCAAAACGATTTTCTTCTTCCAGCAGCTTCACTCCCAGGTTTAAGCTCTGATGGTTTAGTTGTTACTGCTGTTTTTAAATTACTACCTGGATTATTTCTTTTATATTCATTAACTCCTTTTTGTGTCATACCTCCACCTGCGTCAGCACCTGTGCCAGTTGGATTAGCTTTATTAAAGTTTTTGCCTGGTCCTATTGTTCTACGTGGATCAGCTTTTTTTAAAGGTGACTCACCACCATCTTGCATAAACGTCCTACGTCTACCACAGCTTGTTACTTTAAAAGGATTATTTTTTTGAATATACATATTTATTTTTTAACTTTTTCAAAAGCAGATATACCAAAACAACCTAATGTAACCCATACAAATGAGTTGTATATTACTTCATTAATTGCTAATCCACCATCTACATAAATGATACTGGTTACAAGATCTGCTATAGCAAATAAAGTCATTACCACAAAGGATGCAAACCCTATAACATTTTTTTCGTTAATTTCGTTTTTGTCTTTAAATAGCGCCCACATATTAAATAAGTTTATAAAATGTTTTTCTTGAACCTTCTTTTCTATATGCTAACATACACCTTTTTCTATTTTCTTCAGGTGATACATAACTTACATGTACCCAGTCCGGGTTTTCATCAGTACCAAATTCCCAAATCATTTGGTCAAACGATAAGTTAGCTTTAATCCAATTATACATCTCTGCATTAGAAGCATGTCCATATGTATCGTCTATATCAATAGCTTGGCCTTTACAATGTTGTGAGGCTATACTCCCGCCGATCGCTTTATTAAGTTGTGGTCCACGATAAAACGAATTTATCTTTATAGGACCTCCTACGTGCACTCTAAGAGGCTCAAATACTTTTTCTGCAATTAGCTTCATTGAGGCCAAATGCTCTTCAGACGGATCATTTTTTAAACCTAGCCTGTTTGCCGTTATGCTATACACGCCTTCTTTATAGCTTACGTGTTTACTTAAGTTTTCCATTATATTTTATCTTTTATATAATTAAACATATCATTTCCTATCTTTTCACCAAGATCAGAATCTGATTTAAAATGAGCTTTACCTATACGTCTACTCATTGATATGTCTTTACCTTCTTTTTCAAACTCAGCCTTATGTTGAGGGTATAGCTTACCTAAAGCTTTACCTATAACAACACCTTGAACAGAGTGACCTGAGGGATATGAAGGGGTTTTCATTGAGTCCATTTTAACATCATTTAGTTTTATACCAAACGCAGCTGCTAAATGTTTAGGCCTAGGTCTATTAAAGTGATTTTTTAATTGTAAAACCTTAGGTGCTGATTCATTTATTATTGATTGCACTAATTGTTTAGGATACGGTACTCCGTTTTTTTCTGACAATTTTTTAAAAGCAGACTGTATATTATCTTTATCTTTGACAAAACCAGCATCATCTCTCAACCCATTAATTTCTTTTAATTCTTTAAATGTTGTTAAGGAGTTATCTTTTGGTGGCTTATTATTTTTATATTTATTAATGTCAAAGCCAGATAATATATTTTTCATTTACAAATACAAATTGGGCAGTATGGGCACATATTTTTTAATTTTATTGATTAATCTTGAGATAATAAGAAATATATTCTATCTTGTATCTCTTCTTTTGAAGCTGTTATTTTAAAGCTTAGGCCAGCTTTCCATTGACCTCTTGGTTTACCATCTTTATCAAGTAATATAATTATTGGAACAGATTTTATTTGCTGTCTTAAAGAGGGTTTTTGATCTTCTAGCAGTGCATATTGAACATTTGCACCTTTAATACCTCTTAAATTAAAATTATTAGATTGGTTCCATTTTGCATTTATATGCATTAAAGTGTAGTCTTGTGCCGTTGCTATAAAAGCAAATAACAACACAGCGATTGTGATTAAATTTTTCATCTTGTTATTTCATATAATTTGTCAGTGTTCTTCTCTATTTGGTCTTTGTTCTCTTTTATATCTTCTTTTAGCGCTTCTGTAGACTTTTCAATTTGCATAACTGTCGTACGAATTAATTCGTCTTTAAGTTGGAACTCCATCTTCTTAACAAACTCTTCTGGATTTTGTTGATTTTGTAGCTCCTTTATATCAGATTGTAAAGTAAAATACATACCGGCTAAAGCTATTGCTCCACCAACGATCATACCGATCGTTTTTAGGTCAAGTTGTACTTGTGTTTCTTCTGAAAGTTTAGTTGCCATAGTTTTTATCTCTTATAAATTTTATCTTCTATTTTGTCTAGACGTTTGTCATGATCTTCAGATAATTTGTCCATCATTTCTTCAAGATACAAAAGCTTTTGTTCTACAACCTCTAATGATTGTTGAGGTGGTAGTTTTTTAGCTTCTTCTATTTGTACACTATTATCTTCAATTTTTTGTGTCAAAGTAGAATATGTCATAGTTAGTGATATTATTCCACCAACAACAACAATAATTGTCTTGATGTCAAAGTTTAAATCTGGTTTCCCGTCGTTGTCAATATCTACTCCTATGTTTTTTGCCATATTATATATTTAGGATCACTCGTTTTTGCTTTATTTTACTTCCTTTTTCTACGTTTCTTTTTCTTTTCAATTTCTTTCAGTTCGTCGTATACTAACTCTATAAAATCGTTTTCTTCATTTTTAGCATTAACGTCCCAAGTTCTCCAACCTAATAATAATGCTATTCTTTGATAAGCACTATTTCTATTATCCAATGCTTCAGATATAGAATTTAATTCTACAATAGCCCTGTCTAAAGGAATATTAAACGTAGCAGAAACAAAACTACCTAGTATTTCATAGCTTGGTGATATATTTAATCTACCGTCAGCAAGCAAAGACATGCCTCTTTCATCGATAAGCTCTTTATTGTATTTTTTAGTTAAATGAGCACCATATAGTTTTCTAGCTTTTGATCCAATAGGTGGTGAGACATTTAATAATTCTATCAATGTCTGTGCGTGGTCAGCAGTAAAACCTTTTTTCTCTTCTTTGTAATATCTATTTATTGTATTTTTTAACGTTGATACAACAGCACCTGCTAAACCAGATCCTCTTAATATAGTATCAAGCATACCGTTTAGTATTCTTTCTGTTTTAGTATTAATTATTTTTTGTCTTTTTTCATCATCGTCCTCTGGGTCAAACTCTGGTAATAACGCGAATAAAGCATTTTGTAATGATGCAAATAATAAGTTCTGTACAAAACCATAATACATTATCTTAGATATATTAGTTTTATCATCACCTCTACGATTAACTAAATCTTGAGTAGCTTTTTTCATTAATCTTACATACTGCATTGGAGTGTTTTGAAATGCTAATATTAATCTACCAAGATGACTAGCTTGTTGTTTAGATATCAACATTGGGTCACCAGATTGCTGTGTTTCATCTGATATTTTAACATAGTCTTCAAAAGCTTGAGTGTCAGCATCTTGTTGTGACATACCTTGTTTTAAATATGTTTTAGTTCTGTTCATTAAAAACGTAGCACCTCCAGTAGCTATAGCCATACTATCTGCTATTTGTGTAGGTGTAAAACCTATTTTTAATAAATAAGATATTATTGCAGAAACTTTATCTTTAGAATTTTTAGCAGCATTAGCAATCTCTTGTTCTTGAACATCAGATCTTAAACCACCTCTTCTTTGTTTTAGCTTATCAGAATTAAATATTCTTGACCAAGTTTTCCAATAATTTTTCTGATCAGCAAAAGCAGCAGCCGCAGCTAAAGGATTATTATCTGACCAGTTAACAAAGTTTGTAAAAGAGATCATCTGTAGCAATGCTGAACGTCTGTTGAAGAACATTATTGTACCAACAGAGTTGTTAACCCAATTCATCCATTTACCTTCAATTTCACCCATTTGACCTGGTCTATTACTACCAGACTTCATTCTACCTATTATGTTTTCTAAAGCTTTTCTGTAAGATGAGCCGTATAAAGCTTCAAGTTTATTTAAATTTTGTTCACTAAATATAGTATCTACGTTTTCAATAAACTCTGCTAAATATTCTTTTCTACTAACCTTTTGATCTAATTCATTTAAATCTTTTAAAATACTACCTACATCCCAGTATTCCTCTGGCTCAGCCCATTTTTGTTTTTTAGTTATTATTTGTAATGTATCAGCAAAGTTTTTATAGTCTGGGTTTTGATTAACAACATTAATCAACATTCCTTGATCTCTTTTAGATATACCAGGCACTTCAAATCCTGATTTATTATATAAATAAACTCTTATAGCTTGGTCAAGTGTAAAACCTGTATCTCCTATTTCTTTATCTAAATTCTTTTTTAATTCTGGATATGCTTTCAATAAAGTTCTGTAATCATTTTTTAAAGCTTGTCTAGCAGCTTCTATAGCACCAACACCTCTAACATAAGGCGTAACAAGATTATCTTCAAAGAATTTCTGATCTTGTTCACCTTGTTTACCTTTACCAGCTAAAGTGTAAGATGTTAACCCTCTGAAATCATCAGCACTGTGAGAAAAGAATTTATATTTACCTTTACTAGCACCTTTCTTTCTAGCAGCAATCTTTGAATAAGTAGTCTCAGCTCTAACACCAGTGTTACGCTCTACCATTTTGTTTAAATCACCACTTAAACTTCTTTTTCTATTTACTATAGCTTGTTGAACTTTACCTTTAACATCAAAAACATTTAAAACATTTTGTACAGCTTGTACGTTTTTATAAGCATCATCTACAAAGTAAAAATCATTAAAGCCTTGAGCAACTTTATTTATAACCCAACCAGCTTTAGCGGCAGGTGTACCGTTTTCTAGACCTGTTATATTTTCTAATGGTATTTCTATACCTATACCTTTTAAAAACTCATGTATTGCTTTAGCTGACGCTTGAGGTCTAGCTGTTAATACAAAAATATTTTCATTACCAAACTTGTCAATAGCTTTTTTAATTCTAGGAGCTAATGGACCTGGTCTTCCTTTTACAACTTGATTAAACTCACTAAAATCAAATATAGCACCTTGTGCTTTTAATTTTTCATCTTGAGCTGCAAATTGAGCGGGTGTTATTTTTTTAACTTTACCTGTATAAATATCTATTTGAGAATCAGCAACAACCTCTGGGCCTAAAACTTTATACTTTTCTTGTATTGCAAGTTTTATATCCTCTTTATTTTCTCCTTTAGCTTTTTTATGTAATGCTCTTAATTCTTCTGCAGAATTTGTAGTTTCTAAATCTTGTATTTTTTTCTTCCTAGCTAAAAACTCTTGTTCAAATCTATTTCTAAGTATTGCGTTATTAGGGCCTAATTCACGGTTTTGTTCTATTAACTTATCTATTTTGCTAACGCCTTCTAAATTTTGAGGCATTACAACAATAACTTTGCTATCGCTAAAAGCAAGAGTATCATCAAAGTCATATACACTTATACCTTTTGTTTCTACGCTTACAGATCTACTTCTTTCTATTAAATTTTGATTAGCTAATACCTGAGCAAACTCTTTTATTTTTATATCAATAGCTCTCTGAGCTCTACTTAAAGCTTGTGTTTCTCCAGTTACAGCATAAAAACTTTTTATCTTGTTTTCAGGTATTGCCATAACCCTCATATCACCTATTGAAGTTGTTCTACCATGTATATCATCTTGTATTGCTGATAAAATCTCTGTTCCTATTGACTGACTAAAGTCTGAAACTAAATCCATTAAATCTTGTTCTGTAGCTAAACTAATTAGATCAGAACCAGGGTTTTCAAGCATAGTATTTATAACACCTAATTGATACATAGCTATTTTACTAAACGTATTTGAAGATGGGTTTTTGTGTTCACCTTTAGCTCTTAATCTTTCTCTAATTTTATTCTCTTCAGATTTATCTAGCTGTCTTTGTATTTGATCTCTTTTATCTTGAGACAGTTTAGGGTTTTGTAATTCTTGTTCTCTATCAGCGTCTTTTTGATCAATATATGCTTTAGCTTCTTTATAATCTGGGTGATTGTAGTTAATGTTTATTTGATTATTTATATATCTTGCTCTATCTTTAGCTCTTATGCTGTTATAACCTTTACCATCTAAATCTACAAAAGGAGCTTGGTTATCTGCATATATCTGAACCTCTTCTATCTTTGTTAAACCTCTCAGCGCTTTACCTACATTTCCATTTGCTTGTAGCCACGTTAAATAACCTGGTATTAATTTTGGATTAGCAGCGACAATTGATTGTGCTTTTTCTAGTATATAAACTAATGCAGCTAAGTTGTTAGCGTTAACCTTCTTAATATCTTCACCAAAAGCTTCTTCAAAAGCTTGTTCAGCTTCTTTTTTACTTTTAAATTTTTTGTTTAGTATTGTGTCTTGTATTTTTAAAACAAAACCATATCCTGCTTGTATTACTTTAACATTGGTAAAAGGTACACCACCTTTTCTAGACTTGTTTACTTTATTAAACACCTTAACACCATCTTCCTTACTCATGGTTCTTTTATGTATTCCTAATAAAGCTTTTATTTCTGTGTTATTTTGAAATGCATCAAAAAATGCACCAGGTAAAATACCTGCTAAATTAGAAGAAAAAGGTACTATAGCTTTTTTCTTTTCGTCAGGGCTCATGTTTAAAAACTCATCTAAGTAAGGTTTTATTTTAGCACCTGCTTTTGTTTTAGAGTATGCTTTCAAAGGATTTAGAAAACCAGTTATAGATTCTGTTTCAAAAGCTTCTTTTTCATATATATCTTTTATAAACTCATAACCTTTAGGTAGATCATTAAGATGATTTTCTAGCTCAGTAAAACTACCTTGTGCACCTAGTATCACAGCAGCTTCATAATATTTAATTGCAACTCCACGAGATAAAGATCTTTTAACTCCACCTCTTTCAGCTTGTTCCATAAACTGATTAATCTTGTCTACAGCGTTTACAACATTTTTTGCTAATTGGTTTTTATTAAACTCTTGAGCCAGTGGTCCATTAGGGTTATTTACTATTTCATCTATCATTAACTCTAAACCTATTTCTTGAGCCATGTGTTTTGCTAATGCTTCTTTTCTTCCTCGTATTAATTTACCTTTAGCGTCATAAAACTGAGATAAATAAACATCATCATCTAACTCAATAGCATTGTCAGATCTAAAAACTAAATCATGACCAGATGTTCTACCGGCATTATCAGTGCTCATTTTTTCTCTAGCTATTTCTTGGCCAATCCATTCAGGGTAAGCAACTTTTACTTTGTCACCGTTTTCTAATTTAATTGTTTTTTCAATTACTTGTGGTATACCACCATTAACTTTAACACCCGTGTCTTTACCCATTAACCAAGTTGTGGTGCTGTTAGCTAGTATATCTTCTTTTAAACTAAGTAGCTTTTTTCTTAAATTATCTCTTGTTCCTAATAATTTTATCATCTCGTCATAAACTAACGAGCTGCCTAACGCATTTTTAATTTCCTTAATTATAGGTGAGTTTTTAGCGTTTATAGATTTTATATTGTTTAATGCGGTATCTAAATCTCTTACTATAGGTAACAATAAAGTTATAGCTTTTTTCTTTTCATCAACCGTAAGTTTTTTACCCATTTTTATTTTAGAAGCAATTTTTTGAGCAGCAGCAGCTTGCTCTTTAGCTATCATTATTTCTTCTGGGTTTAAAGATGTATCTTGTATCTCTTGAGTTTTTTGAGTACCTTCTCTATCTACATCTATAGACTTAGTTTTAACTTGTCTTTTTAATCTATTAGTTACATTACCTAGTTTAAAACCTACATAACTATTTAAATAACCAAACAAACCTGTGCCGATTGTAGGATCATAGTTATTTAAATGTTTTACTAATTCAAACCTAGCATCTTCAATAACCTCTTGTCTAGGTTTACCGTATATATTATCACCTTGTTCTAACTTAGCACCAATTAAACCATCAAAAGACCCAGTGTCTATTAAAGCTTTAGCTGTCATGTGTGCTTTGCTACCTATAAATTCTTCATTAGGATTAACAAGTGCATCTAATTTTTCTTGATTAATCTTTTCGTTCATGCTTATAGACTTCTTTTTACCTGATTCGTCATCTGGTTGAAAGCTATCTAACATCCTTTGCTCTTGTTTACTTAACTTACCTTTTTCTATATTCTCTTTATAGTTTAATATAAAGTCATATACTTGTCGGCCAGTTTCAAACTCATATTGTTTTAATCCAAACTTTTTCTTAACTACGTTTATAAGGGTTCTACCCATCCTTAAAAAAGCATTATCACCTAACTCTTCATAAGTAATTTCATTTTTAAATAAAGCATCAGAAAACATAGTCAACCACTCATCTTGATCTTTACCACCTTCATCTATCTGAGAACCTATTATTCTATATTTTTTAGCTCTTGGTTCTAGCTTACTTAATACGCCTTTTTCTTCTAAAATATTTTTAAATTCAGTAACAACCTTGCCTATATTTGGATTTTTCTTAAATTCAGATTTTATTATCTTATGTAGTAACTCATGACTAGCAACTGATACAGCTTGGTTTTCTTTAGCAGCTTCCATGTTTATATATATCTTACCATCTTGTTCTAACCAACCATCTGTAAACGCTTCTTCTTTAAAACCTGCTTTTATTATTTCATCTAAATTATTTAATTGTATAGTCTCTACATTAAAAGTGTCTTTAAATAATTTAATATCACTCTCTATAGCTTGCTGCGCAGCTGATTCTACTAAATCTTGTAGTGCTAGTTTTTTGGTAGCTAGTTCATTATTTATTTTTTTGTGTTGGCTTTCATCATATTTTTTTAAATCAGCTTCTAACTTTTTAATATCTTGCTGTATTACCGCGTGCTGTATTAATTCATCAGGTGTATTAAACATCCAAGCTGGAAAACTACCTTCGCTTAAAGCTTTAATTTGATTTATTAATTCATCAGCTTCTTTTCTTGTTAATTTATTCCTATCAACTGCTAAATTAAGTTTTTGTTTAGTACCTTTTAAATCTCTTCCTAAAATAACCATGTTAGCTAATCTAGCTTTTTTACTATCGGGTGTAGCAAAGTTTGCAACACTAGTGCCACCAACTAAACCACCAGCAGCAAAAGACAATATAGATGTTTGAATAAAATCTTTTAAATTATAATTTTGTTTTAAAAATTCTTGACCATATTGCTCATTTATATCTCTATTAACAATATTAACTTCACCCAATTGTTGTACGTTTTCTTGAACAAACTCTTTAAAACCTTCATTAATAAAAGTTTTTAATGTAGTTCTATCAGGTATTAATCTTGATAATTGTTGTTTTAATGATTTTTTAGCAGCTTCTTTACCACCTTCTTTATAAGCTGTTATAACATTGTTTATTCTAACATTTCCAGCAACCCAATCATCTAGTTTATTTAAACCTGGTAGTCTAGGATTTATAGGACCTGTTACCGCGTACAACAAAGCCATTTGTAATGCCGCAGAGTTAGCTAGTTTTTCAGCTTCACTAAAAGGTATACCAGCATCTAAAGCAGCATTTAATACGTTTTCATGACCGGTTGAAGCTCCGTAAAAAGCTTGAAACATTGTAGCGTCAACTATTCTAGGATCAAAAGGCATATTAATACCAAAAGTTTCTTTAGTACTAGCAAATCTACCCGTTGTGGTGTTTCTAGCTCTTGTGCTCAAAGGTTTTAAACCCTTTAACTGTCTTATTTTATTATACCCTTGTAAATATTTAAGTGACCCAACTGTTCTTATACTACCAGCACCTTTTGTTCCAAGTATTTGAAATAATATATTACCTAATGTGTTACCCATTATACCAGCAGCACCTCTTGTATTAAAGTCATAATCATAAATTCCTTCTTCCTTTATCTTTTTTACTAGCTTTGCTTTTTCTTCTGGATCCATTGTTTCACCTACGTTAACACCAACCGTTTGGTTATATAGTTGGCCATCATAGTTATCAACACTGTATCTTACACCATCAACCTCTAAAGTCTTACCCATAGTTAACATATATTTCATCTGCTTTGCTGGATCAGCAAGATCTGATTCTCTTTTCAACATCCTTGATTCGTTGGCCCAACCATCAGCCCCAATAAGATCACCTAAAAATACACTTGTATCTTCAAAACCTTCATAAATTCCTTCAAGACCATTACCAATAAACTCAAGTAAACCTTTACCACCTCCTTCAAAATCATTATCATCAGCTCTGTTTTTTAGGTACTCGTTTTGTTTTTCTTTATTTTCTTGATCTCTAAAAAGTTTATTTTTAAAATGAACATTATTATAGTATTTATAATTATCATAATCAAAAACACTATAACCACCATCATTTTCTTCTCTCCAAGAATTAAACGCATCATCAAAAGTTTTAAAAGTAGAATATTTATTAGGATTAGAGTTGTAATCCTCTAAGAATATTTTTTCATTAGCTCTGTTGTTGACATCACTAATATACATATCTAAATATAATGATAATTGTCTTTCGTAAGCAATTCTTAACTCTTCACTTTGATCACCAAACGCACCAAATAAACCATCTTCAAAAGCACCTTCATTATAAAAGTCTTTAAAATCCTCAGAGTGTCCGTTTCTATTTAAAAAACCTTGAAAATCTTGTATTTTACCTCCTAAGTTTTCCAAATCTCTAGCGTTGTAAAACTTATTTACAAAACTGTTTTCGTTTTCTTGATTGTAAAATAAATGCGAGGAATCCGCATCTACGTCTAGGTCGTTTTGCCTAATTCTTTTTTGTATTTGTTCATCTAATGGTACTTCTTTTTCTTTAATATCACCATTCCAAACTTGATACTCATACCATTTTTGGTCAGTATCAAAATCTTCTCTTGAAACTTTATCACCTTTACCACCAGATCTATAACCTTCTTTAGGTGAATATGTACCAAACTTTAACTTTGCGAAACTATTATTTCTTTCTTTTATAAATATTTCATTTACATCTTCTTGCTCTTGTTCTATTTCAGAGTTTGGTCTTCCATAACCTCTAATTCTTAAATCTTCTGAAGTTGCCTTAACAGCATCTGGGTTTTCTAAAAGAAACTTTACTTTTTGATCTTCATCTAGCCCGCTAATATCTTGTACACCATTTTGTGTTAAGTAGATATCCATGTGTTAAATTTTATTATTGATTTTTACTTATGTATTTAGCTATTTCATCCGCTGTTGGTGACTCAACACCTGAATCTATTAAAGCTTGTCTAGCTTGGCTAATGGTCAATTTATCTTTTTCAGTTGTAACTATATTTGGTTTATTGACTTCATTATTGCTATCACCGCCACCAACTTCTGTTCCTTTTAAAACAGTATACTTATCTTTACTAGAGTCTGTTTTGTGTTTTTCAAACATTATTCTTTGACCTTGATCGTCATTATAATATTGAGGAGCATAATATCCTACTGAAGATTGACTTGGGTTTACTTTTCTTTGACTAGAGCCTGTTAATGATTGTTTTATTAAAACTTTCATATAATTGTCTACAACAAGATCTCTTAATCCAGCAAAAGAAACATCACCATTTTTATAACCTTCTAAAGCTTTTGAAACTATAGCATCATTAGCCATAACAATATCACCAACTAAACCATCATGTAGTATAGACATAATACCAGCATTACCACTTTGATCTATTAATTGTTTTAGTTTATTAGCATACTGAAAGTATTGTATACCATCTTTAGCTAAAGGTATACCTGTTTTTAAAGCATTTTGATAAACCATAGAACCCATTTGCATCATAGCGTCAGCTGTTTTGTAATCTTTTTGATAAAAATCTGGTAGATCATTTAAAGATATTTCACCATCATCACCTACAAAATTTAAGTTACCATTGTCATCTATTTTTATTTCATATTCTTCGTTAAATATACTTCTTAACATGTTAACATTAGCAATGTTCTCACCATACAGTGATGTTGTTTGACCTTCTATAGCTTCTATTATAGATGATTTTGATTCGCCATATAACTTAAATTGTTTATCTAAGTTTGTAAAAGTATTTTTTATAGCATTCATTTCACCAACCGTGTCCATATATTGTTGTGATCCTACTTCCATTTCATCTACTCTATTAGCAGCTTGTACATATTCCATTTTTTTATTTGATAAAAACTCTGATAACTTACCTTGATATTGTGCAGGTATTGCAGACATATCTACATCTGCGGGTAAAGCTTTTAAATATTTTCTAAGCTTATTCTCGTAGTGATTTCTAACAGTAGCCGCACGATCAGGCCCACCCATACCTTGAGTTGCTTCATAATAACCTCGATCGAAAGCGGACATTGCGTTTACTGATTTACCTCCTGCAAAAGCAGCATCATAATATTTACTCATATCTTTTTATTTAAAATCCAGTGTTGCCTCCTAAAATTCCTTTAGCCATACCACCTATGCCTGAAATAGCCATTTGATCGTGAGCAGCTTTATTAGCCATAGCACCTTGTAGCTCTTGGCCACTCATTTGCATCATGCTATCTACTTTTCCTAGTTCCATTTCTCTTGACTTCATTTCACCAGCTATTTTTTGGTTCTGTATTGAACCAGCCATATTTCTTTCAGCTTGCATATTAGCTTGTTCTTGTTGACCTATACTAGCAGCTGCTTGTTGAGCATTTTGTGATTGTTGTTGCGACATAGCTTGAGCTAAAGCAGCAATACCACTACCACCAGCAGCTTGACCATATTGATCCATCATGTTAGCTTGTGACTGCATTTGTTGTTGTTTTATCATATCAGCTTGCTGAGTATTAATCGTAGCATCTTCCATGACGTTTTCCATGTTTTGATATGGGTTAGAAGTGTCCATATTTTCATATCTTTGCTTCTGCATATCATATGCTCTTTGCGCTCTAGCTACTTCTGCTCTTCTTTTTCCTCCACCTATTAAACCGATACCAGCCTTAACAGCACCTCCTATAAGTCCTGCAGTTATAAATTTTAATGGTGATTCACCAATTCTTTTTTTCATTTTAATTGTTTCTATTATAATTACACATTATTTACTACTTTCAAATACTTCTGATCCAACACTAAATAGCTCAGCTTTAGATGTAGAGTTGTTTATAAACTCAACTTCAGCATAATAACCTAAC
>Ga0115013_10001242_pt1 | contig 14859 bp, 12 predicted proteins | sample SouAtlMetagenome_2_FD_88686 | JGI IMG/M metagenome (GOLD analysis project Ga0115013, IMG submission 88686) | Marine eukaryotic phytoplankton communities from Atlantic Ocean - South Atlantic ANT15 Metagenome | ecosystem: Environmental > Aquatic > Marine > Oceanic | place: South Atlantic Ocean...
GGCAAAGGCGAGAGACGAGACTACTGCGAAGATTATGAATACTATTGCCGCGAACCATTTGTGAGGTGATACGCAAGCGAGAGGAAAATTCATCTATTGAAATTGGAGAGTTTTTTGGTCTGTTCGCTATCTATTTTAATGGGTTGATGCTTCGAGGAGGATCAAAGCCCTCTCCCATCTTGACATGATCAAAACATCGTGAAGGGTCGGGTTGCAATCAACTACGTGAGACTCATTATGCCTTCCAAATTTTCTTCGACTTGTAGTATTTTTCTTTCTGTGACTTCCATAGTGTGGGGAGGGAATTGGGCTCACTGGAGAGGGCCTGCTGGGAATGGTTCTTCACCCGATGCCAAGCCGCCAATAGAGTGGAGCGCGACCAAGAATGTAAAGTGGAAAGTCCCGGTTCCGGGGCGTGGCTCAGGTTCCCCGGTGATTTGGGAAAACCAGGTCTTTGTCGTTTCCGCGGTGGCAGCGAAAGGAGGCCGGGGGTTTGACGGAGAACGCCTCTCGAAGTTGGCCTTCAAACTTTTTTGTTTTGATCGGGAGACTGGAAAAATCCTCTGGCAAAAGACTACGATTACTGCGACGCCCCACCAAGGAACCCACTCCACGAATGGTTTTGCTTCCGCCTCACCTTGCACGAATGGCAAGCATGTTTATGCGCACTTCGGTTCTCGCGGGCTTTACTGCTACACCATGGATGGTGAGCTCGTCTGGAAGCGCGATGACTTTGGAAAGATGGACACTCGTAACGCTTTTGGCGAGGGGAGTTCTCCAACTCTTGAAGGCAACAAGGTCCTGGTGCCATGGGATCATGAAGGACCTTCTTCCCTTTACGCTCTCGATTACCTCACTGGCAAAACGATTTGGCAGACCAAGCGGGACGAGCCGACCAATTGGTGCACCCCTTTTGTCGTTGAGAATCGCGGTGCCAAACAAGTCGTGATGAATGGTCAGACGTGTATCCGTGGTTATGAGCTCGAAACTGGTAAAGAACTTTGGCGTATTGCTGGAAAAGCCCAGAGACCTGTCACTTCTGCAGTGGCTATCAATGATCTGGTTATTGTCGCTAGTGGTTTCCGTGGATCCTATGGCGGGGCGTTCCGTCTCGGCGGGCGAGGCGACCTTAAAGGCACCCAGAATGTCGTGTGGAGTTGGGAGAAGAATACGCCCGATCTTGCTTCACCTCTTTTGTCTGGGCAGCTTCTCTATATGCATAAGGCCAAGTCGGCTTCACTTTCTTGTGTGAATCCTCTCACTGGTGATGCCTATTATACTGCTGCAAGAATTCCAGGTCTTTCGACTCTCTATGCTTCTCCAGTCGCTGCAAACGGTCAGGTCTACATTACTGGACGAAGTGGAACGACCGTGGTCATTAAAGATAGTAAGAAGCTGGAGATCACTTCCACCAACTCACTTGATGAAGGAGTCGACGCAACTCCAGCTCCGGTCGACAATCAGTTGTTTATCCGGGGTGAGCGCCATCTCTTCTGCATTGAAGACTCGAATTAGTGGTTGAGTCATCTCTGCCACAGTAATTAGCAATGGTCGGGAAACTTACGCGGTCTAACTGACTGCCAGGAATTTTCTTTTGGCGGAAGGGTCGCGGAAAGGGGAGATTGGCGGAATCCATGGGGGAGAAAAGAGGGTTGAAACCTCCGTCCTTGCATCCGGCGGCTTGCGGCGTAAAATTCAGCAAGTTGTTTGCCTATGAAGACACCCCATTCCCGTCGTCAATTTCTTGCTACTTCCACAGCCGCCATCGCCATGCCACAGCTGTTGCTGGCCAATAAAAATCCCAAGCAGGTGATCATCGGCGAAGGGGAACACCAGTACGAGGTGCAGCATGGCTTCGCGCAATTGCCAGCCAAATACACATGGCAGACCACCCATAATGTGGCCGTGGATGCCGAGGGCTTGCTGTATGTCATTCATGAAGGTCGGCAAAACTTGAAGGATCATCCGTCCATTTTTGTGTTCGATCAAAAGGGTAAATTCATTCGCGCCTTCGGTAATCAATTCCAGGGCGGCGGCCACGGCATCGAGGTGCGGACCGAGGGAAAAGAGCAGTTCCTTTACGTGTGCGCTTACCAAAACGTGAAGGCTTTCGCCAAACTCACGCTCGAAGGTGAGGGGGTTTGGGAAAAATACGCACCGATGGACAGTGGTGTATACAAAAAGGACGAAGACAAATTACGCGTCAAGCGCTGGGGCCGCGATGCCTTCATGCCAACCAACTTTGCCTTCCTCAACGACGGCGGATTTTTACTGGCGGACGGCTACGGTTCATTTTGCGTGCACCGCTATGACAAAGCCGGAGATTGGGTTTCCAAGTTTGGAGGACCGGGTAAAGGTGAGGGGAAATTTGCCACGCCGCACGGCATCTGGATCGATCGCCGCCCGGGTCGTGAGGAACGCGTGGTGGTATGTGATCGCGCCCATCACACATTGCAATACCTCACGCTGGAGGGCAAATATCTCGAGACCCTGTCCGGCTTCGGGCTGCCGGCCAATTTGGATTCTTACAAAAATCTCCTGCTAGTGCCCGAGCTTCACGCGCGCGTGACCTTGTTAGGCGACAACAACAAAGTCGTCGCCCGCCTCGGCGATGATGTCGAAGGCGTAGTGAAACAGAAGAAGGTAAATCGCGGTAAGCCTGAGACCTGGGTTGGCGGAAAATTTGTCCATCCCCACGACGCCTGCTTCGACAACGACGGCAACATCATCGTCGCCGAATGGGTCGCCACCGGGCGGGTGAGGCGTCTAAAAAAACCCAGCTGATGCGTTTGTTTCTTGTTGCGTTCGTTATCTTTGTTGGGGCACTGAAACTTCAGGCCGCGCCACCAAATATTGTCCTAATTCTCGCTGATGACATGGGTTATGGTGATCTTGGGTGCTATGGTCATCCGAAGGCGAAGACTCCGATTATTGACGGTCTTGCGAAGGAGGGCGTGCGGTTTACGCAGCATTATTCCAACGGGACTGAGTGCAGCCCTACGCGGACAGCGTTACTGACAGGACGTTACCCCCAATGGGCCGGCGGACTTGAATGCGCTATCGGCACGGGAAATGTGGGTCGGTATGATGATGCCATTCTCCTGGCTGATCGTCGACAACTCGGGTTACCAGCGGAACAGGTTGTCCTGCCGGGTGAGTTGAAAAAGGCCGGCTACGTCACTGGGATTTTCGGCAAATGGCATTTGGGTTATGAGCCACACTTCAATCCGGTAGAACATGGATGGGACGAATTTTTCGGTTATCTAGGCGGTAATGTCCATTACTTCAACCACCGTGAAACAAGTGATTTACACGTTCTTTTTCGTGGTCGTTTACCGGTGCATTCAGAGGGGTATATGACACACCTGATTACGGGGTCTTCCACCGACTTCATTGCACGCAATAAAAACAACCCGTTCTTTTTGTTTGTCTCCCACGAAAGCCCACACTTTCCCTTTCAAGGCCCGAAGGACGTAAATAAAAAAATCACCAAGGATAATTGGATGACGCCCGATCCGGATACTTACGTTGCCATGCTGGAAGATCTCGATTCCGAGGTCGGTCGCGTGCTGGATTCGCTAAGGCATCACGAGCTCGAGCAAAACACGCTTGTGATTTTTGTATCGGATAACGGTGGCTTTGCTCCGGCCGCTCATATGGGACCATTACGAGGCGCAAAGAGTACGACACTTGAGGGGGGGATTCGAGTTCCGCTGATCATGCGCTGGCCCGGCAAATTGCCCGTGGGGCAAGAGAGTAGCCAAGTCTGTGCTACATTTGATCTAACCCGTTCGATCCTTAATCTAACGAAAGCAAAGGCGTCGAATAGGCAGTTGGAAGGGATTGATATCGTAAAGCATCTGGTGGAGCGTAAACCAAATATTTCCCGCACTCTTTTCTGGCGAGGAAAACGGGGTGAGCGAACGTGGTCTGCGGTGCGAGATGGTAACTTGAAGTTTGTCCGTAAAACCGAAGGCCGAACTGAGGAATGGCTTTTCGATTTGTCTAAAGATTTGGCGGAAGAAAACGATTTGTTGCTTAAAAAAGCAAAAGAAGGGGCTCGTCTGAGAGCACTTCTTAATGGGTGGGAGGAAGATATTGTCCCACTACGGTAGATCTTCACTTTCTGGTTCATTTCCATTTATCCCAAATTGGGCGCACTTTTTGTGGTTTTGAATGGATCAAAAAAATCATGAAGTTTTTCTTGTGGGAGCTGGAATGGCAGATCTACCCCGAGTTTACCACCTGAGGGAAGCGGTTCGCCAAAGACAATGGCAAGCCGTTACCTAAGGGAGGAAAATTGCTCGGAATTTTCTTTTGGCGGCACGGTGCTTATCGCAAGAGCAAAGGACTGGTTCCGAACAATGGAACTGTTTAGGTCGTGACCGGACACGGATGAACCGGAGTTCATCGTGTTGGAACCCTTCCTTTGCTGAAGCGTATTATCGTAGAAGATGGTTCCTGTTTGTTCACCATCAAGGGCGACACAAGGTCGCGGAAACCCGGGGTTTTGCTCGATGGAAGATAGGTCAATTCTTGTGACGCACGATCTCAGGGGCGTTTGGATGACCCAAAATTGCGATTCCTCTCTTTCGAGGGGCTTGCTTGAGTTTTTGGAGATGGTGTGATCGCTTTTTCGATGAGATCCCCCCAAACCAGCTCAAAGGAAATCAGGCCATGGGGAAGCTCCGTATTTTCTTTTGTGTTGATGGTGTAGGCTGCGCTTTGGATGCCGATCAGTTTTCCGTTTTTGAGAAGGGCTCCTCCGCTGGAGCCGATGCGATAGAATCCTTTGGCGAGGTATTGCAGGCCACTCGAGGTTTTAGTCACGCCGACGACCTCGACCGGGTTCATGAGAAAGGAGGGATTGCCGGCTTTGTGGGGGAAGGTGAAATGGCAAAGGTGCAGGATATCGCCGGAGGAGAGGTCTGGTTTATCTTTCGAGAAGAAATCAATTTTGGGATACGGTTTCCCAGCAGGGAGCTGGAAGACGGCAAGGTCGTTCTTCTTGATGAATCTTGATTCTCCTTGCTTGAGAAGCTTGGCTGGGAAGTAGTGCTCAAAGAAGTGGGCATCTTCCTTGTCGGTAAAGACCGCTTTGTGAATGTGGGAAGGTTTGGCGGGCAGGTCTTTTGAGGTTCCACGAAAGCTGATTCGGAATTTGTCCGTGAAGGATTTGTCAGCATCGATCCAGGCAATGTGTCCAACGCTCAGCACATGGCCCTTTGGCGAGATAATGACACCCTGACCCCGACTTTTGGTATCTTTACCGCTTCCCTCAACGATAACGAAAGGCGCGGGATCCGCTCCGGCAAGTTTCTCCAGAATTGGCAGGTGGTTTTGCGCCTCGGCTTGCTGAAAAGCGAATACAAAAGCAATGACCTTCTTCCCGCGAAGAAGGTCATTCAAAAAATGGCACGGGCTCATTCAGAACTATGCCGGATAACCAAATTCCCACCCCTTACGAGGCTTGCGCCAGAGGAGGGCGTTGGCGTTATCGTTGTTGGTGAACTTGCTCGTTTTCATGTCGAAGGTGAGCTTTTCGCCAATTTCCAGAGCGACGACTCCGGCAAGAACGATTTCGGTGAGTCTTCCAGAGTAGTCGAAATTACAGCTCGGTGCGGGAGCGCTCTTGTCTTTCATTGCGCGAATCCAGTCGCCGGAGTGACTCGGAACGCGGGCAATGGTTTTCTCCGCTTGCTTAACGGACTTGGCAAAGGATTTCGGTAGGAGATCGCCACCTCCGCAGTGGCTGCTGGAGGTCATGAAGCCTTTTTCCCCGTGATAGAGTGTGCTGTAGTTGATTTTGCCAAGTTCTTTGGGATTTTTCGGTTTGGCATCTCCTTGATACCACCAAAGCGACATTGCGGGCATGTCGCCGCGGGCGGGGAAATCCCAACGCACCACAGCATCAATGGCGTGTCCGCCGTTTTTAGGGCCTCCGCTTTCGGCTTCGACCTGGAAGGTGTCGGCCTCGCTGAGTCGCAATCCCCAAACCGCACCATCGATGGTGTGGCAGGCCATGTCGCCGAGCGTTCCCGTTCCGAAGGGGCCATACTTGCGCCAGGTGAAGGGATGAAGATCTTTGTGGTAAGGAATTTCCTCGGCAGGCCCCAACCAGGAATCCCAATTCAGGCCAGTTGGTTTAGTACCCAGAGGAGGCATGCCGGTGGCGCCCCATTTTTTGCCCATCTGACTCACGACCTTTTTAACTGGTCCGAGAGTTCCGCCGCGCAGGTTTTCGACGATCCGTCGGATCGATTCGCTGGAGTGGCCTTGATTACCCATTTGCGTTGCGACTTTCTTCTCAGCGGCTTTCGCGCGGAGAGCGGAGGCTTCGCCGATCGACCAGGTGAGTGGTTTTTCACAATAAACGCCTGCGCCGGTTTCAAGAGCGCGGATGGCGGAGCCGTAGTGGTTGTGGTCGGGGCAACCGATCCAGACGGCATCGAGGTCGTCGTGCTTGTCAAAGAGCTCGCGGTAGTCGGTATAAACCTTCACACCAGGTTGGGCCTTCTTGGCCTTTTTGATCTGACTTGCACCACGCCCGTCCGGATCGGGTTCGACGATGGCGACCATATGCTCATTGAGCCCTGGACCAAATCCGGCTGTGGCTCTTCCGCCTGCTCCGATGCATGCGAAGCGAAGTTTTTCGTTGGCGGTCGTGCCACGAGCAACGTTCGGAAGGGTCATGATCGAAATGCTGGCCCAAGTGCTTTTTTTGATGAAGTCACGGCGGGTGTCAGAGGGTTGAGTTGGTGTATTTTTCATAGTGAACTTGGTGATTCTTACAGATCTTGATTTTGTTTGAAGGATTTTGTGTCGCCATCTTCATGCAGAGAAGGTTTCCCCCCGCAGATGACAATGAGTAACGTAGAGTAAACCATTTGAAATAGATTTTCTTTTCAGGAAGATTTTAGTTTCGCTTTTTTTCCTCTTGGCCATTGCGAATCCGATGATTTTTCTGTTGGCGAACTAAACATTGTATTCTCATTTCTCTTCTTGGGGGATTTCTTGGGCATCGTCGTTTAATACCCTGCTATTCAGTCCGCAGTCTGCGTCTTCGGAGTTTTATTTTTTGAGCTGCCTACAGCGAGAATGTATCTTGGGCCGGAGTTTCACCAAGCACCTGATTGGCTTCGCCGTTGTTGGAGAGGTGAACAAGGGCGTGGAAGACGCTTTCGGCGTCGCCGGTGATTTCATTGGCGATGTCGCAGGCCGTTTTTTCGTGGGCGGTTAAGTGGCCGCGGACTTGGCTGAGAAGATCGAGGAAGGTCGTGGCCGCTGCCTTGCCGGCTTCGACGCCGGGTTGGTGGTAGGCGTTAATGTTAACCAGCGAAGCATAGAAAGTGACGGCTCGTTCGAAGAGGGAGATGAGGTAGCCCAATGTTGTTGGGGTGACCTGATCAATTGAAATCGTCACCGAACGGCGTCCATTTTCATAGAGGGCACTTCGGGTGCCTCGAAGGAAGCCTTGCAGATAGTCCGCCGAGGTGTTCGTGCCATCAACCGTGATGGAATTCCCGGCGCGGCCTTTGCGGACTTCGATAAAGGTAGCAAAGAAGTTGTGGAGGCCGTCGCGCAGCTGCTGCACATAGGCGTGTTGATCGGTCGATCCCTTATTTCCGTATACGGCGAGACCTTGGTTGACGACATTACCAGCGAGGTCTTCGGATTTTCCCAGCGATTCCATGATGAGTTGCTGGAGGTATTTCGAGAAGAGAACGAGGGAGTCTTTGTAGGGTAGAACCACCATGTCGCGTTCTCCCTTGCCGTTTCCTTCGTGATACCAGGCAAGGGCGAGTTGGAGTGCTGCGTTAGTGGCAGGATCAGTGGAGCGGGTCTTTTCGTCCATGTTCTTGGCGCCTTCGAGAATGCTGTCGAAGTCGATTCCTTGCAGGGCCATGGGGACGAGTCCGACGGTAGAGAGCAAGGAGGTTCGGCCGCCGACCCAGCCTTCCATGGGGAAAGTGGTGATGAAGCCCTGGTCTTTGGCAAAGTCGTAGAGCTTGGAACCCTCGCCGGTGACGGCGATGGCGTGTTGGGCGAAGTTGAGGCCTGCTTCTTCGTAGGCTGCCTTGGCCTCGGCCATGCCATTGCGGGTCTCCGGAGTTCCACCGGATTTTGAAATGACAACGGTGAGAGTTTGTTTGAGGTCGTCCCCAATGGCGGCGAGGTCGCGATCCATTCCGTCGGGATCAGTATTGTCAAAGAACCAGGTTTTCATGGTGGTCTTTGCGCCGAGAGCTTCGTAGATGAGTTGGGGGCCGAGAGCCGATCCGCCGATGCCGATGATGAGGATGCTTTTGAAGAGTCCGCCCTTGGGTGGGGCGACTTCGCCGGAGTGAACTTTTGCCGCGAAGGCTTTTAACGCGACGATGGGTTCGGTGATCTCGGCTTTGATTTGGTCATTCGGAGCAAGATCGGGATTTCGGAGCCAGTAGTGGCCGACCATACGCTTTTCGTCGGGGTTTGCAATGCCACCGGCTTCGAGGTCTTTGAGATGTTCAAAAGCGGCGGTGATCTTATCGCTCATGCCGGCGCGGAACTCATTGGTGAGATCCATGCGGGAGAGATCCAAGCTGAAGCCCAGATCGGGGTAGCGGAGGAGCGATTGGGAATAGCAGTCGAATGACATGAGGTGTGTGTTTAGTAGGTAAGAAGTGCTTTGATGTCACGGTGATCGAGGGCCTCGCGCCCATTGAGTCCGGCCAACTCGATCAGGAATGACACTGAAACGATGTCGGCATCCAATGCCTTAAGGAGCTTGATAGCCGCAGCCGCTGTGCCACCGGTGGCGAGAAGATCATCGACAAGGAGAATTTTTTCGCCGGGCTTTATCGCATCTTCGTGGATTTCTACGACTGACTCGCCATACTCCAAAGTGTAGGCCATGGAGCGGGTGGTCCAGGGAAGTTTACCCTCCTTACGGACGGGAACAAATCCGGCCCCGAGGATTTGGGCTACGCCGGCAGCGAAGATGAATCCCCGGGCATCGATGCCCACGACTTTGTCGATCTTGGTATCTCCGGCGGTTTCGGCGAGGAGGTCGAGGGAGGTTTTGAAGAGATCGGGGTCGCCGAGGACGGGGGTGATGTCTTTGAAAAGGATTCCAGGTTTGGGGAAGTCGGGGACGTCCCTAATTGCGGCATCGAGGTCAGCTACTGTCGGCATGGTCCGACTCTAGCGGGATTTTTCAGCGGGGGAAGTTCTTCTGCGAAAATGCGTGGTCTTTACTCCGGGGCCGGGGCACTTCACAGTCACAAGAAATGATGCATCCCGCCACGAAGGAACGATTACCTATGATGATCCTTGTGGGATTGATTGTGTTTTTTACCTTCTGGGATTGGATTTTTGGGTTGGAGAGTTGGATGATTGTTCCCGGGGAGGTAACGGCATCGTTTTCAGAAATTAGGGCGGGTCAGGTGTCCTGGGGAGCCGTTAGTGAGCTATTGAGTTGTCTGGGTTGTGCCTTTTTGCATGGAGATTTTAGTCATCTTGTGGGGAACATGCTGTTTTTCTGGATTTTTGGTGCGGTCATCCTTGAATTGACCGGTTGGCGGTGGCTGTTTTTCATTTTTGTGACCACCTCGGTGGGGGCGTCGATCGGGCAGGTCATGATGAACCCGGAGTCCGTAATTCCGGCTCTGGGGGCCAGTGGTGCGGTGATGGGATTTGAAGGGGCGTATTTGGGAATGGTAGTGCGCAGGAAACGCCCTGACCCGCATGTTTGGCCGATGTCCCATGCCATTCCTCCGGGGCATTTGGCGGCGATCGGTGTGGTTGGAGTATTTCTGGATATGCAGGGGATATACGGAAATACTCCCGATGGGATCGCCTATGGGGCACATATTGGAGGATTTGTGACAGGGATCTGTGTGAGCTTTCTTCGAAAAGACTGACGCGATTTTTTTAGGAATTTTGTAACCAGGTCGGGATCATTCTCAATTCTGGGTGATGAAGTTCTTTCTCTGCATCGTCATTCTGGCAAGTGGCCTAAGGGCTGAATTACTTCATCGCTTGGATCTAATCGAGGGCGGGTGGGCTCCGCGATTTACAAGCGAAATCCAAGGATTTTCCTAGCAGGCATTCCGCACTTGAAAGGATGCCGAGTTAAGGTCAGTTAAATGGCCATGGAGATTGGCTGGCTTGTTATTGCAACGATTCTCACTGCGGCGGCGGGCGTTTTTGGCTGGCGATTTCACAAAGGCGGTCAAACGAGGCATCTTGCATTTTGGGGGATGGCGGGCGCATTTTCCTGTCAATTAATGGCGCTGGGATGGCGGGGAGAGCTCCGGGGACAGTGCCCACTCTCTGATATTGGTGAGATCTGTCTCTTTTTGGCTTGGTCGCTGACGTTTTTCTACCTGGTGACCGGTACGACCTATCGCTTATCTTTTTTGGGGGTGTTTACCGCTCCCGTAGTTGTGATTCTTCAGGTGATCGCGTTGATTCCGGGATCTTTTGATGCGAGCCCGGCGCATGCGGATACGATCGATGCGTGGAGAGAGGCACATGCCGCGTTTTCGGTTCTTTCCTACGGTGCTTTGGCCCTGGCCGCCGTGGCGGGAGTGATGTTTCTAATTCTGAATCATCGGCTGAAAACACATGATTTCAAAGGTGGCCTGGTCGATGGAATGCCGTCGGTTCACCGGCTGGTCAATGCGATGGCGCGCATCGCCTTGGTTGGTTGGATCGTTCTCACGATCGGAGTGGTTGCAGGTGTGATGATGGATGGCGGGAAGATGATTGCCCATCTTTTGGTCGCTACGGTGACCTGGGTTCTCTATGCGGTCGTGATTGGTGTTTACTTCGTGCGTGGATTGCCGGGGCGTCAGTTGGCTATCGGTCTGATCATGCTTTTTGCGCTGTCACTGATTGTTTTTGCTAAGCTGGGATGAAGCTCGTATGTCTAGGTCTCAATCACGAAACCGCTCCAGTCGAGGTGCGGGAGCGCTTTGCGTTGTCCGAAGAGGCACTCGATCGCGAGGTGGTGAGTTTATTGGAGGCGAAGGACATTGAAGAAGGTGTCGTGCTTTCAACCTGCAACCGGACCGAGTATTATGCCGTGGTTAATGGCGAGAGTGGTGCTGCTGAGTTGGAGAGCTGGATCTGTGGGCAGCGGGAATTTGATGGATCACGGGAAGGCATATTTTACTCGTATGAAGCTCGAGAGGCGGCGGAGCATCTTTGTCGGGTGGCGAGTGGAATGGATTCCATGGTTTTGGGTGAAACGGAGATTTTTGGACAGGTGAAGAGGGCCTATCAACGTTCGCTCGATGGCAAGGCGACCAAGGGAGTGTTGAATCGACTTTTTCAACGAACTTTTAGTGTTGGAAAGAGAGTCCGGAATCAAACGGGGATTCAGGAGGGCGCGACTTCGGTAGCCGGATCTTCGGTGGAATTGGCTGAGAAAGTTTTTGGGCGGCTCAAAGACAGCACTGTGATGGTGATCGGAGCCGGTGAAGTGAGCCGTCAAACTGCACAGGCCCTGCAGTCGCGGGGAGCGAGCTCGGTGATAGTGACCAATCGATCCTACGATAAAGCAGTAGAGCTTGCGGAGAGTATTGGCGGGCATGCGGTGCATTTCGATTCTTGGGAAACGGAGCTTAAAGATGTCGATGTGGTGATTGCGGCGACCGGAGCGCCGCATTTTGTAGTTAAGCCGGGGCATGTGGAAGCGGTGCGCCGGAAGCGAAAGTTTCGCCCCTTGATTATGGTGGATGTCGCGGTCCCTCGTGACATCGATCCGAAGGTGGGGGAAATCGAGGAGGTGTATCTTTATGACATTGATACCTTACAAGAAATGGCGAATGAGGCGAGGAAGCAGCGAGAGAAACAGTTGATGCTCTGCGAAGAGATTATCCGTGAGGAAATTGACAACACAGTGCTGCCCGCAGTAAACGATTAATTGATGAAGACTTTACGAATTGGAACGCGCGGAAGTGCGCTGGCTTTGAAGCAGGCGGAAATGACCGAGGCGGCTTTGGCTTCGGCTTTTCCTGATCTCAAAAGCGAACGCGTGGTGATTACGACGACGGGCGATCGTCGCACCGACGTTGCGCTCAATGAAGTGGCAAAAGCCGAGGGTATTTGGGACAAAGGGGTCTTTATTAAAGAGCTCGAAGTGGCTTTGGAAAATGACGAAATCGATGTTGCGGTCCATAGTTTGAAGGATCTCCCAACGGTTCTTGAAGAACATTTGGAACTGCGGGGGGTATTGGAGCGCGCGCCGGTGGCTGATGCCTGGATTGGGAAGATTCCTTGGAGCGAGGCTGGAGAAGGAACACGGGTTGGAACTAGTTCGGTGCGGCGGGCGAGGCAACTGGAAGATGTAAAACCTGGTCTCGTGACCGACAATTTAAGAGGGAATGTGCCAACACGGCTTCGCAAGTGTGCCGAGGAAGAGAGTCTCGATGGTATCATGCTGGCCGAAGCGGGTTTGCGCCGGCTAGGATATTCGGTGGAGGGAGAATTGGGGATCGAAGGGCATTCGTTGCATGTGGAGTGTCTCTCTGAGAAGGAGTTTTTCCCTGCAGCAGGACAAGGTGCGGTTGGATTGGAGATTCGACGAGGCGATGGCGAGGCTGCTGAGATTATCGATGCGCTGAATCATCGGGAAACGTGGACTCGAATCACTGCTGAGCGAAAGTTTTTGCATCTCCTGAATGCAGGTTGTTCAACGCCGATCGGGGTGTGGTCGGCCTTTAGGGAAGAAGTGCTGTCGATGGGCGCGCGGGTTTATCCGGAGGATGGAGGTGCACCTCAACGGGCGGAAGCGAGCGGGAGTGACCCACTTGGAGTTGCTGAAGAACTTTTCAAGAACTTATCATGAGCGAACAGGGAATTTGTTATTTGGTGGGCGCAGGTCCTGGAGATGTAGGATTGGTCACGCTCAAGGCGAAAGAGTGTATCGAGAAGTGCGATGTCCTCGTTTATGATGCGCTTTCCAGTGCGGAGTTGGTGTCGTGGGCTAAGAAGGGATGTGAATTGATCTTCGCCGGAAAGCGTGCGGCCGATCACGCCATTCCCCAAGATCAGATCAACGAGCTCATTGTTGAAAAATCTTTGCAAGGGAAAGTGGTTACCCGTCTGAAGGGTGGTGACCCGATGATCTTTGGGCGAGGTGGTGAGGAAGCGGCAGAGTTAGCGGAGGCTGGAGTGCCTTTTGAAATCGTTCCTGGGATCTCCTCTACGATTGCTGGCCCGGCCTACGCTGGAATTCCGGTGACACATCGGGATCATTGCTCTCAGTTGACGATTTTCACTGGGCATGAGGATCCGACCAAGGGTGATACCTCCCTCGATTTTGAACATTTGGCCAAAACACCGGGGACAAAAGTCTTTGTGATGGGCGTGGGACGCTTACGTGGAATTTGTGAGGAGTTGGTTAAAGGAAGTGCTGACCCGACTACTCCGATAGCCCTGACTCGATGGGCGACGACCGGGAATCATCGGACAGTGAAAGGAACGCTTGAAACGATTGCGGATATCGTTGAGGAAGCGAACTTTAAATCCCCGGCAGTGGCAGTCATTGGCGGCGTGGTGAAAGAACGCGAGAAGATCAATTGGTTTGAGACGCGACCGCTTTTTGGAAAGAAAATCGTGGTGACCCGGACACGTGAACAGGCCGGGGGTTTGAGCAAGCGACTGGGAGAATTGGGAGCCGATGTGATCGAGCTTCCGACCATTCAAATTGAGCCCCCAAAAGATAAACGGAATTTCGCGCAAATGGTGGCGGACTGTCATACCTACGATTGGTTGGTTTTCACGAGTCCTAATGGCGTGGAAAAGTTCTTTGATGCCTTTTATGCGACCTATCAAGATGCACGGAGTTTGGGAGGGTGCCGGATTGCGGCCATCGGGCCGAGCACCGAGGCTAAGATTCGTGAGTATCGCTTCACGGTGGATCTCCTGCCGGATGAGTATGTTGCCGAGGGGTTGATCGAGAGCTTTAAAGACCAAAGTATCGAACATCAGAAAATTCTCTGGGTAAAGGCGGAGGAAACCCGGGACGCACTTTATCATGGCTTGACCGCGATGGGGGCGATTGTGGACTCCTGTCTGGCTTACCGGACGGTGCCCGAAACGAAAGATCCAACTGGTGCGGCCAAGAGGCTCAGTGAAGAAGGGGCTGATATGATTACTTTCACCAGCGGTTCAACAGTCGAGAATTTTTTCGCAATGGGACTTGATTGGCCGGAAGGTTGTGCCGCCGCCAGTATCGGTCCGGTGACCAGTAAAACACTACGGGAACACAAACAGGAACCTGCTGTCGAGGCCGAAGAGCATCACATTCCGGGCCTTGTTGAGGCGATCGTCCGAAAGTTAGTGGAAGAACAGTAAGGTTTATGAGTCGACTGCTTTAGTTCCAGGGGCTTTCGTGCTCGTGGTGAAGCTCAGACATGAGCGCGCTGCGACTTTCCTCGCGATTTTGACCCTTCGCTAGGGTCTGAGTGTTTCGATTCCCTCGCTTGCCGAGGCCCTGATTAACTGGGTTACTTATCAGCGATGCCGTAGTAGCAGACTGCAGTGCTGATCCGGTTGATTTCGATGATCAGGAATTCATCCGTTTGAGGGTGACGCAGTAGGGATTGATCATCTGAGAAAAAAGAGGGTGTTGACAGCAATCATCCGCCGGCCTAAAGAATTGCCCAGCGAGGGCGGAGTAGCCAAGTGGTAAGGCGCGGGTTTGCAAAACCTGTATTCGAGGGTTCGATTCCCTCCTCCGCCTCCATGTTTTTGAGGCCGGATCCTTTTAAAATAAGGGGTTCGGCCTTTTAGTTAGTTGGAGAGGTTTTCAGCGAAATGCAGGGAAACGCAACCGATTGCAGCCTGAACGGGCAACAAACGGGCAAC
>Ga0115013_10001243_pt1 | contig 14859 bp, 18 predicted proteins | sample SouAtlMetagenome_2_FD_88686 | JGI IMG/M metagenome (GOLD analysis project Ga0115013, IMG submission 88686) | Marine eukaryotic phytoplankton communities from Atlantic Ocean - South Atlantic ANT15 Metagenome | ecosystem: Environmental > Aquatic > Marine > Oceanic | place: South Atlantic Ocean...
CAAGGAGCCCTCCAAAGGGGCAGCAGGCGAGGCCTTCTTTCGCATGGGCTCTAAGGCATCGAAGATTTTGTGGGCATTTACTCGGCCCACCAGAGCCTTCAATTCCAAGAAAGAGTCGGTTGCCTCTAGCAATTCGCCGACCGTGTGAATGCCCTTTTCGGCCAATCGCTCCTCGGTCACGGAGCCCACCCCGGGGATGGCTTTTGTGGGCGAACTGGAGCTACAGTTCTGGAGAAACTGGGCCTTCAGCTCGGCCGAAAGGTGCGATTTGTCTGGGTCGTATTGCATCAAACTCGTGTTGCGTAGATCAAAGCGTTGTGGTGCTTGCCAGACTGTGGTACTAAAGTTCTCTCGATATATACAGCGCCCTCATTGTCCAGTTTAGTGCGTGACAAGACCTCTGCTGCGCGTTGGAAACGGTAGGTCACCGGCACCAAGGCCCTGCAAGAGGGACAGGAGGGGGAAAACATGATGGACGAGCGACGAAACCAATTGGTCATACAGGTCTTGTGGTACAGGTGGTTGCAGGGCGTCTTTGCCACTAGCTGATTCTCCTCGATGGCATTCAGGCAAATGGCACAGGTTGGGTTATCCTTGCCCTTGTACTTACACCCCTTCACCATCGGCGTCCATGCGGCAGCGTGGAAGAGGCAAGAGGTCCCGTCGCCTTCAATTGCCGCTCGGATAAGATTCGGTAGCTCGATCGGTGAAACGCTGTGCGAGTACGTACGGAGGCTTATCTTTAATTCAAAGGTCTGCAGTGGCTCTCCCATTTCATGGCTCATCCTGAGTCTCTATATATAATACACGACGACAATATACGATTATTGAAAACACTTGTATCCCGTTCCTTGAAGTATGGCCCTCAATGTTGATCTCTACCGTGAAATCCATGGCCCAGCACAGACCGAGCAGAACAAGCACCTGAAGTCGCTCGAAGACTACTTCCATGTACGGAGGGAGAATGTGGCGCAAGTGACGGTGATGCCCAACTTTTGCCTTGACGAAGACATGACCTACCTCATGCAACGAATCCTTAAGGACAAAGGCAAGGGCCTTCGCATCTACAGGGGCTTGCTAGTGGAGCTTCGCCCTAACTACACCATGAAACTCAGCGATCTATGCTTCCTCTACCCACAGCTTTGCAAACTGCGCGGTTACGTTGAGCTAGAGCCCAAGGCCGACTTGGAGGAAATCAAAGCACGCATCCAACAGATATGCGAGCTTGACATCAACGATCTTATCGAGGACAAGCAGACAGAGGACAGCTTTGCCATCTCCCCGCTCTACAATTCCATCGGGCTCTATCGTTCCCACAGCAGCAACGAAGAGTGGGGAACCTCCAGAGAATCCAATGTCCTTGGCTATGACTTATCGTGCGACAAGTACCTCATGCACTTCTTGGTACACCTTCTTGAACAAGAGATGAATGTCACCGAATTCCACAAAAGGCTTGTGACCACCAAAGTAGGCAGCACGGAGCAGACCCCTTTGAACATGGCCAACGATGCGGCCAAGGGGGCCATCGAATTCCTCACCGGAAAGGACGAGGACGAGTGCAACTGGCTCACTGACTTTGGCACAAACTGGATGTACAAGAATGCGCAGAATTATTTCTACTTCAACAATTGCATCTCGCTGCTTGCCTTGAACAAGCGTCCAACAGTGCTCCAGACTGCTCAAGTTGCCGGCGTTCAATTCTATAAAACGGCCCTCACCAATTCGCACAAACACTCCTATGCATGGCCCACCGACACCGGATTTCTCGAGGGCTACCACTCGGATAACAGCCTTAATGTACAGCAGAGGGAAAGAATTCGAGAGACCTTTGTGTGGGACCGAGACACGATAGACTTTAATACCTCATTGATGCAACAAGTCAATAAGATCAACACAACCGAGTGGAAGAGCGTGGAGAGCAAGCTTCAAGTCATCCCTGATTCTTTTTACAGAGTGACCTTCTGCCGCCTTTCGACGCATGCCATCTACGCTCGCCTCGATGCAAAGACACTCCTCAGCCTTGTGCCCGGCGAGCGCGAAGCCTTGGTTGATTTTCCGCTTGACCAAGAACATGTAGTCCTTGACACCATCATCAAAGACTACGCCAGAGTCGAGAGCTTTGCCAAAATCTTCAACCCGCTCTACTACAACAAACAGAAGAACACACTGAGAATACCAAAAGGGATCGCTGAAATAATATTAAAATAGAAGTAAGTCATTTGAAAAAAATGGTCTTTTACGCTCTGCTTAAAAGAAAGCCTTGGACTCCGACCAAGCTTGGCAGGTGGTCGTTATGCAATTGGGAGAGAAAGATGGAACTTGCACAGTCCGACTCTTGTGTTTATGGATTGTCTGTATATAACGTAGGAGACAAACAGTACAAAGAACGAAGAGAAGCAACAGAAGCATACTATGCCAAAACAGTCCAAAAAGAAAAAGAAACCACCTCGTAGTAGGGGTAAAGGTCCAATAAAAGGTGGTGGTAAGAAGAAGTCTGGTCGCTGCTGGACTGGTTACCATCCTGTAAAAGGCAAAAAGCCATACTCAGAAGGCTCTTGTGCAAAAAATTAAGTTTGTTGGGGGATGGATCGCATTTATCATTCGTAAATAAAAATAAAAGAAAGTGTACAACACTAATACTATTTTTCCCCTTGTAAAAAAAGGAATCGTGTAGATACTAGACGCTTCTCTATTGTAATATATAATGTAAAAAGAAACTGTCTCGATGAAGATAATATGTCTCTCTTTCTCCTCATCTTCCTTCTCTTAATTCTCTACATTTGGCACCATTTGCTCAGTGTGGTATTCTTTTCGTAAGAGGAATCACTCGTTGTCCTTGCTGACGCGTCAAAAAACTTTTCAGAAAACTTTTTATTCATTATTACTTGTACGAAAAAAAGAAACTGTGTACCAACGCCGCTTGCAGCAGAACCATCATTTTATCAATGCCCAATAAGCACGAGGTCGGGAGATCGAAACTCTCAGGTGCAATAAAGCACCTTAGCTCAGGGGAAGAGCGCGTTTTACGTAAAAACAGTGGCGGTGTGTTTTCAACTTTTTTTTGCGATGCTGTGTGGCTGTGTGGCTCAGATGTCTGCCCGCGGGATCAGGGTCCGATACGACAGCGCTGGTTCCCTTAAACCTAGCGTATGAAACAGTGAATCCTTAAAGCAAGTTATAAGGAAGCACATGCCTATGGCCGAGGTCGTGTGCCACAGTGTGTGCCCTGCCATGGAATTAAAGAAGAGGTAGATGCTGGCAGCGGCGACGAACAAGGCCATCGCCAATATCACATCCACGGTATCGTAGAGCTGCGGGTTTCGAATGGCGCGAAGGACAACAAAGGCTAAGTAGATGCATACAACCACCGTCTTGTAGGAGCGGCAATCGTAGTTGCCTCCGCCGCAGTGCGCTTCGGCGCCCCAGATGATCAGCGCCACGTGCAAAGGCGCAGCATGGAGGAATCGCTTGTTCAGTGCGAAAAAGGAAACCAAGGTCAAGAGCAAGTACCACGAGTAGGTCACATCAATGGTTTCCCACGCCCTTTCGTTTAAATGGAAGCAGGTGTCGAAGGCCTTGCAGCTATGGTAGAGCAGAGATATGACCGCAGAGATGAGAATCGTGAGGACAAAATCAAAATTCTGTGCATAATACGACACAACGAGCGGCAGCGCGTACGAAAAATTGCTCAGCACAATGGCAATCTCCGCATACTCGTCCGAAAAGAAGGCCGGCAAGGTCGCGGCTAGGAACAGCACAGAAAGGACCAAGAGGACGATAGAAAAGACACGCATTTGTTCGCCGCGATTAAAGTAACAGTAGAGGTATATAGACTATTTTTTATTCTTTTGCCCCTACGGCCTTGCGCGCGACCTTAGACACCCGCTTTGCGCTCGAGCACACGAAACACTTCTTTTCCCCAAGACACCTCTCATGCAACAGCCTGCCAAAAGCGTGGCAGTGGCAGCGGGAGCGGTAGCAGTGGCCTGTCAGCCTCTTCTTGCAAGCGGCGCAGGAGAGGGCATGACGCTTACTGATCTGTATGGTGCCCCATGTGCTTACGCGCCTTGGCCGCTCCACCGCGCGAAGGGCATTCATGATTCCCTCTGGAAGCATGGTGAGGACAGTCGGTCGTTCTATTAGTTTAATCTTCAGTTCCCATAGGCGCTCCAAGGCCTTTGCGTCCCTTTCCTTTAGGAGCACGCCAACGCGCCACATGGAGCGCGCGATGGCGTAATTCTCCTCGTCGGCCAAGAGAAGCTCCATAAAACCTCTGAACAGGCTGTCCATCGGGAGTTTAAGCGTCGCTAGCCCCTTGGAAAAATGCGCAGAGGCGGCCTCGAGGCTCCGCCACTCGCCCTGAAAGCCAAAGAGGAGACAGAAATCGGGCAAGAGGGAGGCGAAACTGATGGCTATGACATGGCGCTTGTAAGTGTTGCGCAGCCGGTGCGGTGGTGCCATCAATAAGGACACTTGCTTGCAAAAGGGTCAGACAAAAGTATATAAGAAAAGGCACAACCTTAAGGACTGAGAATGAGATCACTACTGTTGTGCGTTTTTGTTGGCTTTGCCTTGTTGAACACTGTACAAGGCAACAGTGCCATGCGCGAGGCACAAAAACGTCTGACGGCAAGAGTTCTTCAAAAGCAAGAGCAGCCCATTTGTTCACCGTCTCCCAACAGTGCATACTACCTCCGGCATTTCCAGTGGTCTGTAACGAGAAGTGGTGGCGGTTCCTGTTTTGAGAAAAAAGGCTACTTTCCCTCGGATTTTGCCCATTGCAACGAGGTTGCCTCCGAAGCGGTAGGGGGTTCAGCGGAGGACTTGTGCCTCAAGAACTGTTCCGATTATTCCGAGGCCTCTAGTGGTCATTGGAGGCAAGTACTGGAACCTCTGCAGACAAGAAATTTTGTGAAAAAAATAATTGCTGGTTACAATGAGCACCATTACGTCTTCTATAACAACCTAAAAAATTTAGCAAAGGACAAGCAAAAACCAGCTTCGGAGCAACAATTTATCCATGACATAGCGTACTATCGTCAGGTCTGTGTAAGAATCAGCGAACCGGACGAAAAAATGGTAAACAGCCTGTACCCTTTTACTTTCATTGACACGGACGGGACGCACGACTACCGCCTCGACCATCAAGTGCCAGATACGGGGACGACCTCAAGTTATTACTCGCACTGGTATGGCTACAGAAGTGGTATAGGAATGTGCCTAGGTGGTGGAAAGGAAACTCGCTTCCAATTTGCCTACTCCGCAACCCGTTTTTTACTAGAAGACATGATAGTCAGAAACAGCTTAGGAAACCCACAGGCGTCCGCACAAACACTGGCCTCTCAGAGCTACAGCGCTGCCCGTGCAAGCGATATACTTACCTCGACCAAATTGATCGGAAGCGATTGCAGCGAAACCTGTGCAAAACTAGGTTCTCATCCGGAAAAGTACAACCACCAAGGCAAGTATTACTACACTGGCAGATTTCGACCCATGTGGACAAACGGTGGGGAATACATTCCAGCCTCCTACCTTTCCTACTACCGATCGAAAGACAACAACGAACACTCCTATTTCGAAAGGGAGTGTTGTTGCATGCTTCGAAAAACAAAGTGCCCCAGTGGGAAGTTCCTTATGCTTGCGAAGACGGAAAAAGAGAACAATTACTGCGTAAGCGCTTGTCCAACGGACCATTATGACAAAAATGGGGTCTGTAGAAGCAAGGCCTTTGAGACAAGGGAAACCTTTTACTCCGAGAGTTACTTTAATTCACTTTGCGCCAATTTCAACGCCAACGATGGCAATGCATATACTACTGTTACTCGAACCAAGATTGAGGGCTCGTCTCAAACGAGCAATTGTGCATGGATTGGCGGCGACCTTAGCCCCAGCACCTATAAAAATGGTTTTGGGCAAAATATGTGGTATTACCTACAAAAGTACACACTTGATGACGTTTCACATTGGAGCCAATTAACGCCAAAGTATGCCAAAGTTTGCTGTTTCCAAAAACGAAAAACAAGGTGTCCACAGGGGTATGGTATCAGCGTGTACGCAGACGGACCACACTGCTACAATTCTACTCATTGCAATTACCACTCCAACATAGACAATATCTGTAGGCTCTGTGGCACCTACGAATTCACCCAATCAATCAGTGTCAAGATTGGAGAGCACTGTGCCCCCAATACCGCTTGCGTTGACGTACACGACACCATTGATGTTTGCCTACCAAACTCTGTACAGTTCTGTCAACATGGCTACGGCTACAATCCAAACTTTGGTGGTTCCTGTACCCCATGTCAGCCTTATGAACACACCGAGCACAAGGTTTCCAATGGCTACTTTGTACCCTTTGAAGCTTCTGCATGCATTGCAGACTCTCATGCCGTCTGTCCGGATGGGTTTTACTTGGACAATGGAGGACCAGAAAAAGACTCCACCTGTACTTGTAACGCGCCGGGCTATCAGCTGGGGACGCTTCAAAAAACGGGGGTTGACATGAGCTACCGAACGGAAGGGCGTTGCAATACCACTGGTGATTTTTACATTCCAGACGGCATTGATAGCACGCTCCAGTTCTTTAATCAATCCACCCTAGACAGCTGCTACGCCACATGCCAAAGTCAAGACTCGCGCTTCTATGCCAATGTGGTCTCTGCTGTGTGGGCCGCGCCCGTCTCTGGCAAAGACGAATTTCATGAGACCGATTTTTTTATTAGTGGGGCCTGTCAGTGCACGGTGTCAAAAGCGGCTTGCAGCCAATGGACTGAATCGTACGACAAACCGCGTGAGTTCTCCGTCGCAACGCCAGATGCAAACGACAGCCCCGACTGGGGAAACTGGGACGGCATGGCATGGGGCTGGTACGTTCGAAGCGAAGCTACCTACGAAAATTTCGTGTGGGATTATTCGTGCGACCCGTGCCCAGCAGGGCAGAATTCCAATGAAGACTTGAACAACTGCATCAACTGCCCAAAAAGTAGTTCCTACAACACACAGGGAGAAGAATGCATGACATGGGCAGTTAAGCAATTGGGGGGGACAGCCGTCGCCTCCGCCCTACTGGAAGATTTTGAAGGCAAAGAAACTTTGAAAAATCAGATCGTGGCCATCAGCGGAAACACAAAGGCGAAACAAAAATCCATGATCAAACTCTTTGCAGACAAAATGAAAAACTCTCCCAAGGCGGAAAGGGCCATTGTCATGCCAAAAGAGAAAATTGTCCTAAGCACCGTCTTCAACACTCGAATAGGAAGTGGAACGGAAGTAAAGCTCGTGGTCTCGGGGACAAAAACAAAAAGCGAAAACGATGCAAATGTCTGCGATGAGGCAGACTTTGATGTGGCGACCGATGGACTCATTTTTGACATTAGCATGACCACCGTTGGCGATGTCGGCCTCCTGTGTCGCGGCAACACACCCTTGGTCAAGATGGAATTCGTCGAAGACGGCGAAGAGGCCAACCGAACGTACGATACCTACAAGTACAAGTGCTACGGAAGTCAAACATGGGACAATTGGGTCAACATCCAAACAACGGAATCCGAATTCACTTGCAACAATAAGAAATACCTTGTCAACAGTTTGGGCGGGGTCAATTGCAATTACACCAGCACACTAAACGAAGACGGGTCCGACCATGCCATAGACGGTTCAAGTCAATGCGACCCTGTACTAGAAAGCGGCGAGCAATGCCAACCAAGCTGCATGGCAAAACACCATCTGAAATCCGCAGCTACTTGCGGACCAGACGCCAACGGCAGCATTGTCTTTACACCGGCAGTTTGTGCACCCGACTGCAACTACAACAGCACACTAAATGTAGACGGGTCCAAGCACGGCATGGACGGACAAAGCCAGTGCGGCCCTGTAATGGGCGCTGGTGAGATTTGCCGACCCACCTGCATGGTAGACCACTACCTCAAATCCCCAGCCACTTGCACAGCAGAGGCCAACGGTGCCAACACCTTCACACCAGCAGTTTGCGCGCCCGCATGCAATTACAGTAGCACGCTAAATGTTGACGGGTCCCAGCATGCGATGGACGGATCAAGCGTGTGTGGCTCTCTACTGGGAACCGGTGAAAATTGCCGGCCCACATGCATGGTAAACTACTACCTGAAATCCCCCGCCACTTGCACCGAAGACGCCAATGGCAAGAGCTTTACACCCGCAGTCTGTGCACCTGAAAACTCCCAGTTGAATTGCAAAGACATGAAATGGATGTATTTTAGCGGAGGCGGTGGAACCCCCTGCTGTGAAGGAATGAGCAATGAGGTGAAATGCACAGGACACCTAGAGACCTCAGAGATGGAGCTGGTCAATTCCATGGTTCCTATACGACAAGAAGACGGATCCGATTGTGTAGACGGGATGGCGGTGGCCAAAAAAGATAACAAGATAATATGCAAATAAGTACCTTACTATAAAGGATACACCAAATTAACACAAACGCTTCAATGGGACACTCCTTTTCTGTCGCCATCAAAAGCCTCAAGAAGGAACTCTGCAAGCGCACCTCCGCTGTCATGCAAAGCCGGACAGCACAGAGAGAGGAGGAGACGGCCATCTTAAGCCCCACCGCAGTAGCCTTGCAGGAAGACGAGGAAGACCCAGAGTTTGTCACTGCCCCCTACCTCTGACACGCATCAACCACCACAGCCGGAGGAGCATCCAAGACGAATCTGTATTATGCCGATGCGGGCTAGGATACAGCTTCTTTGTAGTCTCTCGGATTCGCCAGTTGTTGCTCTCTTCTCGAACATACTCTAAGCTCCACAGGGGCTGCTGCTCCCACTCGCTGAAGATGGGATTCAAACAGAAATAAAAGGGCTTCTCCTCCGCCTGCTCCGTGGGCTCCATTGTGTGCTTATGCCAGAGCAGTGTTTATATACCCCCCGCGCGCTGCCCCGACTACGCTAGCTTGCGTTTCTTTGAAGAGGTTGAAGAAGTCGCGGGCATATCGGAGACGGAGAACATGCGCTCTTTGGCCCATGTGTTCAGATCCATAGGCTTCTTCTTCCTTGTCTTTTTTTCTAAGACTGACGGCTCCGCATAAACATAGTAAGCAATGAGAGATGCGTCCGCAATATCATCGAGCTTGTCGCGCCCGCTCGCAGCCTTGCGAAAAATCGAATCGTACTGCCCCGTCTCCCGACAAAGGGCCATGAATTTCTCCGTGCCGACACGCTTACGATCCGCGTAGGACTTCAAACCTGAATAATTGTAGTACCGCTTGACACACTGCGGGGCGACTATAATAGTTGCTCGGCTATATTTTTCAAACGCTTTCTCTATATAGAGCTCTATTCGCCTCATATTTCCTGCACGTTGCCGCTCAATGCCTACGACCGCAAACCTGCCAAACTTTCGACTCAAAAATTCTACCATGCGCTCTACCTCGTCGTTGATGGGTACCTTCTTCTTCAGGGAGGCTACGGCGCAGTAGATAAACTTGCCGTTCTCTACAATTGATATCCCCATGTTGACCCTGCCTACGTCTATTCCCACACAGAGACCGTTCATTGCAACAGCTTATGTATATCTCAAGCAAGTGGTTTGATATACACACTTGAAATATGAAGCATAACCAACAGCGCTGGGGTTGTATCTATAAGCTAACCAATAAAGTTAATAAAAAAATTTATTTCGGCAAGACCATTCACTTTAAGAAGAGAATGAGCGAGCACAGAAGAAGTGCAAAGAAGGGCAAAACATACTTTGCTAGAGCAATCAAAAAACATGGATGGTCTAATTTTAAGGTGGAAATCATGATCGATGAAGTGCCTGAGTTGGACCTAGATCATCTAGAACGATCTTACATTGAAATCTATGATTCGATGAATCGTAAAACGGGATATAACCTTACCAAAGGGGGTGACGGCATATCTGGCTTCGTACAATCAGAGGAGCAGCGAAAAAATGCTTCAAAGAGATTGAAAATGCGCCAGTCTAAGCGGGATCAATTTGGTACCATTACCTTTTCGAGAACAACAAAGGCTTACCAAGTATTCGGTCCTAAAGATGGTAATTGTAAAGGTACATACATAGGTCAGTACGATACAAGAAAACACGCGAAAAACGCATTGGAAATTTATAACAAAACTGGCAAAAAAACTGCATCAACACGGACCGGACACATGCGAAAAAAGGGGTCAGGGGCTATTAGAGAACGTTTTAGTCGGTTTCAAGCTTCCTACAAAACAAAATATCTAGGTAGCTTTACTACAAAGAAAGCCGCAGAGGCGGCCGTAAACCATTTCATACAAACAGGTGAAAAGCTAAAATCGAGACGAAAAGGTTATATCCGGAAGCGTAAAAGTCGGTTTGAAGCTTCCTACAGCCGCAAGTATATCGGCACATATTCCTCCGAGCAAGAAGCTGAGGAGGCCATAAAGAAGCATTTAAGCACAGCTCACAAGGCCACCGCCTCCACGACAACTTCCGTATAGTTGCACCGCTCGCAACGGAATGGTTCCACAGGCACGGCAGCTCTTTTGTAGCAAAGCTGCTTCAAAATAAAACATAGTGTCATGACTAGAATACCGCAACCAAAACCAGCTTCAAAAACGGCATTGCAGTCCATCAATATGCTTAAAAAGGCTTTTCATGTACTCGTGTATATTTACCCAAGTCAATTTACGCATACAAAAATGACGACCGTCGCTGCTGGCTTGCTTTCTTCCTACGGCGCTTGGCGCACTTTTCAATGGTTTCTACCACAGCCCACAGCGCCGAAACTGGAACGCCTCGGACCGGAAGAATGGATCAGACAGACGGACGTACTTGTTATGCTTTTTACGCTTGAGTTTTTTACACGCAAGAATGTGAAGAAGCCTGTTGTACAGAAACTCGAAGAGCAGAGGAAGAAGGTGGAAGAACTAGTAGAAAAACTGCGCACTATACTAGAATGGAAGAATGATGGCTGGCACTACGCCTATCGATCGTTATACTGGACTGGCGAAGGGAAGGTGTTCAAAGAATTGAAAGAAGAACATGCCATACTGATCCAACGCATGGCCCTCTTGAAACAGTTGGAGAAGTAACAAGCCTATCCAACGAATACCCAACGATGTCCGAGCCAGAGGAGAAGCTGGACTACAGCGAAGAAGACTACTGGGAAATGTACAAACAGAGGAACGGCATAGAAACTAGCGAAAGGGCCGAGCTGTATGCCGCAAGGGCATCGTTTGTAGCCTTTGACGAGTTGGAGAAAATCTTCTCCTCAGAAAGCATCATTACTTGTAAATTCTGCAAGAGCAAGAAAATAACCTACAGCACGGCACAGTTCCGGAGCGCCGACGAGTCCGAAACCTTCCTGTGTGAGTGCATGGACTGCAAGAAACGCTTCCGAATCAATTAGTGCAAGTATTTCTAAGCAAATGTCACAGATTAACACAGTATACGAGAAAGCGTACCTAAAGAGTATTGGACAGGACAATGTTTCGAAAAAACGAAAAAGAGAAGAGGCCCTTTCCGACATTGACAAATGGATCAAAGAACAAGAAGAGAGCCACGGCTATGAACGTGAAGTTGGAATAGGCAGAAGCAAGTGGGCGAGCACAAGCAGCAAGATACGCCATGAAGTGCAATTAGCGGTACAACGAAAAGCCTTGCGCGCTGGTATTCCTATGTGCGAGGCACAAGAGATAAAAGAAGAATCCGAAAGGCGCATCGAAGAAGAGTTGGGGGCACAAGAAGACTACGCTACAGAATTTGCAGATCAAAGATTTGTTCCGCGCATTCCACTGGCCTTGATCCTTTCTATTCGGAGACTCGTAAAGTAATTGACAAGTATTTTTAATCAAGATGCCGATCTTCCGACACGGCAACTGTGTTATCAATTTGAGCGAAGGCTCCTCCTTCCGCTGCATCGCTTCGCGCCAGTGCGCCGAATTCTATCTCTGCGATTTGCAAGAACAGAAGGAGTATGTGATATCGTGCCGGAAGGGGAAACTGGTGGCGAAAATGGTAGAGGACAAGGACTTCTGGGAGAACAATCGCGGCGTAAAGGTGTACCCGCCACACCCTGAGTAAGCTTCATTCACGTACAAAATATTTACTTTCTTTATAAGATACTAATTGGTACAAGTATTTCCGTAGACATCATGCCCATCTTCCCACGGGTACTCTTTTGCTTTTGTTAAGAAACAGTGCAACATGGTTGTAATTCTTTTCTTGTTGTAAAAGTTTGGCAAAGTGTTCATAAAATTAGTGACATTCTCCATTGTTGGCTCTTGCTCCGAAAGGAAAAACAATTGCTCTAGCATGTAGTAGAAAGGGTCAGCTCCTTTTGGATCTTCAGAGAAATATTGGTGATAGACTCCTTTAATTTTAATAAATCGTAAACTTTTTTCATAAGATTTTGTCATTTTTTATATCAACTTGCCTGCTGCTCTTATATATATATATATAAACCATATAACCTTTTACTTTAGTATAGCACCAGAGTCCAACCTTAGTCGCGTACAAAATATTTACTTTCTTTATAAGATACTATTTTGGTCTTTTCTAGGCTGACCGGCTTGGCCAGCTTCTGCGAGGCGGTCGCCTCCTTTGCCACCATGCGCCTCCTCCAACGCTCCGCTTCGTGTATGCCCTTCTTCTTTGCGGCTTCCATCCTATCGTCTCAGCGCATTGTGTCTGTATATAGAACTAATCCTACGGATTAAGGACGGGCAGTTTGTCGTTATTTTTGCTGAGTGGATCTGATGCAAAGCCGGAAGTCTTAGTAGTGCAAGTATTACCATTGCCATCCACGTTTGAATTCCAATAAAGTTTTGCGTTACTTAATCGCAACGAGCAACCCTTTGGATAGTTACTATTGCAAGATATTGCACCATTCCATGTAATGTCAACTGTAATGGGTGCCGAAAGGGCTTCAGCTGCAGTTTGAAGGGTAGCGTCGGTTGCAAGGTCCTCACAGGCTTGTGCATTGTCAATTATTTTTGGATTGTTCACATCCCACCCAGCATCGTCTGTTATCAAATTAAAGGTAGGCGCCGCCACGCACTTGCTCGTACCAGAATCACAAGTGTTACTGGCACAGTGGGAGGCTTGTCCACAGGCGTCGCCGACGGTACCGTTGCAGGCTGCACTCTCCGGCGAAGTGGGGCAGGCAGTGCCACCTCCGGAGGCTGGAGTAGTGACATTGTATGACCTGCTCTTTGCCCCGTTGGCGCAGGCGCCGTAATCGCTCCAAGTGCCTACACAATTTACCGCCGGCCCAGAGTCTGCGCACACCACTCCACTAAAGTTGGTGGCTTCGTCGATGGAGTACTTGAGTGCATCGTCCTCCGTGCAAGCGCTCCCGTCCGCGCGCTTTAGGTCAACAAGATTGTCGATGGCGTCTTTGTCGGTTTTCAGGATGCTGTCGAGGCAGTCGGTGGTCTCGCAGCAACTGGTGTCGTAGTAGAGATGGTCCGTTTGCGGGCAAGGGTCCACCGTTCCCTCGACCAGTGCGATACAGGTAAGAGCGAGTAAGAGGTATTTCATGTCAGAGAGGAGGGCAATAAACTACTGTGGTCCGTTTCTACAACACACTTATATCTATATATATATACTATTCTCAGGTCGAATTCGCTTAGGCCACGCAGGCAAGGCCGGGCTGGGCGCCGTCGGTAGTGTCATCGGCATCGTCAAAATATTTTATCGTGTCGCCATTGGCGCAGGCGGTGGTACCGTCTTTTCTCTTGATGGCCGCAAGCGCATCGATGGCGCTCTTGCTGGCCGAAGGGATGCTTTTCAAGCAAGAGACGGTGTTGGAAGTGTCGCAACACTCGTTCTTGTAGTAGAGGTAATCGATCAAGGAACAGGACAACTCGGAAGAGGCCTGTGCACTCAGTATCATCATCACCCCCAGCGCAAAAGCAAGGATGATCTTTTTCAGCATGTCGAAGGCAAGGGTGTACAGTAGACTACTATATAATTCCTACAGTGGCAACCATATATACCCAATTTCAGTCTTTTGCTCCCATGTCCTTGCAGGTGGCTTCGAGCACCTACTACTTCCGGCCGACCGTAGGCTCCCCCTACATATACTGCGCCGTCGATTTCTATGTCCCACGTCTGTGGGTCTTTGTCGCCGTTCGCTTCGGCTCCCAGCTGTGCTATTCTGGCTACTTGTACGTCCACGAATTGTACAAGGAGATTACCACGGAGGTCGGACTCTTGATCGTTCGCGCGCTGCTCCAACCCTCCTTTCCCTGCCTACGCTACTTCTTTGTCATCAAACCGTGGCCCTGCCTTACTTCCAGATCGCAGCTCAAGTGAATTGATGGATCTCTTACTGAAAAAGATGCCCTCTCCGGAGGAGTGCGCCCAGCGCAACCGGCCGTGGATCGTCAACAACAAGCTTATTGGCTTGCTAGAGATGGCAGACAAGAAGAAGTACCCCTGCGTCTCTCTCTTTGCCACGACCATGAACGAGGTGCCGCGCGTCTGCTGGAAACTCATCAAGGTAAAGGGTCTGAAAGACCTCCTTGTCTGTTCCAAGACTCTCACCTTCGTCTCGAGCGCAAAGGTGGAGTTCCACTACGACACGACCAACACGGTCGTCACGCACGCCTTCATCGATTGCATCCGCGACGATTTCAAGGCACACGACAAGCAAGTGTTCTGGAAACACCAGATGGAGCTCTACTTCCAGCTCATCAATTCCCACTACGAGAATGTCAAAGAGTTGGACGAGACCATAGTTGAAGAGATCAGCAAGGGGCTCCAAGAGACCAGCCTAGTCGAGGACAGCCTTAACCCAGAGCTTTGCGAGACGCCGCAAAAGGAAGCGGAGCAGGAGGCGGAGCAGGAGGAAGAGCCCGCACTAGTAAAGCAAGAGGCAGAGCCGGAAGAAGACTGGGA
>Ga0115013_10001247_pt1 | contig 14838 bp, 8 predicted proteins | sample SouAtlMetagenome_2_FD_88686 | JGI IMG/M metagenome (GOLD analysis project Ga0115013, IMG submission 88686) | Marine eukaryotic phytoplankton communities from Atlantic Ocean - South Atlantic ANT15 Metagenome | ecosystem: Environmental > Aquatic > Marine > Oceanic | place: South Atlantic Ocean...
GCATAGGCGGGCGTATCTTCAATGGTAGTTTGCAGCTCGTTTAATCGAATAGCGCTACCCATGGTAATGGGCATATCAGATTCATTAGCTTGCTGAACTAGCAATAACCACTCTACCAGAGGCACTAGGTTAGATGCTGTATCTTGGAACTGCTGTGTAAGCACTTTGCGCTCGTTCTCACCAATGGTGAGGAAGCTGGCAAAGAATACGTCACCCTCAGCGGTGGTCGATAATGTACGATTTAATAACGCTAAATGAGGTTCTAACTGCGCAGCGTTGTCTCTTGATTTAAGATAACGCCATGCCTCTTCATCGGTCACCTGACATATAAACGCGCCTTGTAGAAGTGCACTTAGTACACGGCCTTGTTCTGTCATCATGCTGATGTCTCCTCACCTGCTACTTCACTGTTCTTTTCTGCTTCTTTTTTCTGTTTAATGCGCGCCCCTATAGAGCTTGCTTTTGGCTGAACCACCTGCAGTTGGCGGGTTACCTTATCTATCAAGTAGCGGTTTTCAAACAACGTCAATACTTCTGACTCTGGGTTAGGGAATGCGCCGACTACACTAATGTTATTGTTTTGACACGCTTCAAAGATTTTCTTCACGTTGTTTTGGTGAAGTGTACCTAGTTCATCGATCGGCCAATGCACTGTGGCGTCGGCATCGCCGCGCAGCAGACGGGTGAAAGCGAGTAAGAACTTACACAGAATAAGGTAGGCCATACCGTGGCTTGATGACTCGTTAAGCTGGCGATCAGTACGAATGACAAGGTCACTTTTACCCTCACGAAGGTGTAGCTCGATATCAAGTAGCTTGCTAATGCCGCCCGTAAGCGCTGCACGGCCAAGAATATCAAGAACCCGGCGCATACTTTGACCGTACTCATCCTCTGGTAACTCGTTAGCCCCCTCTTCCATCCAGTGCTCATAGAGCTTTCTGAATTGCTCAAGTTCGGGCCAGAATTCAAGTTCACTAATACGTGAGCGAATTTTAACAGCCGAGTCTGATACACCATCAAGAGAAAGGTCGCCGTCGACCTCTTGGGTAATACGGCGGCTTTGCGACACAATGCGTTTGTCGATATCGGCAAGTACAAAGTAGTATTGCGAAAGATCGGCACCAAAGATACGGCCTTGCTCACGCAAGCCCTGTAGCTTCTGCGGAACAATCACGTTTAGAAGCTGTGCTAAATGCGACACCATACGGCGGTGATCAAAGCTCTTCACGCCGTGGGCGTTCAGCGTTGCACACTCTTCACGGGCGCGCTCCCACGTATCAGATAGCCCTGTGCCCGCTTGCGCGGCAATAAGCTGATCGAACCGCTCTACATAGGCGCGAATATCGCTTAGTAAGTTTTCGCGCTCTTGAAGCTGGCTTTGCACTTCTGAAATACGCTGACCAATACTTACATCGTCGTGCTTAATTTCAGCCGTTTCATCACCTGCCTGAAGCGTAAGCTTGGCAAGAGATTTACTTAAGGTTTTAACCTGTTCTAGGTGCTCACTGGCAGTTTTAAGCGTAGTTTCAAGCTGCCCGTGCTGCTCTTGAAGCTGTTCGCGGTTAGCTTTATAGGTTGCTTGCTTGCTGGCTAAATTACGCTCAGATTCGCCCAATAACTTACGCGACTTAGACAAGCCTTCCTGCCATACCACTTTTTGCTTGGTAAACACGTTAGTGTACCAACGCTCGTAGTCGGCTACTTTATGACGGTGGGTTTCAGTGCGCGTAATGTCTTCTTTAAGCTTATTGATTTGCTTTTTAAGCTGACCTATTTCATCAACATCCACACCGCGATTGCTCAATTCGCTTTCTAGCCAATCCTGCATATCTTTGCGGTCTTGGGCAGCATTGTCTTTCGCCTTACGCATGTCGCTATCAAGCTGAGATATACGTGCCTCACTGTCAGCAATAAGCTGCTGCCAATGGAATTTGTGTTCGGTTTCCGCTTCTCGCTGCTGATCTTTGATTTCGTCACGACTAAGCTCAAACTGCGCCTTCGCTTGCTTTTGCGACTGCTGATTCGCTTCAAGCTTAGTTTTGGCTTTTTGCTTACGTGCAGAAAGCGCCTGCTGATATTCGCTAAGTACCGTATCGCGGTCTTGCTGTGCACGTTTACGGCTTGCTTCGGCACTTTTAACGGCGTTGTCTTTTTGGGTAACCACAAGCTCGGCGTTGCGCACATCTTCGTTCGCTTTCGCCAAGCGCTGTTCGCATTCGTTTTGCGCAGCAAGGGCAGCGGCTTGACGAATTTCAGCTTCTTGCAGTTGCTGCTTAAGCGCTTGCTCGGTAAAGGCATAGTCTGGGGTATCAAGTTCAGTAAGCGCTAACTTAACGCCCATAAAGGTATGGCTGGCGCCTTGTGCGTCCTTTGCCATAGCAGGCGCTAAATCAGTGCGCTCTAGTAGCTCAGGGCGCACAACTTTACCTAAGGATAACTCCCAGTCATCTACATTGGCGCGCAAGAACTCAAGTAGCGAGCCTTCGCCAGGGTAAAGAAGCGCATTAATCTTGTTAACCGCTTTTTCTTCTTGTTGAAAGGCGTTGCGTGCTTTATCTAACGCATTTGAACATTCTTTGCGAAACTCAACTGATTTACTGTGCGCCTGCTGCGCTTGTCGCAGCTCACCGCGCGCTGCATCTTCATTGATAGATGCTTCTTTAATGGCCGCATCAAGAATATCCAGCTGAGATTGTTCAAACTCGTTGTAGCCTGCATTGCTAAGTGACGCTTTAAGTTCAGCTTCAGCAACTTTTAGCTCGTTCAAACTATTTTGGTAATCGTTCTGAAGCGCGCTTAGCTGGCTATTGTAGTCGCTCTGAATGCGACTTAATGCTTCACGCTCGCTCTGCTGCTGCTCAGCTTTATTTTCTGCGGCTTCTTGGCGTGCGGCTGACATTTCTTCCAGGGTAATTGACAGCTTTTCACCTAGCTCAGCCAAGCGCTTATTGTAGGCCGACTCAATATCTTGGTGTTTTTCAGTAAGCAGTACGTAGCGACTATCGGCCATGGCCTTTTCATTTTGCCACTGCGCTAGATTTGCCACATCTTCTTTAAGCTGCTCAATATTTTCGTCTTGCCACTTATCGAATTCACGCTCTACCGTATCAAGTTCACTGGTGAACTTCTCAACATCAGCGCGAGCAGATGAAATAACCTGATTTAGGTGATCGCGGGTATCACCCCACTCGCTGTCCGTTTGTTTGCGCTGGAAGCTATTCTCATCCAGTTCATTCTTTGTTGTTTCAACGCGCGCAGCCAAGTAGGTCTTATCAAGCTCGAAACTATGCTTTAGGTTAGCAAGCACTTGCTCTGTTGTGGTTAGCGCCATGTCAGCTTGTTCGAGTTTAGAAAATTCAGGGCGAATTTTGTCGAACTGTTTAATTAAGTGACATTCTTTAATCCAGTCATCGACGCGGTGGCGGCTTAGGCCTGAAGTAGGTGGCGTAACACCGTCCTCTTCTAAAATGGCGGCAATCATGGCCTTGATAGTTTCCATCTTGCCTTCTTTAGAGTGAACCGCTTTAGCCAACTTCTCAATGTGGCGCATGTGTTTCGACGGTTCGCAAAGGCTAAAGATTTTGGCGTAGCCTAATAGCTCACGGGCATTGTTACTCTGGTTAAGCACCCCGTGGTCGTTTTGAATGATTGCACGGAAGTCTTTCGTATTAAGTAAGCTCGTAACCAATATGTTGTTACGCTTCATGGCGCGTGCAAGCTCGGCGCTGCTTACACTAGCGTGTTTGCCGTTCTTTTGCTCTATCAAATAATCACTGATTTCAAATGGCTTGCCGATTAAACGATAATTGACGCCGGTTCCGTTTGAGCTTAACACTGCTTGGCACAGGTCACCTTCAGCACGCGTGTATTCATAAATAATAAAGCTAGATAAACGAGGCAAATACCAGCGTTCAAAGCTGTCACGGGTTGCCGGTACCACGCGACTTGGGTACTCGCCGTAAAAAACGGGAATAAGTCGTTGAAGCGTGGTTTTACCCGACGCATTGGTACCACAAATATTGGTGTGTCCATCAAGCTTTAGCTCGACCACGCCTGGTAAATGCGTGTCGATAAGAATAATACGTTTTAAGCCTGCCATAGTGTTCCTGTATCAATAACTCTGCCGCGTGAACGCTCACACAGCACAAAACTGTACCTGCTTTGATAGGGTAAAAGTTGCATACCTGAAAGAAAGCGAGCACATGCGCACGATGTAGCCCGTCAGTGTATTATGAATTCACGAATTTGCACAGATGCGCGGTGATTTGTTGGTTATAAAGCATGCTATTGTTTAAAAGTTAGTTGGCAAAGCTTTTGAATATCCCAATAACGCCAAATAAATATAAAGCGGCACGTACTGATTAGGTACGTGCCGCTTTAGCGAAAGCATTGAGCTTTCATAGAACAGCGATGAAATGAACGGTTTCTACAAGGCTGTTCATCAGTTGTTTTGCTTCACTGACAATACATTTACCGACTCTGGTGCGGGATACATCATGCTAAAGCTGGGCGTAATATCACCCGAGGCTGCATTTAGAATATTGTCAAAGCGCAGGATCATGCCATTTGATTTTTCAGCAACATATACATGACCATTGCTGAGCATCAAGTCTACCGGATTACCCAACATTGAGTTCGGTCCTGCAATATTGACGGATACATCCGTTATGCCATCAGCACTGCCTGCGCCAGGAATCACGTACAATTTACCGTCAGTAGCATCCGCTGCGCTGCCTACATCAGAAATGACCAAACTATCGCTTTGGCTATCATAGTCTATGCCATGGATGTTGGTTGGCGCGGCAAATGCTGTCCCACCACTTGCAGGGACAATCAGCCTGTCTTCACCCGTAATTACGGTTTCACCGCTTTCCATTTTGCGCATCACTTCTTCAAACACGGCAACCGAACCGTTAGTTAACGCCAGATACGCACTATCAGTTGATGGGTCGTAATCCACATCCCAAGGGCGCGCCCCGTTGGCAGCTTCAAGTGTTAATAGAGGCGCAACATTGCCTGATGCACAAGGCGAAAATACGCGAACGGCAGGAGTAGCTTCGTTAACATCTGCCACAAATACCACACCTGCTTCTGAGGCAATGTCTAACCCTTTAGGTGCAATCAAGCCTGTATCGCTACCCGCAATCATGTGGTCGAAACTATCGCTATACATCATACCGTCTCGCATGGCTTTGAGGCGATTAATCACGAGTAAACCACCCGTTGAGGTTTCAACATCATCGAAGGTAATAACGCCATCACCGCTAGCCGTGAAAGCGGCACTCTCAATGCTCATACCAGCGTCAAAAGTGCTTAGCTCACTGGAAAGTACAGCGCTGTATTGCGCTACTTGCCCCGTGGTTGCACCTTCGCTTGCAGGGTTACTTGATACCGAAAGGCCCATAATAGGCATGGTAGTTATGCCATCGTCCGATGCGTCTTTCATCTCGTTCAGCTGAGTTAACTCGGCCAACGACTCTGGTTTTACTGAAGGCGTTGATAGCGTTGGTGCAACGTCGCCACTAGCACCGTTGAATATGTTTGAGAACACCAAAATGGCGTCATTGGATTTTTCCGCCACGCGAAGATCAGAACCGGTTAAAACAATGTCTACTGGATTACCAAGCTGGGTAGATGCGCCGCCAATCACTCTGCTTGGTACAGCAGCCCCATCAGCCGTAGAGGCATTTTCTAAAACAAAAATTTGACCATCATCAGCAATTGCAGCATCGCCAACGTCTGACAATACCATACGATTAGACATAGGCTCGTAAGCGATACCGTGCAGATTAATCGATATTTGATTTCCGTCTGCATCTGAAGGCACCACTGAACGCATAACTGTGGGCGCAAAATCAGAACCAGCGACATTATCGTAAACCGCGAGTGTCCCATCGGTCAGTGCAACAAACAATCTATCGCTTTGTTCGTCATAGGCCACATCCCATGGTTTTGCTGAGGTCATTATTTCTGCAATCGGTGCAACATTGCCTGCTGCTTGGCCACCGAATACGCTAACCTTTTGACCGTTAAAGTCAGCCACCATAACTAAACCTGCATTTTCAGCAAAGGCAATACCTTTCGGGTTAACAAGGCCCGTAGTTGCGCCCGTTATCTCGTGCCCTGCACTCATCATGTTGTCGGCTTGAGCTTCAAAACTACAAAGCGTTCTTAATAACGGTAAATCACTGTCGCCAGCTTGTACTAAGCTTCCGCTTTGCGTGAATACAATCCCCTCATTGGCTCCTGTAGTTACCGTGGATAAGACGTTCGCGTTTTGGTCAATCGAGGTAACAGTATTGCGGTTGTCATCGCCATTGTTTGCGACCAAGAAAGTCGCTGACGCAAAGCCTGGGGTTCCATCCTGACCTGGTGCACCATCTTGGCCAGGCGCGCCATCAGTCCCATCGACACCATCTGTTCCGTCGTCACCGTCGCAGGCACTTAGCGCGAGAACCATTGCCGTCGCCAACAGTGACAATTTTAATTTTTGTTGTGATATTTTATTGAATTCCATCTTCATCTCCGTACTTGTTGATTTGTGAAGAGACGTTGCATAACCGCGCAATGCGACAACTACTACTCACGTCCTATTCAACAAGCCGAACGGGCGACGTCTGATATTAGATGCAAAAAAATAAAAAAACCTCAATCCATTGCTGAGATTGAGGTTTTTTAGCGTTATAAAATTATGCGATAGCCTTAACGTGGTGGGAAGCCACCGCCTCCGCCAAACCCGCCAGGACCGCCGAATCCACCCGGGCCGCCTGGACCACCAGGGCCTCCAAAACCGCCCCCCGGAGGCATCATGCCTTTCATCTGACGCATCATCTTCTTCATGCCGCCGCCAGACATTTTCTTCATCATTTTTTGCATTTGCGTAAACTGTTTCAATAGACGGTTTACGTCTTGAATTTGCGTACCTGAGCCTGCTGCAATACGGCGCTTACGCGACCCCTTAATCATATCTGGGCGCGCACGTTCAGCCGGTGTCATTGAATTAATGATGGCTTCCATTTGGTTAAACTGCTTGTCGTTTGCCTGATCTTTGATTTTATCAGACATACCGCCCATGCCAGGAAGCTTATCAAGCATTCCCATCATGCCGCCCATGTTCTTCATTTGCTCAAGCTGATCTTTAAAGTCTTGCAGGTCGAAGCCTTTTCCTTTCTGTACCTTCTTGGCCAGCTTTTCCGCTTTCGACTTATCGACTTTACGCTCAACCTCTTCGATAAGGCTAAGCACGTCGCCCATGCCCAAGATACGAGACGCAATACGCTCAGGGTGGAAAGGCTCAAGTGCATCAACCTTTTCGCCCATACCGATAAACTTGATAGGTTTACCCGTGATGTGACGAACCGACAGTGCAGCTCCCCCTCGTGCATCACCATCTGCTTTGGTCAGTATTACACCGGTTAGCGGTAGCGCGTCGTTAAACGCCTTTGCCGTATTCGCAGCATCCTGACCAGTCATGGCATCAACCACGAACAGGGTTTCAATTGGCTTAACAGCAGCATGAAGCTCTTTAATTTCGTCCATCATGTCGTTGTCGACATGCAAACGACCTGCAGTATCTACTAGTAGTACATCGAAGAAATTCTTCTTCGCTTCAACAATGGCATCGTTAACGATATCAATGGGCTTTTGTAAAATCGTTGACGGATGAAAAGCTACATTCACTTCACCTGCAAGGGTTTCAAGCTGCTTGATAGCGGCCGGACGATAAACGTCGGCACTCACTACCATCACTTTCTTTTTCTCGCGCTCAGTTAGGTATTTCGCAAGTTTACCTACAGACGTAGTTTTACCCGCACCTTGTAAGCCCGCCATAAGCACAACAGCCGGAGGTTGAGTTGCGAGGTTAAGCTTTTCGTTCGCTTCCCCCATCACCGACTCTAGTTCAGACTGAACGATCTTAATAAATACTTGGCCAGGCTTGAGGCTTTTGGTTACTTCGGTACCAACTGCACGTTCTTTTACCTGTGCAACAAACGCTTTTACTACGGGTAGCGCAACGTCGGCTTCAAGTAGCGCCATACGCACTTCGCGTAGCGTTTCTTTAATATTGTCTTCAGTAAGACGCCCCTTACCGCTGACATTTCGTAATGTCTGGCCTAAGCGTTCTGATAAATTCTCAAACATAGTATGAAACTTCTTTTTATTTCAGACGTAATGCCCGCATTGTAACGTAAAAGCGAACGGTAACGTACCCACAATTGCGGTTAAATTTTTAAACTTTTGCGTTAAGGGTTGTCGAAATTTAATGTATGAATTTCGAAGTAGATATGGAGCAAAAATTGTCCTTCCATGATCCTATACCCACACTAAAAGTGGGTGTGAAACAAACAAAATCAAGGAGATGGTTGAATTTACTTGCAAGTTGCAGTATCAATACCGACTCAGTCGGTGAAGACATCACCTACCTATTACAGGACGCATCATGAACACCCTTTTCGCCATTTCTGCTGCTTTACTCTACGCATTGGCTGCGGCAGTACTTATTGGCAAATTCGTACACCAAGACGGCCCGAATAAGCGATTAGGGCTATCCATCGCTAGCGTTGGAGCAATTGCACATATCGCTTTTCTCACCAACGTTATTATTGTCGCGCCTGGGCAAGACATGAGTGTAACCAACGTGCTTTCATTAGTGTCGTGGATAATCACCGTATCCATGCTTATTTTTGCCCGAGCCATTCCTAATCTTATTTTACTTCCTGTTGTATTCGGCTTTGCAAGTCTTACTGTACTCGCCTCACAGTTTATTCCCGTGTCGTACATCATGCACATAGAGCTGCAGCCGGGCTTAGTTATCCATATTAGTTTGTCATTGTTTGCTTACTGCACTTTGGTCATTGCATTCTTATACGCACTGCAAATGTCCTACATTACCTACCGGTTAAAGCAAAAAGGTGCTGCGTTACTACATTCATCACTACCGCCTTTAATGCTTGTAGAAAACATTTTGTTCAAGCTGTTGCTTGCGGGAACTTGTTTACTAACCGTATCACTAATTAGCGGGTTTGTTTTCTTAGAAGATATGTTTAACAAAACTTACGCGCATAAAACGGTGCTATCAGCGGCCGCTCTCGTTGTTTTTCTCATTCTTTTAATAGGCCAGAAACTTCGAGGTTGGCGCGGGCGACAGGTTATTGTAATGACAGTCTTGGGTGTGACGCTATTGTCCCTTGCCTATTTTGGTAGCAAACTAGTTCGCGAATTTCTTCTTTAAAACTCCCTGTATTTATTGCTGAGCTCGCTGCCGGGTTTGCTTTTTTGGCGGCTCGGCGGCGCTTGTCACTTTTTAGTCTTATCTAGTTAATTAGGGGCATATCAGCAATTTTCCCTTGAAACTCGCACCTCAAATCAATACATTTGAAGCCTAAGTTAAGACAGGAACCCATTAATTGGACGACATATCAACGAGTACGCTGTTTATCGCGCTCGGCGTACTCATATTACTATCTGCGTATTTCTCTAGTTCAGAAACTGGCATGATGTCGATTAATCGTTATCGACTCAAGCATTTGCAAGGAGAAGGCAACCGCTCAGCTATACGTGTTGCTAAACTTCTAGAACGACCTGATCGCCTTATCGGCCTTATTCTCATCGGAAACAACTTAGTTAATATTGCAGCATCCTCGCTTGCAACCATACTTTGTATTCGTTTATTCGGTGACTATTGGGGGCTGTTTGCTGCTACCTTTGGCTTAACGCTGGTCTTACTTATTTTTGCAGAAGTAACGCCGAAAACACTGGCTGCACTGTATCCAGAAAAAGTGGCATTTCCGAGCTCCATTATTCTGCTTCCACTACTTACCTTGCTGTACCCTTTTGTGGCAGCGATTAACGGTATCACAAACGGTATTCTAGCTTTGCTAAGAATTAGTCCTGCAAGTGGAAGTGACGACTCGTTAAGTCGAGAAGAGTTAAGGACCGTGGTTTTTGAAGCTGGTGCCATGATCCCTAAGCGACACCAAGATATGTTGGTGAGTATTTTGGACTTAGAAAGCGTAACGGCCGAAGATATCATGGTGCCACGTGCTGAAATTTTTGCTATCGACATTAACGACGATTGGAAGAAAATTCAAAAAGCGTTAACCCATGCTCAACATACCCGTGTTTTATTATACCGAGACAGTGTCGACGATGCGGTCGGCTTTGTGCATGTGCGTGACGCCCTGCGCCTTCTATCTAAAGACCAGTTCACTAAATCAAGCTTGCTTCGCGCAGTTCGTGAGATTTACTACACGCCTGAATCTACCCCGCTGCACACGCTGATGTATAAGTTTCAAGCCGAAAAAGAGCGCATTGCTCTGGTTGTTGATGAGTATGGCGACATTATGGGTCTAGTCACTCTTGAAGATATTCTTGAAGAGATTATCGGTGACTTTACCACCAGTATGGTTCCAGACCACAGTAAGGAAGCACACGTACAACAGGATGGTTCAGTATTGGTTGATGGTAGTGCCAACGTCCGGGAATTGAACAGAGAAATGGATTGGAACCTGCCTACGGAAGGCCCTAAAACCCTTAATGGTTTATTACTTGAGTATCTTGAAGATATTCCTGAGAACAAAGTAAGCGTGCGTTTGGCGGGTTATCCGTTAGAAATTGTAGACATTTCAGAAAGCATGATAAAAACCGTCAGAATCATGCCGGAATACTATGTTGCACCTAAAGAGTCGAATAACGACCACTAAACGTTTTGGTGGTTAACCTGCCTTTCGGCCTTATCAGCTAACCTTTTGATTCGTCAGCTAGACGCTGTGCTCTATTTGCCAGCGCTCTAGCTTTCGCAGCAGCGACCTTATCTGACAATTCAGATAATTTGGCAATAATATCCTGCGTCTCCTTATCTTCACGTAAATCAGCCTCCGCCATATGCGATTGCAATGAACGTTTAAGGAGCTCAGGAATAGATTTGCTGTCCATTTCCCAACCCTTCAATAGAATAAACTTTGACACTCTCAAAGAGTCTATCGACCATGTGGGAATATACTTAACGATTAATTGTTCAATTTCCGAAATTAATCGCTAAGAAGGAGCAAGGCGTTTACAGTCCTTGATAATGCGTTACCAGCGTGCCTTTGTGCTCTTTTAAAGAGTACTTGATAACAGCAATTGAGGCCGTAGAAAACAAACTTGTGGTGTAAGACTGGCACAGTTCATCAACGAGATAGCTAACTAGCGGCATGTGACTAACAACAAGAAGTTTTTTGATTGGTTTTTTGGAATTGACCGCGGCGTGAAGAAGTCCATCAATATAATCACTCACCAGTCTTGGCGAGCCTTCCGGAACAATATCTTCATTATTTTCAACTTTGTTCGCAATGATATCAAGCGATACCATATCATGGGTCTGTTTGGCTCGACGATAAGGGCTCACAAGCGCTAAGTCCACAATGCCTTTCTGGCAATATTGGTCTTTTAACCATAAAGCTGCTGTTTTGGCTTGCTCTCTACCTAATGGTGTAAGTTGCCTGCTTTTATCATCGAGTCTGGGCGCTTCTGCTTCACCGTGACGCATAATGAAAAGATAAATGTCGTCGTTGCTACTTTGACCTGACATAACATTGCGCATAGTATTAATGAAAGTATGCTAACGATATCAGAGAGCTGATACTACGCCTAGCGCTAAACCGCGAATAGTGAGAATTTTCGTACATTATTTAACGTTTTGTGAAGTTTCTCTTTATAGACGCTCCAGCAGTAAGGTGCTCTTGACCAAAAACGAGACAATGTGAACAACACCATAAATTTAGAAAACGCACATCACGTTACTTTACCTAATGGGTTGCGTGCCATGTTATGTCACACGCCAGAAGCGAGTGAATCTTTTGTTTCAATGGCGGTAAGAGCCGGACACTTTTATGACCCAAACGATTGCCAAGGGTTAGCCCATCTTCTTGAACACATGCTTTTTATGGGTAGCCGTCATTTGCCCAAACCCAATGCTATAAATGGATTCATTGAGCAACACGGCGGCACAATCAACGCGTGGACAGGTACCGAGTACACAAATTACCATTTTAATTGCAGCGGTGACGCTATTGCGCAAACATTGCCTGCATTTGCAGATATGCTTAGGCAACCCTTATTTGAAGAAGACGCACTAACCAACGAAATAAAGAACATTCATGCTGAATTTGAGTTTAAGAAAAAAGACGACCTTCGCCGCCTTTATCAAATTCATAAAGAGACATGTAATCCAGAACATCCTTTTGCAAAATTTTCTGTAGGCAATTGCGATACCTTTTCTCAACACGAATGTACAGAGCTTAAACGGCGCCTAAAGGCACTGCACCAATCGTATTACTGTGCGCTTAATATGCGCTTGTGCATAGCCAGTCCTATGCCAATACGTCAACTCGAGGCGTTAGTGAATCAGTGTTTTGGGACATTGCCAAGTGGACAGTTAGCCTCTGACGACTGGCCTTCGCTTTACACAGAAAATGAACTGGGCATTCAAATCAACATTCATCCGCTGCAATCTGCTAGACGTATGATAGTGACATTTGCCCTCCCCGCTTTACAGAACGACTACAAAACCAAACCGCTGAACTACATCAGCCATTTGATTGGTGACGAAGGTGAAGGAAGCCTACTTGCCTATTTAAAAGAAAAAGATTGGGCGTTAAACCTGATAGCGGGCTCTGGCATAGAAGGCGATAAATTTAAAGATTTTAATGTGAGCTTTCAGCTTACCCAGGAAGGCCTTAAACACAAAGCGCAGGTGTTAGAGGCACTATTTGGCTACATCGAATTAATTAGAGAAGCATCGACTGAAGAGTGGCGCTTTCACGAAAAGTCGCAGCTAAACGCGCTGGCTTTAGAGTACGAAGAAAATGTGAAGCCGCTTGGGATCATAACTGAGTATGCACAGCATCAATTTATATTCGAACCTGACGAATTAAATAGACTTCGCTCTACTATTGGTAGTTATGACAGAAGCATAATTGAGCATGCTCTGTCCTTTTTCACGCCCAAGAACCTTCGTTTAAAGGTTATATCAAAAGATGTTAAAACCACTCAGGTTTGCGCATTTTATGAGGCTGAATATAGCGTTGAAGACATCGACGATGCGCTAATACATTCACTTGAAAGCGCAAAGAAAATTCCAGAATTGTGTCTTCCCCCACCCAACCCTTATTTGGCGAGCGAATACACGCTTATCCTCCCTGAAACGGGGTTTAATGTTCCAAATAGGTTGGTAGATAATGGTGGCTATCGATTTTGGTTCGCTCAGGACCAACAATTCCATAGCCCCAAAGGCGATATTTATATCTCTTTCGACGCCGCTCAGTTTTCAGACTCTTTGACCTCTGTTGCGGCCAAGCGAATTTGGCTCGGCGCACTTAACGATCATCTCCAAGCTAAATACTACCGAGCTGAAATAGCAGGACTTCACTATCGGATTTATGGGCATCAAGCTGGATTTACCCTACACACCCGTGGTTTTACGAATCAGCAGACATTGTTAGCAAGTCAACTTCTTGACGCCGTTCTCGGTTTTATTCCTGACGAAAGAGCCTTTGAACATCACAAAGCACTTCAAATTCAAAACCTTCATAATTCACTGTTAAATAAGCCGACTAACCGTTTATTCTCTCGTTTAAGTGTTCTTATTCAACGCAACACGCAAGCGCCAGTTGAATTATTAGACGTGATAGAAAACATCTCTTATAACGAGATGCTAGGCTGTCGCAGTGCAGCTTTTGAGCATTATTTTGTAGAGGCATTTATGCATGGCAACTGGACAAGCGATGAAGCAAAGGCGTTTTCGACATCGCTTCATAGCCATTGTAAAAATGCAGGAGGAGGTCCCCTTTCTCGTGCCGTATCTAAGCTGCCTGTGGGCGGAACTCTTTATCACGAAGTGTTGTGTAATCACGATGACTCAGCGGTCGTACTTTATTTACAAGCGCCTTCTCCGAGCCTCACCGACACCGCATTGTGTATGGTTCTTGAACAGATGCTGGCAGCACCGTTCTTCAATTCGTTAAGAACAGAACAGCAATTGGGATACATAGTCGGTACAGGCTATGTACCACATAATCAACACCCCGGAATGGCATTTTACATACAAAGCCCGCAATGCAGTCCAAAGCAGTTGCTAGATGCAATGACCGCCTTTTTATTCCAGCAACTCAATGAAATAGAGTTCTATCGTTTTTATTGGCCGACTATCCAACAAAACCTTATTAAGCAGTTAGAAGAGAGAGACCTTACACTTTCGATGAAGTCACAGCGTTTATGGGTAAGTTTGGGTACGCAAGATTTAGAGTTTAATAGAAATGCAAAGCTTGCTGAAAGAATCAAAGGCTTGAGTTTCGAAGAGATTCAAGACTTCGCGCATCAACTCGCTAAACGAGAGCGCTGCGGGGAATTGGTGCTGTTCTCTCGTGGAAAATTTGAGAGTATTCCCACGCAAGAAAAACGAACGATTAACAGTATTTCTGAATTCAAAAAAGAAATTCCTTACTACTAAAGCTGCATTGTAGGCACGTGCCACGGTCGTTAAGATTTTAACCAATCTGCCGATACCCAGTGGTATTCGCAGACAAGGTTGGTTAATAAGTAAACCATCATTCTTGTTATTACTAAAAAGTCCTTGTAGAGGCTTAGTTAATTCGGCATATTTATTATTCTGGCTGTTAGGGATGCCGCCAGTAAAATAAAAAAATAATAAATGGCGTATGCCAAAGGTGTGTAGGTGCGCTCAACCCTAATTTATTCAATTTCTCTTCTTTTGTTGGCTTTGTCAGGAATTCTTTTTTCTTCTGCAAAGGCGATAGAGGTTTCTGATCTTCATTTTACAGAGCTAAATAAGCAGCA
>Ga0115013_10001250_pt1 | contig 14825 bp, 9 predicted proteins | sample SouAtlMetagenome_2_FD_88686 | JGI IMG/M metagenome (GOLD analysis project Ga0115013, IMG submission 88686) | Marine eukaryotic phytoplankton communities from Atlantic Ocean - South Atlantic ANT15 Metagenome | ecosystem: Environmental > Aquatic > Marine > Oceanic | place: South Atlantic Ocean...
CATCTGCTGCGAACGATCGATCTTCGAGCCCAACTACAATGTCAACGTCTTCTACCGTTACAAATACAGATGTGACTGGAAAAACTGGAACGGCCGCGGACGATGAGGATAGTAAACCGAAAGGACCTCGAATTGTAAATGGAGAGATTATAAGACCGGAAGACGATGAGCAACAAGGACCATCCACCGCCATGCTTGCTGAACGAACCGGAGCTACAGGAGTTCAGAAAAATTCTGCTATTCCACAAACTGCACCAAAAATAGATTACTGGGCCGTCAATGCTGGAGATGGAGCTCGACTAGACGGAAAATCACCGTCAAGCTTGAAGGATAAAGACGGAAACGAAGTTGACATTCGCAAGTTGCGAGCTGAAGCAGCTGCGAGACGTGCCGAAGCATTAGCAGCATCTGCAACAGAGGGAGCCCAAAAAATGAATGCATCCAAGGGGAAGAATCTTCTAGGAGAAGAAATTAGTCCCGACGCCGAAGCTGTGCAAAGAGCATCAGCCACTGCCGCCCCCGTATCCAAACGCAAGACAAAGGTAGGATCAAAATATTCGCGTCTGAAGAAAAACACAGCTTTCAATGGATCTGCAAATAAATTTTGAGCATCAGATCTCTCTTTGAAATAAGCAATAAACGATAGAAGTTTTTGAATTATAATGTTTCACACATGTCGTAATGCACTACAAAATTTTGTGTGGTGAATTTCCCATTACTCCAAAAATCTTAGGTGTTGCATCTTTACTTTCTCCTAACTGAGCGGATTCAGGCGGACCAAGACCTGTGGCATGAATATTTTTGTCATCATTTGAGTCTTCCTTTTTGCGTGCAGCGCGCAGCGGTAAAATAAAAATTGTTGTTTCATCGGATGAAGCAAGAATTGGATCAAAAAATCCATGGAATGCCTCGATTTCTCGAACCGAGAATGGTTTTCTGGTTTTAATCATCACAGCTTCCTCAAAAGATCGGCGCATAGTATTTTGTCAATGTTAGAGGCCGAGAATTATCATTCTCCGTTGATCCGATATCCGATAGAAATAAAAGTGAAAAACGCAAAACTATGATGTGGAAAGGGACAAGTTTCTGGCTTTCAGCAGCATTTCTGTTTACGTCGAGTCTTTTTGACTTAATCACATGCCCTCACAGCAAGGTTGAGGAATCCTTTCAATTACAAGCGACACACGATTTGTATTATCATGGGATCGGGTATGCTATGCAAGAGTATTATCCTAGTAGTATCTGGAATACTACGACGGAATCGACAATACTGCCATATGATCATTTACAGTATCCAGGAGGTGAGATGCACTTTGAACGATGCGAGTAGATTCAGTCGTAATTTTAAATATTCGAGGATTGTAATTGGTGCTAAATCTCCAGCTTTCTCTCCTCTGTATCCTTCAAGTTGTTCCCAGAACTTTCATAGGACCAGTTATTCTATCACTTCTTTGCCGTGCACTATTGTTACCATGTTCGATTTTGAAAATTGATGTCAACCCGACAACAGTCCAATTTTTGGCTCGTTTCTTGCTCTTGTCACTAAATCTTTGGGGATGGATACGTCTTGCATCCACTGTTGATAGAATGCACGTATTGTCGCATCGCAACAAAACGATGACGGAAGGATCGTGGCTAATGCTGATTACGGCTTGTCAATTTCATATACCCTATTACTCAAGTCGAATGCTACCGAACACCTTTGCATTGGCTATTGTTCTACAGGCATATTCTTATTGGTTACAAGAAAAGATCCATATCGCGGCCGCTCTGATTACTTTTGGGACTACGGTGTTCCGATGCGACTTGTTGCTACTTTTGGGATCCATCGGATTGTCGTGGATTTTCCACCGAAAGCTGTCCATCTTCGACGCATTAAAAGTTGGGATTCTCACAGGGATAACATCGTTGGTAATTACAATACCTGTGGATAGTCTCTTATGGCAAAGACCAATATGGCCTGAAGGAGAGGTTTTTTATTTCAACACAATTTTGGGAAGAAGTGGGGAGTGGGGACTATCTCCCTGGCATTGGTATTTTACAAGTGCCTTGCCCAAGTCTATGTTATTGACAATTTTCTTGGTGCCCTTATCTATGTTCAGGATAATTGAGAATCTCGTCATCTTAGAAAGAAAAGCCAGGCAACGTTCAGATGATGTTCCTTCGAAGAAAAATGATCGCGCTTTATTGTCACCTTGGGTAGACAGCCAGTGGGCACAATTTATTATACCTATACTTGGGTTTGTCGTGCTTTATTCGTTCCTCGGCCACAAAGAAATGCGCTTTATCTTTCCTGCCTTGCCGATTTTAAATTTGGGCGCAGCAATTGGCATGTCAAAGCTGACCCAAATTGCTTTTCCTCCCCAGCTTACAAGTAAGGGCAAAGAACACTTTACCTCGTGGGTTGGCCGCATAGGTTTCGGATGTGGATTGTTATCGATAGGGATTAGTCTTGTGGGAAGCTTGATTTTTGTAAGAACTAGCAGAGATAATTACAGTGGTGGCGACGCTCTCAAAGAATTGACTTCGCATATCCAGAACGTTGTTTCAGCGTCTGAAGGTGATCTGACGGAAAAATTATCTCCCCATGTCTATATAGATGTCGCAGCAGCTATGTCTGGTGTTTCTTTATTTGGACAACGGGCGGCTCAGGTAGCAACCCCTGAATTAGAATGGACGTTCAGCAAAGCTGGCTACGAAGAGAGCAACTCGGCGTTAGGTCGAGCTAGCAACTACGAAAAATTTACACATTTACTAACTGAAGATCGAAATATTGTTCCCAACTCAAATTTTACTGTAATTCATGTCCAGCAGGGGCATCCTCGCTTCGATCTACGCGAGCTAAAAATCATCACAGAAGATGCAATATTTATTTTGGAAAGGAATGGATGGAGGAATTAGGTCAACCCTTTAAAATTGAAATAATTACAGATTTCTTTATCTTCTCTTTTACTTTTGTGATAACGATTTCCAACCACATACCCTGGTATACTAGAAGATTCTCGTTCCCAATCAAGCACAGGCTGTACGATAATCTTGACATCGTCACGTCACCGGAGTCATCGCAACATCCGATTGGACGTCAGTTGCTACAACTTGGTTATTTTCTTCATTTTCTTTACTGGTCGTTTTTACTCCTCCGCCATACAACGTGATGAATCTATTTTGCCAGGCGAAGTACTGTTGCTGATGGCAAAAGTTTCGAAACGAAACCTGCGCCAATTCCCTGCATACCGAAGGGTTGTTGATGAGCAAGTCCAAGAAGTAGAGAGAGTGTGGGTAGGTAATAAAGCGACTGTATTCGGGTTGACTCCACGTCCGTTGGAGATATGATAAAAATTCCTTGAATTTTGGGTCAAGTAGCAGAGACTGACCCTCGGTCGAGACACTGCTGGCAAGAAAATGCAGATACGCAGGAGATGCAAGGGACTGAACAAATTCAAGCTCCAGCGCGAACCTATTGTCCGGCAACTTCACGTCTGTTTTCTCGGCTAGAGCGTCAGTCGACTTTTCCATTGGTAGAACAACTCTTCTTTCGAAACCTCAAAGTCGCTTCAATTGTAGTTGTAATTGCGTAAGAACAGGAATGATTTGAGATTTCAGTGTCATCGTTTAGTGGTATTTTTTTCTGATGGTAGTTTTGCCAAACTTCGGGGAACCCTAACCCTAACACCAATCCGTAATTTCTTCATCGCGCACTGTAATTGAAGCGGAGCGCAGGTCATTTTCAACTAGTAAAATGACAGCTTAAAAAAATGAAGCATTGTGAACACAGGATCGGATCAACGGACCGGGTGACAACACGCCAGTCAACAAACTTTTCACGACGAAACAAAGACGACATTGCCTTTGTTGAAGAATCGATTGTTTCTGATTGGAAAGCGCACAGTCGAATTCTTGGACGTCTTAGATATAAGAAGGACACTCTTCATTGTATATCGGTTTGACTGAAAGAGGAGGAATCCCAGTTCAGACATGCCCATGAACATGCCACCGACTATGGAGGAGCGCGAGGCGGAGCTTGCTGCCTTGCAATCTGCATTCGACGAGTACATTGCAAGCTCCCGGGAGCTCGAAGAAGAATTAGACGCCGAGTTGGCTAAAATGCGTAAGTTCACATGCTTTAACTGTTAAGTCGGTGATGTTTCTTTGCTCGCCTATGCAACACAAAGCGTCTTACTCAACTATATTTTGCAACAAATATATTTTATAGAGGAAAAACTTGCCGATTCTTCCGCCGCAAATGCTGCTCTTAGTGGACAACTCGAAAACATTGCCCCCCAATTGGCCAGTCTCGAGAAGGCACTCAGCGACAGTCGTGCCAAACTGAAAGTGGAACAAAAACTCCGTCGCCAAGCAGAGCAAGACCAAGACGAGCTTGAAGCAAAATATCGCGAGGTCGAGGGAAACTTACTGGCAATCCGGGATGAATGTGACGCCGTGCATGAAGAGTTAGCCTTTAAAGAAAGTGAGCTGGAAGAAACTCGATTGGAATTGGAGATCGAACGAGAACGACACGCCGTTGAATTGGAAGATGCTAGAGCCGAAAGTGCAATTGACAACTCTCTTGATCCAAACGCTGGTCAAGAAAAGCCCGCCGAATCTAACCCAGCTCCGTCGAGCGATGTGGACGAAGCTTACGTCAAGAAGCTCGAAGATGAACTAGAGTTGGTTACGGAACAACTGATTGAAACCGAAGCACTTTTGTCGCAGACAGAGGAGAAATTAAACAACTCCATGGCTATGAAATCGTCGTCGGCTGAGGCCGAAAAGGTGTTGGCCGAAGGTTTAAAAGCTGCGGAGAAAGATAAGAAACTTATTCAAGTTTTACAGGAAGAGAATGCAACCAGATTGGAAGAAGAACATAAACTTCGCGAGGAACTTGAATTGACAAAGGAAGAGCTTGTGTTGACGCAAGAGGAGCTGAGGGCTGTCGAGTATGACGCGCAAGAAGTTCATAGTAAACTTGACGACATGCGGGCACAACACCGATTAGAAGTGAACAACCTAAAGAGTCTCACGGAAGGAAATGCAAATGCGTCTAAAGTTGTTGGACAAATGGTTGCGGCCAGTGAAGAAACTGATGCTTTGAAGGATGAAATCTCGAGGTTGAATGAAGCCTTGAAGAATGCTAAGAAGGACCGTGATGCAATTGTTGATGAGTTAGAAGCCGTTAATGAACGGTTCGACGAAGCTCGTGAACAGGCAGAAAAGCGAGGAAGAGAACTCGCAGCATCTGATGTTCGCGCAGAAATCTCGAAGGAGCGAGAAGCCGAAATTTCAGATCTCAAGGATCAGCTCAAATCATTGACGAATCAAAACACGACCCTTCAGCAAAAGATTGACGATACAGAAATGTCGTTGGCAGCGGCAAAGGATTCTCAGTCGAAAAACCAAGAGGGAGTCGAAGTTCAAAGTGAGTTAGTTAAAGAACTGCAATCACAACTCAATCGTTCGAAAGAAGAAGTTGCAAAGAAAGAAAAAGAAATGACAGCCTTGGTTACTGATATGGAAGAACGCGTTGATAAGGCAGAAGAAAATGTTACCAAGCTTGAACAAGAACTTTCCTCGACGAAAGGAAAGCTCGCCGAGGCAGAAGCTCACCTAATTGTTTCAAAGAGAGAAGCTGAAGTCGCACAGTCTCATGATTTGACACGCCAGCCTTCCCGAAGAAAATTACGCGATGATTCTAAGAAGAGTCTATCAGCCTCTTCATCTGTTTACCATCCAGATATCATGATTATGGACGAAAAATTAAAGGTAAGCAGATCGCGCAGAACTCGATCGAATTCTCCTAACGCATTCAAAAGATTGGAATTGAAACTTTCGGAAGAAGGAAAGAAATACAAGGAACTTGAGGTTGAATTTGATAAATTGAAGGAACAACAACGGATGGGAGAAGCTCATGTCAAACGTTTGGAAGAAGATATTAAAGTACTTCAAAGACAACTTTATGCCAAAGGTGAGACAGGAGTATCTACTAACATGTCTCGAATCACAGCAATGGGGGGCTCTTCTGGCTCAGATCTTTTGTCAGATGACACGGCGGACAAGCTTGATAGCATTATTTCTACCGGAGACCCGAAAGTTATGGGTGAAGAACTTCGAACACTTCAAAAACGATGCAATGCTCAGCGCGACTACAATAACCAATTGCTTTCGAAGATGCTCAACCTTCAAGGTAACATTCAGGTGTTTTGCCGCATCAGACCTACGAGTATCAATGAAATCCAAAACGGATCCAAGAATGTTGTTGAATCTCTCGGTGAATCGGAACTGGGTTGCTTCGATGGCCGAACCAATAAATGGAAAAGCTTTGCCTTCGATCGTGTTTGGGGACCAGATCAAGGACAACAAAGCATTTTTCAGGACGTTGAACCAATCGCTTTATCTGTGGTTGACGGCTTTAATGCTTGTATTTTCGCTTATGGTCAAACAGGAAGTGGTAAAACCTACACCATGGAGGGTGTTGCCGAGAATAACCAACGAGGTATTAGTTATCGTACTATTCAAAAGGTTTTCCATTTGTTGAGCCTCAAGCAACAGCAAGAAAAAACAAATGCTATTTTGTTCAAGTCTCAGGAGGACCGAGATGAAAAGCCCGCCAACTTTGTTTACAGTGTTGAAATCGGTATGGTAAGTCAAGGTTCGCTACTATGTTTATTCTACTTTCTTCATTACATAAATAGTGCTAATCCTTTTATTTTGTAGCTTGAAATATACAACGATGAGTGCTACGACTTGCTAGGGTCAGGTGGAGCTACATTAGCAGAAAAGAAAAAGGAAGCACAAAAAGCTGGTGGAAAGGCGTCGTTGGAAATTAGGAGAAACAAAGAAGGACGCATTGAGGTGCCAAATCTTACCAAAGAATCCGTGAATAATATTGAAGATGTTTTCGAATTGCTCGCGAAGGGTAACAAAAACCGTGCTACAGCTTCTACGAGTCTCAATCAAACCAGTAGTCGTTCACACATGGTTCTTTGGGTAGATATCACGTCAGGATTCGAAGGCCAAGATGGTAATAAGGGTACTCTATTCTTAGTTGATCTTGCAGGATCAGAGCGTGTAAAGAAGAGTGAGGTCGAAGGAGACCACATGAAGGAAGCAGGACACATTAACAAGAGTCTTTCAGCTCTTGGTAATGTCATGGAGGCACTTGATCGCAAAGCATCCCATGTTCCATATCGTGACAGTAAGCTGACATATTTACTACAAGACTCACTGGGAGGAAACTCAAGAACTATGATGATTGTTGCTGTGACTCCTGTAGATATCGCTTATGATGAGTCTATCCACGCGCTACAATTTGCTACCCGCGTCAGACGTATCAATATTGGAGCTGCACAGCGAAATGTCGTCACTTCGAAGAACCTCGAAGAGACTGTAAAGGCATTGACTGATGAGATGAAAGCCCTTGCGCGACAAAAACAGAAGACAGAAAGTCAGATGAACTCTATGAAAAAGGACAACGCTCGTATCCAAGATAAGTTATCAAATCTTAGTGCAGCACGAAAAGCGCAGGCTAGTGATAGTAAAACTTTGGAAGTCCTACGAAAGAACAACAACGAGATGGCAAAACGTTGGGAAAAAGAGAAGAATTCCAGAGAAGAAATTGCCGACGAACTAGACAAATCCAGAAAGGAGCTGAGGAAACTGCAAAAGAGTGTAACGTCACTAACTAGAGGACAAGAATCGTTGAAGCAAAAGTTGGACGATAAAGATAAATTGTTAGAAAAGAGGACGTCTGAACTTCGAACGGCGAAGGAAGCTTCTGCGGCCGCCAATCTTCGTGCTCGCAAAGCTCAGGTGTTGGGCTCTCGTGCTCGTCCAACGTCAAATAGCACAAATAGACGTACTCCTGCAAAAGGTGCAGGGCCATCATCTGCGTCAAGTACCACAAATTCTAGTGCAACTAGTGTAGCTTCGACCGTGGCATCAGCTGAAGTTGCAGAGATTCGTGCTGATGTCTTGAAACTTCTTGAAAAGCATGATAAAGGCAAGGTGAATCGCATTGATATTATAATGGAAAAATTCAAAGGAAAAGAGCACCTGTTACTAGAGAAGATGACTCAGCGTTATGAGAACGCCGCCAGTGGAGATGGCGCCGATGTCAGCACAATGAGTCGTGGTGAGCTTGCAGCCAAGCGTCACGCAGAGCGCATGCGCAAATTACGTGAAAGCAAAAAATAAGTCTCTTGGTATGACAAGTAAATTTGGGGTATCATTTTTCTACCTGCTAGTCGTGTTGCAGGTTAAAAGATAAATTACATGTTAGCACACAGTCACATCATTGTCGTCTTTTTGCTTTCTGGTTTGATGATCAATGATTATCGTGCCCTTCTTTCTTTCCTCCTTGCATCTTCAAAATCCTTTCGATGACTATGGTGCTTTTCATCCCGTCTAGAACGCTTATTATGTCGTTTATCATCGTCTCTTCTTCGATCCCGCTTCTTTTTCTGTTTTTTGCGACTACTGCGATGTCGTTCTCTTCGTTTTACGCTGCTCTCGTCGCTGCTTCGACTGCTGCTACGCCTGCGACGGTGACGATCCTCACTATTCCTTCTGTGTTTTCTTGCATAGTTTCTTTCACTCCTATCACTCTCTGAGTAATCTTCAAATCCACTATCGTATCTATTTCCCCTCTCATTTGTACGAGTCGAAGATTCGTCTCGCATTCTTTCGTTTCGATGATTGGTGTGATGTTTAGACCTTGAATATTCATCAGCACCAGCTCTTCTACTTTCAACTCGAGAAGGCGAATTATAATGGTCCCTGCCTCCATGATGCCTCTTTTGAGCTTGGACATATTGGTCGCGATGGTCATCGTAACCCTCCGATAACCGATAATGTTGGCGATGACGACCGCCAGGTATCTCTCGCTCTCTTTTCCTACTGCTGTGTTTTTTGTCATTATCTGCACTACGATATCGATCGTAATATTGGTCGTCCCTGCCAATGTTGCGATGATTGCTGTAGAGATTATCTTTCGAATTCCTATTCGTATCTCTTATTCTGTCACGGCTGGTGTTATTATTCCTTTCTCTATTTCCACTCGAGTGCTTCCTATTCGATTTTTGCATCTGCTCTTTGAAAGGATCACTAGGCATGGCATAATTCTGAGATTGTTTTCGGTCTCTTTGATTAAAGCGATCCCAAACTTTCGAGACACTCTGGCTAAAATCTACTTTTATTCTTCTGTCATCCACAAGGGCATTGTTCATTTTAAAGTAAGCCTCTGTTGCCTGATCCTTGCTTGTAAACTCAAGAAACGCATACTGAAGGGATGCCCCTGTCTTGTGGTCACGTACAATGTCAACAGAAACCTTTTCATCGAACCGCGAAAAAATAAGCTCTAGATCTTCGTCTTCGGTTACTGGGTTGAGCTTACACACAAACAATACGTTTTCCGGTGCCGTGATATCGGCTGAGGGTAAATCACCGAGCATTTCTAGAACCACGGCTCTAGATTTATCTCCTCGTTTCAAGCGTTCTTCCTGACGTAATCGTATCTTCTTCAAATCGTCATCATTGATATCGTCTCCCTCGTCGATTTCAGCTGCAGAAATCCGGATTTCGACTTTCTCTTCAAATGGTCTATCATAATTTGGAGAATCCAATACTCTGCGACGCGAAGAACTACGGTCCGTAGCATCACCATAATGGTTCTTGCCAGTTTCATCATCACCAACACTCGCGAATTTGACACCACGATCCTCTAGCAATTGCTTCATACCCTCCATGCCATCAAACGGATCGTCAACTACCAAAGCACGAATCACTCGTATGTCTGCATAGGGTCTACCGTTTTTGTCACAGTAAACATCATTAAGTTTTTTCAATACTTCATTGTCATCTTCAACGACCTTCCCCAGAGAGTAAAAATTCTGTGACGAGGATTCTTCTCTTGTTCCATCGGTACTAGTGCTATTGGCGTTACTTCGGAAGCCATCTAATGCACGATCTGCACCCTCATCAATAGTTATCAAAAATTGAGATCCGATTGTATCAGCTAACCCATTTATCTCTGTCGCTACCACCCTTCCACGTTCTCCACATTCATCTTTGGTTAGAGCACGCCCCATACTACTTTTCAGGAATCGACGCCGGCTGGTGAGAACATTGGGAATACTTGCGTCGTTCTTTTCGCGGGATTGTGCGTAAGCATCCAAAACACCATGAATGCATGCTCCGCCAGAGCCATCGCCACATCTTTCAGATAACACGAAAGGAAAAAATTGAGACTAAAGGTTGGACCGTGAACAATAAAGCAAGAAGTCATCGACAATTACTCACGGATCTCCCGTTTGGCAGAATCTATTCTTGACGACGTTATAAATTAGGTTTCCTGTATAGTATCGTGCATGGGCCAATTTAATCACATTCTTGCAGAGTTCTGGCGAACCTTCTACGTCTAGCTCAATGACAATGTCGCCAATCGTTGTCTCTAATAAAAGCGCCATGCTACGAATACTTTGTGTTAGGTGAGCTGGTTCAGAAACTGAAATGGGTGGGATCTCTCCGAACTGTGAGCCTGAGATATCAAAATATAGGATTTTGTCATCAGGTATGATGATATGACTAGTTTGATTAACTGGAGTTTTTGTTTGAAGTACACGCGTAAACGTGTTCTGTATTGCAGTCCATTCATTGAATATCCAGTGTGCTTTTCAACCTTATCACACATCACCTGATACTTGTTCTCACTCATCCCACAACTTCGAAGAAATACGATTAATAGAGCAGTAGAAAATCGGACGAATTACGATCATCTGCTGATTATAGTTGAATTGACATAGGTCTCGTTGATCAAAGAGGATACCTTTCGTAGACAATTATGATGAACGGAAAGTCAAAACACAGGTGTATACCATCATTGTTGACTCTTCTTTTTGTTTTGTCAACAGCTATCGGGATTTGTTCTGCGGGGGCATTCAGGTGGTCAAAATCACCTATAGCAGACACTTCGAGAACGAATAATGCTAGAGAGGAGAATAGATTCGCTTGTGGCATTCAAAGAGCCATATCCGTTGCAATACGGTCAGATACAAGAGGAAAGTCCCATAATCAAGTCAACAACATTGATGATGACGAATCACGCATGATCAGAAACGCTTTCATTGACGATACAGAGGAAGCAGCAGAAATCAAACACGCGACGAAACCATATCTCAAAAATATAGAATCTTCGGAACGAGAGACTTGCTCTGTGAAAAAGGTAAAAGCTGTCGCTGCTTCCGTTGCAATGACAGCACGCCCGCTGTTGTTTTGGGAAAATATGGTTAGCGGCGCCGTTTCTAGGAGCATCGCACAAACAGTGATGCATCCCGCAAATACAATGAAGACTATCATGCAATCCTCTCTAGGACCCACGAAACCAAAAATGATTGATTTAATGAAACCGAAAATGTTTCATCGCTTGACATGTGGAGCTGGTGCGAACTTTGTGCTGTCATTACCACATGGTGCATTCAATTTTGCAGTGCTGGAAGCCATTCGTGAACGTATGGCCAAAGTAGTAGACTCAATCCCTGTGTTGGAACGAAACAAAGAGAGGATAGGACCTGGTCTTGACTTTACTTCTAGCTCCATAGCGACCATTTGCTGTTCCGTCATTTCCACGCCACAAATGATGATTACGGACGTGAGTATCATGGTGTATGAGTCGCTAGAGTGCTAGTGATACTCTTATTTTATGGAGTTTTCTATTATCTACTTGCATTTTACTCTCAGAATTTGAATTGTGACCAAATATTTTGAAAGGCTTCTTATCGCTTATCTCTCTCACCTCCGAACCTCTTCACATTTTGCTTTTCATTTTTGCCATATTCTTTCCAGAACATTATGGCAGGAAATTATCCAAACTTAATATCTGCTACAAATGGACTCTATGCCAATCGTGGAATGCTTGGGTTTTACGCTGGATGGTGGCCAGGCCTAGTGGGAAAGATTCCATCCTATGCTTTGACGTGGACATTTTTCCAACAAATCAAACGAATTCGAAATAGAATTTCCGACCGACCAGCGAAAAATCACGAAAACACTATAATGGGTTGTTTAGCGAGTGCTACAACGGTTTGCATAATGATTCCAATGGACACGATCAAGACTAGATTAGTTACACAGACCAGCGCGAAAGCAGGTGGCCAGGCCTACAAAGGAATTATAGATTGTGGACTTCGCATTGCCAAAGAAGAAGGGGTCAAGACATTTTACAGGGGGCTTGCTCCAAGACTATTGAGCGTTGTCCCCATGATTGGTATTCAGTTTGGAGTTTACGAAGCCATGAAAAAAGTTATGTTACAACGGAGCGCAGAGATCGACAATTTTTCGATGAAGCGAACGAACAAAAAAACTAAGAACTCCAATAGACCGGTGTATGGAACTGAAGAGGCCATAGAAGAAGCCGCGATGGAGACGGCAGCTAGTCAGGGTACTTCATTCCCTGCCCCTCACTTTCTGAAGTATGTTACTAATGAACCAAGAAAAGATTTCCAATCCTTCTTTGGATCTCGCTCCAAGAATAAGTAAGGGAAAAGTTTGTGAAAGCAAATCGTTTTTTTTTGAAAATGAACAACTATAGACATGGTGTAAATATATTTAAATAAGTTCGTTAAGAGATTTTTGTTGAGGAATTATCATCGCTAGTCAATGCATACTGAACAGCAAAAGGATTTCACCTTTTCCTCATCCTACAACCCCGAATAACTCCACCATCTTATTTTCGACCATTCGTTACATCTATCAATACTATCAATGTGTCATTTGTTTTTGTCCCCAATGTCCCCATCATCTTGCAATCATTACTTTGATAAACTACTTGCATATTATTAGTTCTTGGGATGTGCAGATTGAACAGACTTTTACGGTAGACAAACGAATCTCCTAATGTACATCTCACTACGTAAGAAACATGTGCTTAGATTAAAAATGTTGCCAAGTAGCAACGAAGGAACGAATCATACAGATACTGAAACAAATTACTTTTTGTATGGTCGAAATGTCTATCATTCGCGTTCTGAACGTTCGCGTTCTGAAACGCCGTCTTCTCCTCGTGCTTCAAGTTCTGCTTTTTCTTTTGAACGTGAAAATAGAGATTCGTATTCTGCAACCTTCTGGATAATTTCTTCATACTTGCTGCCTTTACCGCTATGCATGCTAATCGTGGCGTAAGACGCATCAGTAGTTTTTTCGTCTTCTTTCTGTTCACTTACAGAATCAGATCTAACGTGACTTGAAAGGTTAGATAGTCTTTTTACTCTTTCACTAATCTCAAGTAGACGCTCGGACGGATCGAGAATGGCATCAAGAATTGCCTCTTCTTTGTTGATCACATCGTGTAGTGATTTTTCTTCATCGTTTCTGCTACTTTTTGATCTAATTCCAATAGATTGGCTGTCCATAGACTCGGAGCCTTTTCCGTGTGACTCCGACACACTAATTTCTGACACATTTGCATCTGGATTTTTTCTCGTTGATATTGCTTTTTGAGTTTCAAGGGTCCACATAGCTTCTGCAATTTCGCCTTCAAGCATTTCCAATTTCGTCTCGGTAATGTTGATTCGATTCTCCACCATAAAGGCGAGCTTTTCAGCCTCGCTGTTTCGGTCCTTAGTTTCAGCTACTGCTGTTTCCAGTTCTTTAGTACTTACGGCTCTTGCTTCAATCTCTGCATTGGCCTTGATCTGTTTTTCTTGTACTGACAATACCATAGTTTCCGTATCCTTGATTTTACACTCGAGATGTTCATTCTTGGCGTTCAATTCCTCTAACTGTACTTTGAGGAAATTGATCTCATCTTTCTTTTCTGGCGTTTCGTCTGCAGCCAATTCGATTTGGCTGGCCCTTGTATCCTTTGCAGCAGCCAAAGCGTCTTTGGTTTGTTTTAATTCCCCAACGATGGAATTATAATTTTCTTGGGCTTTTTCGGATGCCTCATTCATATGCGAAATTTCTGTTGAGAGCAATTTTACTTCTTCTTGACTAAGAAGCAACTTCTTCTCCAGTGCAATGATTTCTTGCTTTTTGTCCTCATCAACTTCCTTGACCGCGTCTTTGGGCTTTGCTTTGCGAAAAAAGATTTTGTCGAGGAGCGAGGATTGTTCGTCCTTTTTGTCCTCTATTTCATTTTGCGATCCAGAATGACTATCGTCTTGGCGGCTTTCTGACGAAGTTAGATCAATTATCTCCTCGTTAGACGACATTGTTTCGCCTCTACTGTGTTTTGAATCGTGCAAGGATTTCTCCAGACTTAGAATTTCGGACTTTAGCTCGGAACACTCTTCTTTTGACTCAGCGAGGCTCATTTCAGTCTTTCTCAACTTTTCACCAAGTAGATCTTCAACAGAAGAATTTGTCAGATCATAGACAGATGTTTCACCAGATACTTCGTCTCCAGTTACGTCATATTCTTGCGCCGCTAAAAGATCATTTTTTAACCCATTAACTTCTTCTTCCAATTTGAATCTGTTGACTTCTTCCTGCAGGGTCATATTCTCATTTAAAGTATCCTCAATCTGTTTACGAAGAGTCTTTATCTCGGATTGATGTGCTTCTCTAATTTCGCTGACCATTCTTTCCACTGAACTGGATTCAATTTCGTTTTGCATTTTTCTGTTCGTTACAAGTTCTTCGGCGCCGTGTTCATGGAGAATTTTACGTAGACAGGTGATTTCGTCTTCAAGCCTCAAGTTTTCTTCTCGAGATTCTTTCAACTTAGCTTCATATTTGAATGCATTTTGTTTATGGAAGTCACTTTCCGACGAATGTGATTCAATGTCATCTCTGGCACCACCGATTTCTGCTCGGATTTCTTCGAGTTCACGCAA
>Ga0115013_10001255_pt1 | contig 14806 bp, 14 predicted proteins | sample SouAtlMetagenome_2_FD_88686 | JGI IMG/M metagenome (GOLD analysis project Ga0115013, IMG submission 88686) | Marine eukaryotic phytoplankton communities from Atlantic Ocean - South Atlantic ANT15 Metagenome | ecosystem: Environmental > Aquatic > Marine > Oceanic | place: South Atlantic Ocean...
CACATCACCCAAGGCATTTTTGTGACCCGTGTGGCAACCAGCAATGAGTGCTGGCAGTACCTGAGCCCACAACTCAGGAGTTGTTGGGTGCTGGTGGGCCTTGGGCTGCCACCCCCTCTGACTGCATTGCCCAGTGAGGTGCATGTCCCCATTGGCTCTCTCACAGCACATGGCCACAACAAGCAACTGGCCCCCAATGACCACAGGCCCTGGTAATCTGCCCACTCCCCTGGCGGCAGTGTGGCAGAAAAACATTTTGAATCTTGTGATGACTCGCTCGACTCAGACTAGACTCAACTCGTGCTGGAATTTTCCAAGAAAATTCCAGCACGAGTGCATTTAACTTGTTCTTTAGAATTCCTGACAAAAAGAAATGCATGCAAAGAATAGCATTTCTATTTCATGGTGTGACAAAGGACAAGTCGTATGCCACTCAGAAAGCACGTGGAGAGATGCCATACATCTCACACAACCATTCTACACCGAACTTAGTGTTCTTCTTCTGTTGAACGTATCTGTTCTTCAGGCAGTAACTCGAGGAAAAATTCGAAACATAACCGAAATCGAAACGCACAAGATCCTATCAATCTCGCTAGAACTACAGAACATAGTATTCTTCTTAGATTGATTCTGTATTGGTTTCAATTTCTCTACAAGTCATGCATCTGAGAACTTACGTAGGAGGTCTCCTGGTTCCTTTGTGGGCCTTACTCCTGTCGGGAGCGGCTGCAGCAGAAAATGGCACCGAAGCGAGTATTGTTGATGATCCAAGTGCCACAAAATCATCTTCACCTCCCACCCGTCCCAACATTATCGTTATGCAGCCCGATGACTTTGCATTTATGGACGAATGGACTCCTCCTCCTGACAACCCCGATGGTTCCAGCGAACAAGACGGGTTTCCGCCCTCGGGATTGCCCAATCTGGAGCGACTTCGCACGGGAGGCCTCCAAATGATGCAGGCGTATACGACATCTCCCGTCTGCGGGTGAGTATCTTTCGCAACGTAACTTTCACAACATAACTTTCGCAACTGCAGAGCGACACAAAAGCCTCGTCTCACACTTATCTTCTTCACCTACTTTATACTCTCAGGACTTCTCGCTATAGTACAATCACGGGCAAGTATCCCTCGAGGGCCGCCAGTGTTCGCGAGGGTGATAACAATAGCGATGATCCTTCATATGTTGTCATTCCCACCACCAAGCTCATCGATACGGAAGAGCAGAAGGACTGTTCTACCGAAAACCTGGCCGCCACCCTGAAGGATGCAGGGTACCAAACCGCTATGTTTGGCAAGTGGCACCTCTCCCGGTTCACTGATGATACCTACTCGTACCAAGCTGGGGTAGAGACCGTGAAATCGTGTGGCTTCGATACTGTTGGGGGTTTGTACGTCGAAAACATGGGTGGGAGGGCCGATTATTTTGCCGACGGGAGCTTTGCTCACAATATGGAATGGGTCACCTGGGAGGCCATCAAATTTCTCAACGAGACCTCTCAGACCCAGGACACTCCCTTTTTCATGTACTTTAATCCCACTGTGCCGCATAGTCACGTCAATCTCGAAGACTCCCTCTCCGAATTTTCGTGCCGGGACACACCCGATAGGGACCAGGAGTGGGACTCGGATCCGTTCATCAAGGCCATGTCAGAAGCTGAGGGCTGCGAGGCCTATCGCGAGACTATTTACGATCGCGCTGAGGGAAGCTACGACGCTCTGGGCAAGATTTGGATGGACGATGCCGTTGGTGCCCTCCTAACGGCTCTAGAGGACAATGGACAGCTCGAAAATACCATCTTTTTGTTTCAGAACGACCATGGCACGGGTCCCAAGGGCACTATCTATGAGGGAGGCGTCCGAATCCCCCAGTTTGTCCACTATCCCGCTGGGATCGCTCCCGGTACGACCCTCGATGGCCTGGTATCCACCATCGATGTGGCGGCTACCATGCTGGATTATGCTGGAATCTCGAAGGCACCCTACCCACTGGATGGAAAGTCCTGGAAGAATATCTTGGGGAATCCCGACTCGGAATCCTACTGGAAGCAGGATCGGTGTCTCTTTTTCGAGAATGAGCAAGATCGAGCCGTTCGCTGTGGATGCTACAAGTACATGGACCTCTTCGACTCGAACTCCAAGACCTATAGACGGGGAAATAGGGTCGGGTTAAGCTACGACACTGGGGGCCTCTTGTTCGATCTTTGCGACGGCGGTTCAGAGTATGTCACCGACCCCAATAATAACCGTGAGATCAACGATGTTGACGAGAGCGACTACGCCGCCGAATTACGGGAGGTGCTGGACTGCCATCTCAAGCACACCGACCCCCACAGCGTCCCTGATGTTTCCGTTTGTGGAGCCACTATCCCGCCGACTAGTGCTCCTACTAGTGTCCCTACTGGTACTCCTACAATCGCCCCCTCGATTGATCCTACAAGTGATCCTACAAGTGCTCCAACTAGCGCTCCCACAACTGCTCCCTCGATTGCTCCCACCGAGTCTCCCTCCGCGTCTCCCGTGGCGCTTGTAGAAAAAACCTTGGTTGAAGGAGCGCCAGCAGATTCAGTAGCTAATGGAGAACTTGGAGTGAATGGGGACGGAGACGAGTCCATTGCGTTAGGGGGTTCTGAAGCTTCTGAAGCTTCTGCAGCTTTTAGGTATTCAATCGTGGGTATCACCCTCGCTATGGTGGTCCTTGTGGTGTCACAACTTGCAGTTTGAGTGCAGCTATTCTTATAAACGTTGATTCCATATTGATGACCCCTCCTTATTGGGTTTGCTACAACTTTGTGAGTGTGGCAAACCTCATCAGTTAGATCTTTTGAAACCTACAGTAGTCATATTAGGAGTATAAATTTGGTATTTGCCATAAGTGTTTATTACCCAACAATGGATTAGGAGGGTCATATGACATATCTCACTACTCAGGCCCATGCCCCCCTTTTGGGGAGCTCATGGTGCAGGGCAATGCCCCCATCCCCTTTGTTTGCTCCCTCCTGCGGCATTGCCTGCCTTGTGAGTACAGCCTGTCTTTGCAGCGCACATGCCCATGTGCCCCCCTCACCACACACAATGATGGCAGGAGCAGGAGCATGCTGGCTCTGCCCTCTTGCCACACCAGCCCTGCTCAATCGTGTTGCTTGGTTGCGCCTTGGTGTGCCCAGAGGGGGATCCCCTTCTATATCCCCATCTCATCATGTGCATAGTTGCTCCACAGATCTACAACATCATTGTCGTAGCATGAAGAATTCTGAAGCTGCAGCAGCAACAACTGTGAGATTTCTTCCAAAAGTCGACGAGTCCGCAAAAGAGGGCGGATATTTCTTGCTCCCCCTTCCCCCTCCCTAAAAAGAACGTTTTTCTTTGACCGTTGGATTGGTCGCAAATCGAGCCTGCCGCCTGCCGCCGGCACGTTCCAAATTTTCACAAAGTACTTGCATCATTTGTATGGTCATGTTTTATTTTCTCGAGCTCGACAGTGAAAGTAATACATACTCCTACTAGCGTTTGGTCTCTCTCTATCCAACATCAATTGACAATTGATTCCTTTTCCCCTTTCTTTCCTTCTTCCAAAGGTTTATGAGCGAGGAACAGCAAGAAGAACCAACAAACCAAGAAGATCCTTCGTTTCGTTTTCAGCAATATCTCGATCGCTTTCTCCGGGACGACGGAACGATTTGTTTGTGTGTTTTGGTGGTGTTGATTGGAATCCAGCAAACCATTGCGTATTGGAGATCACTACTTATGAGCATTCGGCACCATCCCTCCCACGGGATTATTGGATTGAGGAACAACGACAGGGACACTCCTACTAGTAGAAACAGCAACGCCAATAATAATAGAAACAACGGCTTTTCAAATAACAATAACCATCTCGACACAACGGCTGCTACGGTGGACAGCGGATTTAGCAGTATGGATGACTATAGCATCAATAGCAACGGAAACCATGCCGCTACTGCTGCTGCATCCACGAACACAAACAACAGCAGGAGGGAATACGGAAATCCGACAAAAATGTATAAAATCTCATTTGTAACAATGCTCTTTTACGCAACAATTGTCTGCGTCATGGGATTTTATGGTGGCCAAAAATTTTCGGAGGATCCCAACGCAATTGTTTTAAGAGACGAAATTATTTCCCTGTTTGTGAGAGAGCCATCCTCAAAGAATGCGAATGCGGCATCTACGAAAGCAACAGATGAGAGCCCCACGTCATCTTCCAACAATCATGAATCGGATCTGCTCGATGAATATCTGGAAGAGTTTGAAAACAAAAAGTTTTTGCTTCCCACGATTCGTACAACAAACAACGATTACACTGCCCAAAGAGAGATAGAACGACGCAAGCACTTCGCCGAATTTATCGTTCATCCCATTCTCTTGGTTTCTGGAAGCGAGGAATATCCCGATGATTCCTCGGAAACTTTGGCAATTGCCGTAGACTTGGATTCCGATACCACCGACCAAGGGATCAATGGCATTGTTCTAGCCCAGGACTTGCTTCGGGAAATCGCCCTCCACGACAGCATCACAAAGGTCACCATCTTTTTGGTCTCTCCAACCGCCTCCAAAAAACAAAATGGGTGTCCCAAACAACTTCAGGAAACGTCCTTCGACATTCCATCCGTCGAATGTTTTCATATTAATCCCCAGTGGGGCATCCAACAAAAGGGATACATCGACAAAGAATTTCTTCCCGACGATGGCTTTGATGTTTCCATTGTCCTCTCGGGATGCGACACCAACGACGAGGAGACCAAGGACCGATTCTGGGAAAAGGAGCTATACCATTCCACCGATTCCATGGTCAGCACCTGTGCAGGAAAACGGCGGAAGACCGGTAGATCCCTCAATGCGGTTGGTATTTACGAACAACACCTCCGTATCGATGCCATGGAACACTTGTTCGATTTGGAAAAGTGGGGACGCGAGAGTTCCTACACCCAGGTCGTTGATTACGACGTCCAGGGACTGACCATGGCGGTTGGCTTTCACAAGAACATGGATGACGGAGTCTACAAGTGGCACCTAAACGAGGCTGGTCAAAATTTAGAACTCTCCTGGAGACTCAAGGGAGGAATCCGTGACGACAGCGGCAACAACGAATCACTATCATCACTCCGATATTTCGAGGCCCCCGACATGACCACCCTCCAATTTCCTCCCAAGGCCAGTGCCGATTCGTATTGCCGATATTTGGATGATTACGACGAAATTGAGGGAGATGAATATTGTGAGCATGGATACGATCCCGAGAAGATCAACATTCCTTTGTCGCAGGTCTATGTGGCCAAGTCGGGAAGTGGTGAAAATGCCGGCCGGGGGGTCTTTACGTCCGTTGATTTGTTGGAAAAAGGGACCATGATTGGGATGGAAACCAACGTTCATCCTGTCTTTTATCCACCCATGAGCAAGGCATTGGTAAACCAAGTGGTGGACATGAAGGTCTACGATAGCTATGACGAAAAATATGACGACGACGACGACGACGATGATGATGACGAAGACGAGTATTTGGGAGGCGATTCCCCCCTCATGTCTACTGCTATCTATCGTTCTCTCACAGTTTATGCCGAAGCCTATGGTTTTGACGACAATCCATGGGGAATTGCTCAGACATCTGTGTATTCCAACATTCTGACCTTTGTGAACCACGGGTGCAACGGAACGGCCAACATTGGCATTAACATTCCGGGAGTAAACGAATTTACCATTGACACTTCCGATCCCAGTACCTTTTCCATCCCGGAAGACTTCAAGGTCTTTAGTGGCGGAGAGTACCATCCCCACAAGGACCGCACATACTTTAGTACCATCACCACCACTCAGGTCGAACACGCTCCAATCCTAAAGGGCAACGAGCTTTTCGACAATTACATGGGCTTTGGTGGAGACCATGGTTTCATTGAACAGATCGAAGATCTCAAAAGGGATTGTACAGGTGCACTGGGGACCGTAGAACGGCAACAGCTCTTGCTGAAAAAGGCCAAGAGCAGAGAGGCAAGTGGTAGCGGAGGCAGCGACAGTGGCCACACCACCAGCAGTGATCCCCTCCAAAAGCGACGTCGTTCCAAGGACCAGAAAAAAGACGAAACTAGCAGTAGAGACGAAGAAGAAAGTGTATCGAATGACAGAATGAAAGAATCCTCGTCCGAGACTCTCAACTCGGACGAACTGTAGCCCTCTCTATCGTGATTACTATCGATTCATCAGCCATCAGTCACGAAATGTGGCAACACATGCACACGCACAAACTTCGAAGATTCATAAACACTATTAGAAACTATTTCTATCGCTACTCAATCGTCTGGAAGAGAAGACGAAACAATCCCTGTACTATGGGATTGGAAACATAAAAAAATAGCACCCCCCCTTGCTTATATTTTCTATACTCGTTTAGAACGGGGCTCTCTTCATTTCACTCGACCACCACGTAGCATACGATTCTTAGATACTAGAGACCTATTAGGAAATGAGGAGAAACGATCCTTTGCGCCAGAAGTACTCTTTGTTTCGACGAAAGTGTTTCGAATGTGATATTCCAAAAAAGGATCTCAATGACACTGGAAATATTGATTCGAGTGATCCAGTGGACTACGATTCAATGGACGATGATTGAATGGACTTTGACGTCGGAGAGTGCTGGATTATTCAAAATAAGTAAGATTTGCTGCGGATGAAGATCATGACCTGTTAAATCGCAGCTCATGTTCATATCTATCTTGGCGTATAAAATTTGTTCCAATCGATGATTTTACTGTTTTCCGAATTTCAGTCACGCACATCATTCTTTTGGTGGTCACTTTTGGCATTTCAGTATTTTCGCCTGCCCGCTGTCGCTGATCTCTCATGCCTTTTTTTCGTTCCTGTTTGTGACAACACCATTCTGTCTCCTCTTGCCATAAAGGAGGAAACACTTCAGTAATTCCCATGTTGCCGTTCTTAAACACGGTCGAAAAGGAGATTTTTTATTTGGCGGTGAAAAAAAGCTGCAAGGTCTGGTAGTCATAATCGATTGATCCAAGGAAGAGTTGAAGAGGGCTGAGTTGAAACTCGACCAATAAAAAGTCGAGAGAAAAGGTGCCACCGTGCTTTTGATACTTGAGAATTGTATTGGAAGGGATTCTATTGGACATTCCGAACAAAAACGATACATCAAAGCAAAGAGATTAGTGGAAGAATTGGGATTGAACTTAAAAAAGTCTGCGGCGATATTGATCCATTGGATTGAGGGGTTTGAAACCGTTTTGAGCGACAGACGAAAGTTTAATTCGGTAGTAAACGAAGCTTATTAAGCTAAGTCAAAAATATTGGTATTGCCCAGTGAGGAGATTATTACCAAAGCGAATAATTGAATAAACTCGACGAAAAAAGTCACTCCCCTATTTCTAAAATGGACGATTCGAAACTCCGGTTGCGCCGGCACACCCACCTGAATACCGCCGCTGCTGCCGCCTCCGCTTTGGAAGAGGGAACCTCTGGGGGCCATTCCATGATACCAACACCTCCACAGCCAGGCTCTATACGAAGAAGCCGCAGCCAGGGAGCCTTTTCCCTGTTGCGATCCCCAATGGCGTCTCCACTATTGTCCCAACGATCCCGCATTAAGGGACGAATTCAGCGACGGATTCGGCGAAGGGTGGTCCTGTGGAAATGGTGCAAGCTGTGTTGTGCGGGTCTGGTGGCGGCAATTGTTACCGCTACGCTTTCCTTGATCTTCTTACCCTTTTCGTGGACCCAGGTAGATTACCACCACCAGCTGGAGAACGAGGTACGATTCGTCTACCAAAAGCTCCACGACAATCGTAGAAATTACCACAGCGTTGTAGACAATTACCACGCCAAGTTGCATGTGAAACAACAAAATTTACAAAACACTATCACAAACAACAACGACGATATATTCGACGATGACAATGATCAGGAGGAGGAAAAGGTGCTTCCCGTGGGACCAGTGCCATTGGAAAAGAGTAAGCAAAATCTCCGGAGGCCCACACAACAAAAGGAGGAGGAACACAAAAGGACTGCCGCTGCCTCAAAACAACAAGAAGAACAACACAGGAAACCTGAGGTGGTCCAATGCTCCGACGGAAACTCGGTGGGATTCAAAAATGACGACTACTGCGATTGTCCATTCGATGGATCTGACGAGCCCGATACCGAAGCCTGTTCCAACGTCTTGGTTCAGCAAAAGAAATTCCGTTGCGGAAGAAGAAACACTCTCGATGGAAGTATCGAGGTTCTCAACGCCAAGTGGATTTATGTGTCCAGGGTTAACGATGGAATTGTCGATTGTCCCGATGGGAGCGATGAATATGGGCACGTACTGGAAGGTTTGACCAAAACCAACAAAGGGCAACGCGAAAAATCGCACCACAAGCTATCGGGCGAGACAACCAAACACTCCAAACAACACCATAACTACAAAACTCATCAAAAGCTTCCAATCGACGATGATCACGAAGGAAGATGAACAAGTCACGAACGTATCCGTTCGAAACTGCTCCGCGATGTATAGCGCGATATATAGCTTTTAAAAATCGACTACGGTAGGAAATTTTTTGACACACACATAAGGTCTATTTCGTTTCAAAACATTAATGAATAATGCACTTCCTATTGTCACTTGCGCAAGGAGAGCGGATAAGAAGCGGTTACTTTCTTCGATATCCGAATACTAATAATATGTTTTTTGATTATGCTTTTGATTTCTTCCTGCTAACGTTCTCCGATATTTTTTTTCGCATACTAGTTTAGATTGCTTATAAAACTGGTCTTACGGAAAAGGGTACAAGAGTTAGTAATCAAGAAGAAATCATAATAGAAAGCGTATTCTGTATATGATTTCTTCTTGACACGTTCTCCGATTTGTTTTTTCGAGTGCTAGGAATATTTTTTGATCATACCATTAGCTCAACTCCATCGAGTTTTCCTTGGAGGTTTCGCTGGAGTTCTTCTTGGAGTTCTCGATCTTGTTCTTATTCGAGTTCTCGTTTGGGTTCTCCTTATCATCTTCGTCCGAAGAGTCGTCGGCCAGCCCACCAATGATCCTGTTGGCTGTGATTGCCATTTGTCGACTAGTTTCTCTATGTTCCGATCTTCTAGTCCTCTCGGTATCACGGTGTCTCTGAGCGGCAACTTCATGTCTTTGGAGAAGTTGTTCCGAAGTGATGGCGCCAGAACTCACAAGGCTAATTTCTTCTGCAGAAAAGATCCGAATTGGAGTGGATGGATTTGGATTTGATGACATCTTCGTTAATCTTCTGCTTAATCTGAGACGCAACAGTTTCTGTTGATTTTCGGACTTCCTCTTTGTAGTATTTGTCGAGAAAGCGCAGCCTATCAATGCAACGAACAAGAAGCCTGTTTTTACGTTTACGTGCCAAGAGATTTCTTAGAATGCTTCAACAATGCAACAGAAATTGCTCCTTCAAAATGAATCAGAGGAAGTCGTCCTTCTCGTAAGGATGCTTCTTCATGTTAATCTATGTCACTGTGATGTTCGATTCATAATGCTATGTATTTGGTAGGACTGGTCGACTGGACGGCGCTTTCTTACGAAATTCAAAAAGAAAATTACAGAAGTTCGAAGACACCACTGATTTGGAAACAAAATTGAACCCAGCTTCGAAAAAATCTGTTCGCGGCAAGACGATCATCGATCCATGCCATTTAAATAATCAAAGCTCTCCCAGAGCAATCGAATCAATCACATAATCTATTTTGCAGAAGACTTCACATCCGACCTTTTTGACAATTGGCATCAAGAGAGAAGATGCATCACAAACAAACATTACACCGCAATCGATAAATTCTCAGCAAGAGCAGGCGCAAATAATGGTGGCCGAAGCAGCAACAACAGAGACCTGTACTCCCACCATTCCGGAGACTAAGAAAAAGAAGCTCAGCGTCCCGCCTGGTAAGAAATACAACTCGTCGCTGCATCCTTCATACTATACTTGATACCAGCTATCTGACTGTTCTGATCTTTTGGATTTATAGAGGGATACGTTTGCAGAATTTGCAAGATTGGCGGACACTGGATCCAGCAGTGCCCGGAGAAGAAACAACAAAATACGAAAAAGAAGAACCCCAATCATGTCTACCGCCCAGGAATTGATCCCTCCAAGGACGATATCGAAACCGCAAAGGCCTTGCAAAAGATCAAACCTCCCATGTGTTTTTGTCGAATTCGCTCTCGATTGAAAAAGGTCAAGCGATCCTTTGCCAATAGCAAACAAAGTGCCACCAACAATAATTACAACAACGACAATAAGTACGGCAGTGGATCCTATTATGGAAGCAATGGAAACGACAAAAGTTACAATAATTGGAACAACGAACCTGACTACGAGCACTCCCGGGCGATTGGTAAGTACTTTTTCTTTTGCGCCAAGAAAAAAGACGATCCGACCAAGTGTCGGTTTGCCCGTCCAGTGGAGGACCACACAACGCCCCGGTCGCAACGAGTGTGTTCCTTTTTTTCCAAGACGGGATCCTGCAAAAAAGGAGATGCCTGTGCCTTTTCGCACGAGGTTACACCACAAAAGGCAAAAGTATTACAAAAGAAACGAAAAAAACTAGAACGAGACAATGACTCCGAAGCTCAATCGAAATCCAAGAAGCCAAAAGGAGATGCAGGAAGCTCATCGAGTAGTAGCAGCAGCGATAGTGATAGCAGCGATAGCAGTGATGATGAAGGCAATGGGGACAAAGCTTCAGCGATAAAGACGGCCACTACAACCAATTCTAGTGATAGCAGTGACAGTGATTCCGACAGCAGTGATAGCGATAGCTCTGACGACAATGAAGGCAATTCGCAAGAGCGTATAGCTTCCAATACCACTGTACTCGAAACGAAGGATACGAACAGCGATAGCGAAAGCAGCAGTAGTAGTAGTAGCAGCAGTAGCAGCAGCAGCAGCAGTGATAGCGATTCCGATAGCTGAACGATATCAGCAGCAATAAGAGTAACAATACGAGTAATGATTTCTATATTTGCGACGATTCCATGACTTAGAAACAGTTTATTTTGCCAGCAATAAAAATTAGCTGGAGCATGACTGTAGCAAAGATACTATCGTACTTCCGGAACGACGTTTCTATTTTGCTTGTGTGATATGATGATACAGTAATACTCTGGGGGAGGATTCAACAATAAATCGAATACAGAGATTTACTGGCGATGAGGAAGGTCGATGGTTAGTCACGGTTGACGATATTCTTCGACCGTTTTTTGGTCGCACTTTTTTATGAATTCTCTATGTAATATAATCGTGGCGAGCTCATTGGACGTAGCCCGCGCGAATTTCGAATGCCTCTCAGTTGACGCGCATCGCTCAAGTTTTGCATTCGAAACATCATCGATAGTTCCTCGAGTCGTTGAGAATATTCTTCTAAAACAACTATCATAGCATTGGACACCATTTTTTGAAAACGATTAGATCGTTGTGATCTCTCCGCGAAACAGGATTCCAAAGGTAGGATCTTGACAACTTCTCTTGCAAACCATATTCTCTCGTGGGAAGAAAAAGCATCCCAGAGAATGCATCCAAAATGGGTCTTTTGGTGAAGATCCCATCCCTTTTGAGTCGTCGACGAACAGATTCCAGCGGGAGTCAAGATGCTTGCAGGCCTATTCACATCGACTGTGGGAACTTTTGTACCGAGGTTGGCTTTGATCCAACAATGGATCCAAATCCTACCCCGGATGACAAAGAATACGATATTCGCCGTCCTTACGAAATGAACCGAAGCCGAACTCGATCTTCCCGTCAGGGACGTGGACGTGGTCGCAGCAAATACAAGTCCAGGAGACGATTGAATCCGAACCGCAATGACAAAAAATCCAAACAGGAACCCTTCTTGATAAAAGCTGTAGTGGAGAAAGGCCTTGAGAGTTCTACCTGCCCAACCTACGAAGAGACGACTGTTGCTGACCACTTTCGCATAATTGGAGTAGACACAAGCAACAGCGATGATTCTGGGACATCTAATATGGACTTTGTGAAATCAAAGTTACCTAAAGAAGACACGGGCAACAAAGAAGTCAAGAAGAAGAAGAATGCTACTCCCTTTCGAATTTTATCGAGAAGATTCAAGAAATTCGGGCATTCGTTTAAGAGCCATCGTAATGTGAGCATACCGGGAGATGATGACTATTTCGAATCTCGCAATGATGATGAAATCCAGGATACCCCTAGAAGCATTAGTATACGCAGTGAATGCAGTGAACCAACGTCACTTTGCAACAGCTTAGATAACACTTCAATCTCACAGACCGCTGACTTTTTTGGAGAACTTGATCCCGTCTTCGAATCTGGCTCGTGGTGCACCGAAGATGATCCCTCGTTCCGTCTGCAGGGCAGGTCCGTCATGGTGATCCGAAGTGGTAGCATCCACGAGACAGTGGTCGAAGGGATCCCTAATGACATCAATAGTAAGGCCTGCAACACTAACATTCCAAAAATTGTTCCGCCCTCCCAAATATCGGGGGTACGATTTCGTGACAAAGTAGTTCGCGACAAACTGGTTATTGGAAATGAAATCATAACCAAGGACGACGAACAAAGAGAAGATCTAGACGAGATTCGAAAAGAGGTCAATGCTGAAAACAGAGACGATGGTAGGGACCACACTAGCATCATAAATCGTTCCTCCATCCCTCTGCCACCTTTTGAACCAAACAATAATTACAAGCGAAACGAGCTCGCCTGGAGTCGCTGTGCCCCTCGAAGCAGATCACCAAAGGTTTTTCCGATTCCAAATACCAACCCACACAAGAACGTTGCAGAAGAATCCGATCCACAAACGACGCGACCAATTGATGTCTTGGCATCATGGTTTTCATCCTGGTTTTCATGTGGAGAGCTCCTTGTCTTTTAGAGTGAATACACAATCGTACAAAGAACAAACTAATGATCTCATATAGATACCTCAACAGTGTGAAATCGTGCTCACACATCAAAACACAGAGGCATAGACTAAAGATGGATTGGACAATCGTGGTTTCAATGTCATCTACATTCTTGAGATTAATAGGAATATCCGGTGCTTCCAACAGTTTTAACATATAAAATTCAATTGGGCACTAGAGCATACAAATACAAACTAAAGTAATAATGCATACACTACCAAAATTTACAAATCTGTTTCTCATTCGTAGATTCTTGGAGTGTTTTGGGACTATTGTCATGACAACGTGCAACTGTAGATTTGTTCTTTCTTGTGCACCTGAAACGATAAATTGCTGATCGGAAAGTGGGTGCCCAACAATTTCAAAATTTGAAATGCCGCATCTCCAAATTTGACAGAAGACATGCTTTCCTCTTCAAATGACAGGCGAGCTAAAAAGTTCAAATCTAGCACTCTTTGAGTGTTTGGTTTTGAATTTCATTTGAAAAGGATCCCTTCTGTTGCAAGATTGGCGCCGGTCTGTCCTCCGAGCCACCGTCATCACAATAGATCTGAAGGAGTAAGATTAACTTGAACTTGATCTCGATGTTCTGTGAAGAAATTGTTGAGCGATGACTCTGAAAGTTCTCCTCCTTCACGCGACGAATCCTGGGCTTTGATTCCATCGCTTTTGAAGTATTTTCTATGATCATAAATTCCTGCTTACTCATGGATGTCCAACTATGCCTACGTAGAAGTATATTAATGCCTTATATATGCCTTTTATTCGTGGGTGAGATTTTTAAAATTATTTAAGACCGTTAAACGGAATTCTATTCATCTCAACCTACTTCACACGACCTAAAACGTATCTCTCTCTTTTTAACGTTTTTTATTTGGATTCTCTTTTGTACGCCATGCATTGTTGGAATACTGTACGCTTGCAACGCTTACACCGAAAAAACTCAGCGGGAGTAAGCGGAGAAACTTAGAAACAAAATATCATGTGTTGGCAGTTGCTACTTGACAGTCACACATACTACACTCAAACCTGCCGTAATTGATGAGCTACACGTTAGTTAGAGAGTTTGTTTCTTGTGACTGAAAAAATGCATAGACATCCATCCTCGGGGAATCAAAATCGGTTGTATGTCAGCGCTAGAGACGGTGAAGATAATTCCAAGGATTCTGTGTACATATCTTCAAAAACGACTAAAGACAACAGTGCTGATAACGACAAAACGATGGAGCCCAACTTCACTCCTTCCCACTTCGAAGACTCCCATTCTCCCAAAAAGCTGAAATCGGAAGTAGACAAACAAAGAACGAAACAGAGCTGTGCAAATATTCCACCACATCTGTGTTTATTTTCGCAGGATCGAGATGAGTATTACAACAAGTTTCTGAAACCACACCAAAGTGGCAGTGCATCGAGTGAATATACGTATAGCGATACGTCTCGAAGAGACGCTATGCCTTCGTCTCGCCGTGCGAGATCGCATTCCCAAATTTACGACTATCGGAGTTCTATAGATAAGGATCATTATGCAAGTACCCCTCAACCCAGGCGCTCAAGCTCGGATCGTATCCATTATCATCTTTCTTCACAAAGTAGGGGTTCCTCGAACCTGCCCACGTCACAACCTTTGGGTAAATCAGCGTTTGATAAATACCACCACCACCACCATCATCACTACCCCCGAAGACCACGAGGAGAATTCGAAACATCGTCGTCAAGACACAACACGGAGGATCGATATCATCAACCGAGACGACAACAGCCACCCCTTTCCTATATTGGCGCATCAGCACGGTCCTGTTTTCCTTCCACTGATCTGGGAAAAAAGATACGTGACGAAGTTCGAGCTCTCACAGAGGGCACAAGGCTCTTTCCTGTCGCCAAAG
>Ga0115013_10001257_pt1 | contig 14798 bp, 8 predicted proteins | sample SouAtlMetagenome_2_FD_88686 | JGI IMG/M metagenome (GOLD analysis project Ga0115013, IMG submission 88686) | Marine eukaryotic phytoplankton communities from Atlantic Ocean - South Atlantic ANT15 Metagenome | ecosystem: Environmental > Aquatic > Marine > Oceanic | place: South Atlantic Ocean...
TATGAAACACTTCTCGCTCCTTTTGATTTCCCAATTGCTAAATCAGAGGAGGAGCTTACCAATGAACGTCTTGCGATTGAGCAAGAAAGTCCGCTTATCTTTACGCGGGATACCTTAGCTGAACAACGATCTTTTGAACGAACGAGAAAGTGGATTCGACAACAGGGAACTCCGGTTTCCTCATCAGATTTGCTACGGGCATGGGATCGTTACCTGACCAGTCTCTTTACACCCGGGCTTGTTGACGCTTCGTTTGCTGTACAAAGCGCAAAGTCAATTTTACTCGTCAAAGACAATAGCGCACAAAAACTGTTATTTTCAGATCTGAAAATAAATGATTCTCTTCCATTTTCAAATCAAAGTCCTCTTTTGGACAGTGTAATCGCCAACGCCTCTAATCGATTGATTTTAAACGAATATATCGAGTCAAACCTTGTGCTTGACTCTATCCTGACAAGACAAAAGTTAGAAGAATCACTGTCGCTTATTCTTCCTACCCGTGGGGTGGTTGCTGAAGGAGAGCGTATCATTGCGCAAGGAGAGGTGGTCGATCAAAGGAGATATCAAATCTTAAGCTCCTTAAAAATTGAATACCTCAATGATTTATGGGCTTCAAGCGAACAGTCAATCGTCGTAGGATATTCTCTTCTTGTGTCACTGATTATATTTCTCATTTTTTTATTTCTATGGCGCTATAGACCATTGGTTTTTGAAAATAACACCAAACTTGTTTTTGTGTTTTCAACAATTTTAATCATGGTGGCAGCTATCAAATTGGCCATGGCGAACAATATCAACTTTGTTTATGTAGTGCCCCTATGTATCGTACCATTGCTTCTCAAAACCTTCTTTGATACACGCCTTGCCTTTTTTGTTTTTCTGATGGGCTTGTTACTAATTGGTTTTATGGTGCCGAGTGACTTCTCCTTTTTGTTTATGCAACTTGTAGCTGGAGCAATCGCTACCTTGTCTGTCACGGATTTATATAAGCGTGCCAATCTCTTTGTAGTTGTAGTACTTATTGTTACTTCTTATGTTATTACCTATGTGTCTTTTCATTTGATATATGAAGCAAATCTATCAACCGTATCGCTGGATCATCTTGGATTTTTGTTTATCAACGGATTGGGAATCCTTTTTGTACACCCTTTGGTTTATGTGTTTGAAAAGATTTTTGGGCTAGTTTCTGATTTATCCCTTCTCGAGCTTTCAGACACCAATTCGAAATTACTTCGAACCCTTTCAGAGAAGGCACCGGGCACATTTCATCACTCTTTGCAGGTTGCAAATATAGCCGAGGCGGCCGCTAATGATGTCGATGCAAATGCCTTACTTGTTCGAGTCGGGGCCTTATATCATGACATTGGAAAAATGAATAACCCATTGTATTTTAGTGAAAATCAATCCACCAACTATAACCCTCACCACGAGCTTGATCCATTTGAGAGTAGTCGCCTAATTTTGAATCATGTTACGGAAGGTATTGAAATTGCCAAGCGAAACAATTTACCAGACCGTGTTATTGATTTTATCCGCACTCATCATGGTACCTCACCTACACACTATTTTTACCACAAGGCGAAAAAGGAAGATGAAAACATAGATAAAGCTTTGTTTAGCTATCCAGGGCCAAAGCCATATTCTAAAGAAACTGCAATCTTGATGATGGCAGATAGTGTAGAAGCAGCATCAAAAAGTTTACAAGAACCAACACCAGAGGGAATCGCAAACTTCGTGGAAAAAATCATTGAAGAACAAGCTGAGGAAAATCAATTTGCTGAGGCGGACATCAGTTTGCGTGAAATTGAACGTATCAAAAAAGTCTTGGTTGATAAGCTGATCAACGCCCATCATTTACGTGAAGTGTATCCAGAATAGCTCATTTGTTGTAGATGATGCGGCATGATATTTGGTGTTTTTTTTTTCATAAACCAACGAACCGATGAAGCCACAACTTTTAATTTTAATCACTATTTTTTGTACCGCCTCTTGTGAGTGGGACAGTATCAATACCACCGACGAAGAATGGGTGGATGTGACCTACGTTACACCAGTCTATGAAACGGCATCTTCACTTGCAGATCAAGTTGTCATTGAAGAACCTAAAGAACAAACGTCTCTAGGTAAAATTATTACCTATCAAAATTTTGTATTTGTCAACAAACCGATGGAGGGAATTCACATCGTTGATCACACTGACCCTTCAAATCCGACAAACCTTTCATTCCTATCTATTCCTGGAAATTTAGACATGTCTATCGTCGATGATCATCTTTATGCCGATATGTTTTCTTCTTTGGCAGTGTTTGATATTCGTAATGTATTATCTCCGAAGTTTAAAGAGAGCTATACTGTTGAAAACGTATTTGACTACGATGCCTTTTGGAACTTCCCATTTGAGATTTGGGAAGAGCCCAACTCATATATTGAATACCGTGAATATCCCGACAAAACCAAGGGGATTGTTATGGATTGGCAAACTGAAATCGTACGAGAAAAACGAAGTTTGTACGACTATCGTTTTCTTCACAATGGTACGTTAGAAGACGTGGTATTTTCCTCTGAAAACGGAAATATAGATGGCGTCCAGCAAACAAGCACTGCGGGTTCTATGACGCGGTTTTTGCCGATAGATGGCTATTTATATACGATTAATTTCAATGAGTTGGTTCTATTCCAAATCGGAATTGATTACCGGCCAAGTCCATGGATCAAAAAAAACACCCAAACCCAGGCCGAAACCTTATTTCAATTGAACGACTTGCTTTTTGTTGGTTCAGTCAATGGCATGCTTGTGTATGACGTTTCAGATGCTGCAGACCCTGACTACATCAATCGAATTGAGCATATGAGAAGCTGCGACCCTGTTGTGGCAGACGCAAACTATGCCTATGTGACGCTGCGTGGAGGAACCAATTGTTTTACCGATATCAATGAGCTTCAAATCATAGACATTCAAGACCCTCAAAATCTTTCGGTAGTCACTCGAAAAGATATGTTTAACCCCCATGGTTTAGGAATCTACAACGATCATCTCATCATCTGTGACGGAACAGCAGGCATCAAAATAGTCGATGTGAGTATTGCAACAAAACCAAGTATCGTGAATAGCGCACCCGTACGGTTTGCCTACGATGTGATCATAGATTATCCGCATGCTTTGATTGTCGGGGATACTGATTTATACCAATACGACATATCAAACCTTCCAGAAATGCAATTTATCAGCCAAACATCGATATTGGACTGGTAGAGCTATAATTTTTATTTGAATAATAGTAGCATCAGTAAGACAAAGTCACATAGTTATAGCTACAGCTGAAAATCGAAATTTTAAATTGTTTTTCCCTAACTTAAATTGAACACTTAAAATTAATTTTTCTGGTGCGTAGGGGATGGGGAGTATATCTCCTATATTGAGAGTTTGTTACAACACTAAATTTAATGATTACGGTTTATATTTAATTTCTTTGCTCACAATTTTAAAAGTAGTAAGCAATGGAAAAATAGGCAACCAAGTCAATTATATGTATATATTTATTTTTGACTTTTTAAAATTCGCCCAAAAAAAGATTGGTTTAGATAATATCTCCCAACAACAAGTGCCGCGGCAATAATAATGATGTTTTTAATAATATATTGCCCCTCAAGTGTCGGTAAAAAAAAGTTAGCATTTTGAAATGTAACCGATGGCAATAAAATTAATGGCATAAAAGTTCCACCCATTTGCAAAAAGAGGAGTAGCATGGCATAGAACGTTGTTTTTTTTGTTAAAAAAAACAAACCTATAACCATTTCCCAATAGCCAATAACGATTACCCATTGCTCAGGATTTAAAAAGGGCATCCAATAGACAGTGTCTATAATTAACTCTCTAGCCGGTGATAGTTCAATTACTTTGAGCAATCCAAACCAGAAAAAAATGATGAATAGTGGAATTCTTAATAGATAATCATTGGTATTGAAACGATACATAAAATTATTATTTCGCCTTTAAATTCAACATGAATTTTCCTTAATAATCACATCATTGTTACTAAAGATAAACTTAACTAGTTTAAAAATATGCGCAAGTATTATCTTATATATTCAAAAAATTATCAAAACATAACCTCTTTTAAACCCTAAGATTTAACTAATTTGAACGAAATATTTTTTTCGTTTATAATTAAAATATAAGCTCCCCTTTTCAAGTTTTCAGTACTAAGTGTCATCCTTTGTTTTATATACGATTTTTCTTCCAAACAAATCATAAAGTTCGATCAAATCATTTTGAGCAGGATTTTATTAAAATCATTCAAAATGAAAGTAAAGATTTTTATTTCCTCGATTTAAAAAATCAGTAAATTTTTGATTTAGGCCTGTGTGTTTCCAATTTTCCAAAATTATAATTTGGATTTGGACCCATTACAAATTTAAGTTTACCACCAGATATAATTTGTTTATGAGTTATAAATGAATTTTCATGTTTTTCTCCGTTTAAATAAACTTCGTTAATGAACTTATTGTTTTCCGAATTATTTACAGCTATAATTTCTAAAGATTTGCCATTGTCCAATTCAATTATTGCCTCATCAATAATTGGACTTCCAAAAACATATGCTCCATTTTGTGGATTTACTGGGTAAAATCCTAGAGAAGAAAAAATGTACCATGCTGACATTTGACCACAATCCTCATTTCCAATTAATCCATCTGGTTGAGCTGTATAAAACTCAGTTAGAATATGCCTTACATTTTTTGCAATTTTATACTGTTCTCCGGAATACGCATACATGTATGCAGTATGATGACTAGGTTCATTTCCATGGGCATATTGACCAATCATTCCAGTAATATCCATAGATGACCCTTCCTCTAAATCGGATGACATGCTAAACAATTTGTCAAGTTTTGTTGTAAACTTTTTTTCTCCACCAAGTAAATCAATCAGCCCTTCCGGGTCTTGAGGTGTTAGCCATAAGTATTGCCATGCATTGCCCTCACAATAATCATTAATTCTATGTTGGGCAGATACAGGATCAAAGGGAGTTCTCCAGCTTCCATCAAGGAGTTTACCACGCATAAATCCCGTTTCTTCATCAAAATATGATCTGTAAGCTTTTGAACGATCTAGAAAGTATTTGAAATCATCTGTTTTCTCAAGTTTTTTTGCAAGCATAGCAATTCCCCAATCACTAATTGCATACTCCATTGAACTTGCAATAGATTCAACCATCATATCTGATGGGATATATCCATACTTCATAAGTTCTTTTACACCTGGCTCATGATGACCTGTAGCACTTTCTTTAACGGCATCATAAACCTTATATTGATCTATATTTTCAATGCCTTTAAAAACTGCATCGACAACAACTGGAATTGCACTGTATCCAGGCATAGTATTGGTCTCATTACCCCTTAAATGCCAAACAGGTAGTTTTCCCTGATGTTCAAATATTTTAAGCATTGAATTAACAAAATCAGAGACTTTTTTAGGATGTAAAATTGTATAAAGCGGGTGTGCGGCTCTGTAGGTGTCCCATAGTGAAAATAAAGTATAATTGGTAAAAGATTTGTCGAAATATACTTCTTTATTAGTGCCTCTATATTCTCCATTAACATCATGATATAAATTAGGTGCTATCATTGAGTGGTACATTGCAGTGTAGAAAATCTTTTTTACATCTTTTTGTTTAGATTTAATTTTAACTTTAGAGAGTACTTTATTCCATTTGTCTTTTGCTTGACTATAAGTTTTATTAAAATTCCAATGCGGAATTTCATGTATTAAATTTTCCAAACCATTTTTCATACTCACAGTTGAAACACCAAGCTTTAGATATATTTCTTCGTTCTTTTCAGTAGAAAATTCCAAAAAACCCTTTACATATTTTCCTTTTTTACTTGATGATTTTTGTTTTTTTTCTCCTTCATAGATAAAAAATTCCTTGATAGGTTTTGAAACTATAAATGAGAAATATTCCCTTTGATCATTAGCCCAACCACTTGAAAACCTGTACCCTTCAAATAGAGTGTCATTCACTTTTCTGAGAAAGGTTTCTGTAGGTCTATCTGCACTTCCTTCACCTAAATCTATAATAATGCGAGATTTTTTTGATTCGGGGAAAGTGTATCGATGAAAGCCTGTTCTTTCAGAAGCTGTTAACTCGACTTTTATGTCATATCTATCAAGCTTTACGCTGTAATACCCTACTTTAGCAACTTCGTTTTCTTTTGTGTACAAAGAAGAGTATCCACTCATATGATTTTCCTGGTTACCTACATTTACTCTCAATTCTCCTACAGCTGGCATTACAGTTAACTCACCCAAGTCTGACATTCCAGTACCACTTACATTTAAATGACAAAATCCTTTAACTATACTGTCAGAGTAATGGTATGATGATGACCAATCCCATCCCTTATTAAAATTTGTAGGGCCAACTTGAACCCCTCCAAAGGGGACCGTTGCACCAACAAAAACATGACCATGGCTATCTGAACCAATAAAAGGGTCCACGTATTTAACATAGTCGTTTTTTAATTGTCCTTTGAAGCTAGAAAAAAATAAAATTATGATTATAATTAACCCAAAAGATTTTATTGAAATTAACCTGATAAACTTATTTAACCTCCTACTATTTTTCATGTTTTAATTTAATTTATTAAATTGAATAGTTCCTCCACCATCAATTTTATTTAACTCCAACCATAAACTATTGAATTTTTCACCATTCAGGTGAACAGACTTTATGGTTCTAAGTTCCTCACCTTCATTATTAATTGTCAATGTGTTCGTTGGTAAATCAATTTTGATGTTTTTAAATTGTGGTAGATTTAAGGAAAAGCCAGCTGTCCCAGGAATGAGTGGGTACAATCCAATTGATGACAAAACATACCAAGCCCCCATAGTACCTAAGTCATCATTTCCAGGGAGTCCTGAGGAAGAAGTATTGTACATTTCTCTGTGAATTCTATCAATGGTTAATGAAGTTTTTTCGGAACTATTTGTCCAGTTATATATCCAAGGTACATGAAAATCAGGTTCATTACCACTTGCAAACCAGTCATCTTCATAGCGTGCATCCAGCCTTTCAAATAATTGATCCAGTCTTTTTTCAGCAAAATCTTTTCCGCCAATTGTATCAATTAAACTTTCCAAATCATGAGGGACCATCCAAAAATAATTTTTATATGTACCCTCTCTCCAATCAGATTTAATATCTTTCCATTTACCATTGGGGTACCTTGAATTCAGCCATTTAATTTTAGGATTATAGATGTTTTTCCATCTTTTTGATCTATCGATAAAAAAACTATAATCTTCATCTATCTGTAATGCATTTTTTGCAAATTGTCCAATGGCATAATCTGATGAAATATATTCTAATAGCATAGATGCAAAAGTGTGACCGTCCCTAATAACTTCTGTCAAATAAGGTCTGATTTCTTGTTTTTGAGAATATAATCTAGGAATGGTAGCACCTCTTTTCATGTGGAAATATGCCCTATTCACATCAAAATCTTTTGCGCCAAAAGCATAAGAGTTAGATATTAATATTGGCGTTGGATCTCCCTGCATGATTCCAGTTTCAATATTTGCTAAAATCCATCTTCCATATCCACCAGCTTGATCTGCAAAATCTATGAGTGATTGTACCATATCACTACTTTGTTTTGGAAATAGAAATGCTAAGAGTTGAGCTTGAGTTCTGTATGTATCCCAAACACTAAATGAACTATACTGTTTTCTTTGATTTTCAACTGTTTGAACTTTGAAATCTGCCCCCATATATTCACCACTAGCGTCACTTACCAGATTGGGATGAATTAATGATCTATAAAAACTTGTATAAAATTGAATCAGCCTATCGTTATCATTCGACTCAACCTTGATTTTATTTAAATGCTTGTCCCAAGAGTTTCGATTAAAATCACTGAAGCTATCAAAAGAAAAGTCAAGCTTTTCATAATTTAAATTCTGTTTAGCGTTTTCAGTTGATACATACGATATTGATATTTTATAATTCACTTCTTTGTTTTTAGAAGTATCGAATGAAAATAATACTCCCGAATCTTTTCCGGTCACCTCTTTTACATCTAAAATATCAGATCCTCTCCACGTCTTTTGTCTTAATGATGGTCTATCGAATTCGACAGCAAAATATATTTTATAATCAGTTTGTGTCCCACAGAAGTTACCTCCTTTAGCGTAACCCTCACAAGTACGATCAGAAGTGATCTGAACATGAGCTTCAGAAACACTAGTTGAATTTACCCCACTTCCGATCGCAATTGAACCTTTGTGAGTGGAATCATCAAATAAAAACCTTGCAAAACCTACTCTCTCAGAAGCTGTCAAACTAACGTTGATGTTATTATTTACTGTTGCTTGAAAAACTCCAGCCTTAGCAACTAATATCGAATCAATATTGTTGATTTCGTTCATATTATCAGGAGATTCATCTACTACACCTGAAAAAGGCACAACTGGAAAATTACCCATATTTGGACATCCAGCTCCACTAAGTTGAGTAACTACAAACCCTTTGTGAGGAGAAAAAAAACTTGGTGTAAACTGAATCATGCCAAAGGGGTAGGTTGCACCCATAAAAGTGTATCCACTTTCTAAACCATTGTCTTTGGTCCCAATTCGCGTGTCAACATACCTTGTGAGGTCTTGACCTTTTACGTTACAAGCCAACGAAAGAATAAAAACCCAATAAAGTAATATCTTTTTCAAAACAGATTTATGGTTTTATTGCTCCATTCCCTTTAAATGTTAGTTCAATCAACTGACATCCACTTCCACCAACTGTCTCCACATACCTAATTTTTAAATACCTTACCATCTCATTTGGTTCAACTTCAAATTCATATGAACTTAAATATGCACCATTAATGTTAGTGGATGATAGTTTTATCCAATCTACATTTTCTAAACTTTCTGAACTTGCTGGAGTAGATGTCACAGAATTTCCTGAGGAGCTGAAAACAGGAAGAATCTCAGCGTCATTTAAATCATTCCTTCCCCATATCTCTAGCACTGTAGGCGTGTTACCAGAGTAACTAAGTGATGGTCTAAAATGTAACTCAACGTTCTTTAATTGAGTGTAGACACCTAAGTCAATTGTAAAATGACCAGGAACAGCATTTTCACCCGAATGGTATCCATATTTATCATTATACTTCCATACGGAATCGTTGTCGTATAAATACTCTGATGGTTCTGCAGAAAAAAAAGTTCCAGGATTATCACTTTGCATTACAGGCATTGAAAAAAGTGATTTATCAAGTAAAATTGACTCGCTGTTCTGACCAAAAAATGTTAGCTCAGTAAGTTGCGAACTGTTATTTGTCACAGTAGATATGACTCTGTACCTAATATAACGAAAAGAGCCAAGATTTGGATCTATCATAAAACTGGCGCTACTTGAGTTTTCTCCATCTATATTTTCTTCCTTTAACAATTTCCATCCGGAGTTAATAAAACTTTCATCAGTATTTGAAGAAGTTTCAGCACCACCTAAACTTTCTCTACCCCAAATTTGAAGACTTGTAATATTGTTATCATTAAATTCCAAATGATTAGGCATGTCCAATTTTACTTTCCTTAGCGTTGATTTTACTCCGAGGTCAATCGTGAAGTGGTGAGGAAATGTACCAGGGTCAGAGAGAAAAGTTTGTTCATTATCACCCTCCCAAGAATTGTCACCATCAAATAAATATAACGATGGTTTTGCTCCGTTGGAGGCCCCACTTATGTCACTCGGCATTTCTACTAAGGAAATAAATCGTTTGTCTAGTTCACTATAAGGTAGGCTAGGAAGGTAGTATTCAACTTTGTCTAATGCAACAGTATCAATTCCATGATTTTCTGATTGAACATATGATGTTGTTTTTATAATTGATCTAGGAACGAACTCTTCAAGTTTAATTTCTTTTTGATTAAAAAAAACAGTGTCGAATTTAAATGCTTCATTATCAAGCTGATAATTTAAGGTTGTGTACAAAACGTTTGGAGATTCAGAATTTCCAGCAAAATTTGCATAAGTATGACCATCACTTTTAGTAGTGTATCCAGAAAGTTTTCTGGATTCTTGATTGCTTATAAAATTATTTCCAACTGATTTACCAGCAACAATTTGGGGTATTGAAAGATTCCCATACTCATCTTCAGTTTGAATATCAAACTCGTAAGCTTGCTCGTCAAGGTTTTCGATTATAAAAGAAAAAATGTCATCAAGCTCTTCATCAATCTGGAATGATTCTTTTCTATCCTCAAATTTTACATAAACTTTTTTTGAGTTTCCTAAAAAAGTAGTCTGTCCATCAATTTGAGCCCTGTAGTATCCAGGTCTAACCTGTAAAGAATCTAATTTTCCAGAGTAAGCAATCTCACCATCTAGATAACGTTCATGAATTGTATCCATTTCTGCACAAGAATGAATACTCAATATGCTTAGTGTTATTAAAAGAAATTTATGTTTCATTTTTAATCAATTACTCCACCCCAAAATGACAACTCCCCGATCACTGAAACCATCTGATTATTCCATGATTCAATATTTATAAATCTAATAAATCTTATCTCCTTGCTTTGAGATGCTGATTTGAAGACAAAATCCTCTCCGTTATCTTGAAAAAGATAATCCTCTTCTGTGTTTGATCCTGGTGGTAAACCCGAAGGCTTGAATGATTCAAATTTCCCTAAAAGTATCCATCCATCTCCAGGCTTTGAGGGATCGTAAATTGGCAAGTTATCTAAATTTTCTCTACCATAAATCTCAAAAATTTTAGGATTGCCATGTTTGTAGAGTTCACTACCACCCCTTTGATATAATTTAAACCTATTGAGTTTAACTCTTTGTCCCAGATCAAGGGTTAATTGGTGAGGGAGCGGTAAAAAATTCGTGTGGCCGCAATTCCATTGATTGCTCCAAGAACCATCCCAAATTTGATTAGCAGAAAATCCATACTCACTAAAACTCTCATCTCCAGGCATTGATACAACTGACCAAAATGATTTTTCAATAAAAACGTCCTTAAGTGGGGTGATTTCAAAACTCTTTGTTTCAGTCTGATTTCCCCATTGGTCTTCTACATAAATTACAAATGTTGTGGCAATAGGATCATAGCCTCTGAAACTATAAGAACTGTTTTTTTGACTGGTGTAGAAAGATTCTTTAAATTCAAGTTCGTCTGAATTGTTTAAAACAGACATGTTTAATGAAACGTTTGCACCTGAGGGATTTTCATATGAAATATTAATTCCTCCAAAGTCTTGGCTGCCATCTATTGATCTTAAAATATCATGAATGGGAGCTTCTAGAGGAGATATTTCAATGATTTCAATTTCAGATTGATTATTTCCCAAGTCAAATGCAGAAACTTCGACATCAAAAGTCCCAATTTCACCAAAGCCATTAATATTTAAGCTATCAATATAAGCTGAAACAATAACTTGTTTATTTTCACCTTTTTCATTTTTATACTTACCACTGATATAAAGTAAATCTTCATCAGATGGGGGAGTAAATTTTATGATAGCACCCCCAGCAACATTCTCTATTGAGGTAATGGTAACTTTTCCTGGTGGGTCATTATCAGATCCAAATGCTTGGTGGGATTCTTCCGAACATCCATAAACCAATAATATCAGTATATAAAATATTTTTTTCATAATTAAATTATTACCAGCCCGGATTTTGAATTAAGTTTGAGTTTCTTAAAAGTTCATTTTGACTAATTGGCCATAAATAATCTCTCTTCAAATACTTTCTGCTAAATATATTTTTAACTTCATAAAAGCTTTCAACATCGGATTTAAAAATATTCCAACCTTTGATTGGCCGATTAAAATAATCATCTGCTAATTTCCACCTTTTAATATCCCAATATCTGTGCCCTTCTAATGCTAATTCAATCATTCGTTCTTGTTGTATTATGCTTCTCATTCCATTTTTAGTCAGTGGCTTATTTGGGTTATTTGAATATGAACCCCAAGTTGAAACTAAATCACTATCAATATCCAGTCCTGCTCTATATCTCACCTTTTGTATATGTTCGTAAACCTCATTATCGGGAACTTCTTTGGTCTCATTAAGTGCTTCAGAGTACATAAGGTATAAATCCGATAGGCGAATAATAGGGAATGAATAACCTTTAATTGTTGACCCTTGTAGAGAAATTATATTTTCATAATGAACTAGTTTTTTGGCAAAGTATCCAGTTATTGAATATATTTCAAATCCTTGTTTTCCAGATGGCGCACCGGCTTTAGCGTCCAAATGTGGAATAAAGTTTATGTTTTCAGTTTCCAATGAAAACCATTTCCCACCATCAAAACCTAGAGTCGAGTAGAATCTAGGTTCTCTAAATGTGTGAAGCTTAGAAGTTGAGTAATTGTCTTCAATGTAATACTTATGATAATTATCACCATTGTTATCTAATATGGGGGTTTGAACAACTTCGTATCTACTGTCATAACCCCAATTTACATCTTCCTCTATAGGCACTCCATTTTTAGAGTAAAATGTTTCAACCATGTTAAGAGTTGGGGCATGAGATTTTTTTGTGTAATTGAATAGCGCTGAATGATCAGCACTCCACCTTGGCTGACACCAATTTTGTAAATCCCCAGTCCATTCTGGCGCATAAGCCCATATAATTTCAGAATTGAAAGGCTCTGTAATAGCAGCACGAAGACTTAATTCTCTTTCCACATCCTCAGTTAAGCCTCCAAGTATTGGAATTTGTTTATTAAAATTATAAAGTTTGTGTCCATTAAGCTCTGCATTCTCTATAGCTGAAAAAAGTGCATCTTTAGCAAGAACCCATTTATTTGGATCATAATTTTGATTTACAAGATAATTTCCATCAGAATCTACTAATTCACTAAAATCTGTATTACCATTGAAGATAGGGCTTGCAGCATAAACTAAAATTTTTGCTTTGAGTGCCATTGCTACAGGCATAGTTATCCTACCTTGTTCAGTGTATATGTAATTAATAACGCCGGGTAAATTCTCATTATCAATTACTTCATCCAGAAGCTTTGTTAAATAATTTACCACTGAGTCAATTGATTCTCTTTTAATGTATGTAGCTTCAGTTTCAGCTCCAACACTAATGTTTTGATCAATTATTGGAATAGGTCCATACATTTGCATTAACCAAAAATGATAGAAAGCTTTCAATACTTTAACCTCATCTACCCATCTCAACCTCTCATCTTCATCTAGTCCAGGAACGTCTTTTAGATTCGCAATAAATATGTTACAATCTCTTAGAGCAGTAAATAAACTATGTGGCGCTCCTCTACCGCCATCCCAATAATTGAGATAAGGATTAGATTGATTTTGCATTCCCTTTGCAACTCTAAAGCTGGTTTCGTTGTTCATATAAAAGTCATTTTCAGCATAATACCAAACTTCATCGCCTGCTATCATTGAAAAATTTTGTTCTATGTGAGCATGCTCAGGGATATATGTATAACATGTTGCAAGAAAGTTTTCTGCAGTCGATCTTGTATTAAAGGCAAGGTCGATGGTGGCAAGGTTATCTGGGACAATATCTAAGTAGTCCTTATCACAAGAAACAAATAGTAAAACCGATAAAAAATAAATTTTTTTCATTTTAAAATTTAAAAATTCAAATTTATACCAACATTAGCAGTTTGTTGAATAGGATAACCCAATCCATTTCCGCCCATCTCAACATCCCAAATTTTAAATCTGCTAATTGTCATTAAATTAGTTCCTGTCAAATAAATTCTAGCATTTTTGAGCTTAACTTTTTTTAAAAAACCAGTATTGAAACTATAACCTATTTCAAGAGATTTTAATCTTAAAAAAGTGCCGTCTCGAAGCCACCAAGTACTATTTCTATTGTTATTGTCAATGACCTGGTCTGATAACCTTGGCCATGAAGCATATAAATTTCTATTGTTTTCAGACCAATAGTCGTTTGCCCACGCAGTTAAAAGAGCATTGTTGCCAATCGCACCTCCGTAAGTATCAATGAATGGGGATGAATTGTAGGCATCAATGAAAAATGATGATTGAGCAGAGCCTTGAAAGAAAAAAGATAGATCAAAATTTTTATATGATGATGACATTCCTAAACCATATATAATTTTAGGCGTTGTAGGATACCCTATTGGCACTTCATCATTAATATCAATAATACCATCGCCATTTATGTCTTTATATTTAATATCCCCAGCCATATATTCACCAAATGTTTGTAGTGGAGAATTTGCTACATCTGCTTCATCGATGAACAAACGTTCAGCGATATAACCAAAAGGCTGTGATAGGTTCAGTCCAATTCTTGATCGCCAAGGTAATCCAGCACTAGTATAATCCAACTCTTCATAGAGTTCATATTTACTATCAGCAAATGAAAAATTGGCTCGTGCGCCAATAAACAAATCATTTGAAAAGTCTTGATTGTAGTCCAATGTCACTTCGAAACCGTTTGAGGATGCTTTTCCAACATTTGCTCTAGTAGGTGCTTGTAAGCCCAAGGTTGATGGAACTTGTGCTCGATCCATCAAGATATTTGTACGAGTTTCAGTAAAGTAATCGGCTTGAATTTCAATTTTATCAATAAGCCCAATTTCAACCCCTAAGTTTAACATTTCAGCTTTTTCCCAAGTAATTTGGTCGTTAGCGTATCTGTTTATACTAACTCCATTAATATAATTCCCAAATTCTTGACCAAATGGTGCCCCCATTGCGCCATTATTTAAGTTTACTTGCGATATATAGAAAAATCTATCATCAGAACTTCCAATTTGAACATTCCCA